>OCHK01001645.1_pt1 | contig 16744 bp, 16 predicted proteins | sample 1538551 | NCBI WGS metagenome assembly OCHK01 (sample SAMN04571707, study PRJEB22368) | human gut metagenome | biome: human gut; material: stool | host: Homo sapiens | place: Luxembourg | collected 2012-08-31
ACCACCTGATAGGTCTCGTGTCCCTTGCCCGCGAGCACCACCACGTCGCCGGTGCGGGCGTGGTCGAGCGCGTAGGTGATGGCCTCGCGGCGGCTTTCCAGCACGGCAAACGGCGTCGCGCTGTCCGCCATGCCGGCGAGAATCTCGTGCAGAATGGCGTAGGGGTTTTCCGTGCGGGGATTATCCGAGGTGACGATCACCTCGTCCGCGAGCCGCGCAGCGATGCGCCCCATTTCGGCGCGCTTCGTCCGGTCGCGGTCGCCGCCGCAGCCGAACACGACGAGCACGCGCGCATCGGCAAAGCCGCAGACGGTCGAGAGAATATTTTTCAGCCCGTCGGGCGTGTGTGCATAATCAATGAGCACGGTGTAGTCCGTGTCCGTCGGCACCACCTCCGCCCTGCCGCGCACGCCCTGACAGAGTGAGAGGGCCTGCGCCGCGTCCTCGATCGGAATGCCGAGGGCCTGTGCCGCGGCGAGCGCGGCGAGCGCGTTGTAGAGCGAGAACGCCCCGGGAATGTGCAGCGTCACGGGGATGTGCTCGCTGTCGCTGCACGCGGTGAAGCTCACGCGGTCGGCGCAGTAATGCGCGTCCCAGCCGACGAGATCGTTTGCAAGTCCCTGCCCGAAGCGTGTGACCGGACAGGTCACATTTTCGAGCAGCCGCGGCGTCCACGGATCGTCGCCGTTGACGGCGGCAGCGCGGCATTGGCGGAACAGACGCGCCTTGGCGTCGCAGTAGGCTTCCATTGTACCATGGTAGTCAAGATGGTCCTGCGTGAGATTGGTGAACACGCCGAGCGCGAAGTCGATCGCGCCGGCACGCCTTTGCACGAGCGCGTGGGAGGAGACCTCCATCACCACATGGGTGCAGCCCGCGTCCGCCATTTCGCGCAGCAGACGCTGGAGCGTCAGCGCGTCGGGCGTGGTGCGCTCGGCAGGCAGAACGGCGTCGCCGATCATGTTCTGATTCGTGCCGATCAGACCGACCTTTGCGCCCAGACAGCGCTCAAGGAGCTGCTTGAGAAGATACGTTGTGGTCGTCTTGCCGTTCGTGCCGGTCACGCCGACCACTGTCATGCGTCCCGCCGGCTCGCCGTACCATCTCGCGGCGAGCTTTGCCGCCGCCTCGTGCGCGTCGGGGACCAGCACGCAGGGCACGCCTTCGGCCGCGTGCTCGGTCACGACGCAGACCGCGCCGCGCGCGGCGGCCTCCTTTGCGTAGTCTGCGCCGTCCTCCCGCGCGCCATGCAGGGCGAGGAAAAGGCTTCCTTCTCCCGCCGTGCGGGAATCGAGGGTGAGGTCATGTATCTCCGTCCGCGCGTCCGCGCGGAGGAGTCGGAAGTGATCGAGGGCGCTCAAAAGCTCGCCGAGCTTCGTAGGCGCGTCGTCCTTTCTCCGTCAAATCTTGCTCTCTTTTGCGGTTTTTAATCCGTCACCGAGCTGTCGCTGAACGCGCACCACCGTGCCCGCCGCGACCTCCGTGCCCGGCGTCTCCGACTGGGAGATGGCGCGCACGCTCGCGGAGCTGCCGCCGGTCGCGCCGGAGACGGACATGATAAGCCCCGCGTCGGTGAGCTTGCGGTTGGCTGCCGCGGCGCTGTCGCCCACGACGTTCGGCACGATGCACAGCTCCGTGGATTTCTCCGCGCCGAGATAGAGGATGATCTCCGCGTTGTTCGGCACGATCGCGCCGCCGAGCGGCGTCTGGTCGGTGACGGTCTCGCCGTCGCCGACGGTGCGGCAGGAGAAGCCCTCCTCCTTGAGCTTTGCCGCCGCCTCGTCGTGCTTGAGCCCGACGACGTTCGGCACGGTATGATCCGCGCCGACGAGTTCATCGGCGCTGTAGGTCGGCTCGATGCCGAGGTAGGGCAGTATCTCCGCCATGATGCTCGACGCCACGGGCGCGGCCATGTTGCCGCCGGAGCGGTAGGTGCCGGTGTCGTTGCTGGCGCTGCTGAGGGTGAGGAGCATCATGATCTGCGGGTCGTCCGCCGGCGCGCAGCAGGTGAACGAAACGGTGACGCTCCCGTCGATCTGGTCGGCAGTGCCGGTCTTGCCACCGATGCGGTAGCCCGCGACCTTGCCGTTCTTGCCCGTGCCGTGCTCGACCTCGTACTCCATGATCTCGCGCACGGTCTTGGAGGTATCCTCGGAAATGACCTGCCGCAGCGGGGTGGTGTCGTGGCGGTACTTGACGTTGCCGCTCTGGTCGAGCACCTCGGAGACGATGTAGGGCGTGCGGAGGTAGCCGCCGTTGACGCAGGCCGCCTGCGCGTTGATGAGCGAAAGCGGCGTGACGTTGAAGTTCTGACCGAAGGCGTAGCACGCCAGCGCCAGCGTGGAGTATTCAATCTCCTTGTTAACAAAACCGCTCGCCTCGCCCGTGGTGTCCACGCCGGTCTTTCCGGTGAGGCCGAAGGCCTTCATGTAATTATAGAACGTCGTGTTGCCGAGGCGCAGTCCGATGTTAATGAACGCGGGGTTGCAGGAATTGGCGAACGCCGTGATGAGGTCCTGATGACCGTGACCGGGCGCGCGCTTGGAGCAGTTGATCTTCGCGCCCTCGATAACGACATAGCCCGGGCAGTTGAAGGTGTCGGACATTTTGACCTTATTCTCCTCCAGCGCCATGGCGAGGGTGAGGATCTTGAAGGTCGAGCCGGGCTGGAAGGTGTCGTTGATGGCCTTGTTGCGCCATTGCATATTTTGCAGCGTGTCGGCCGCCGCGGCGAGCTCCTCGTCGGTCATGCCGGCGGCAAGCATCTCCTTGTTGTAGATGCTCGCGGGGGCGTTGAGGTCGTAGGTCGGCAGCGACGCCATCGCGAGGATGCCGCCGGTGTTGACGTCCATGACGATGCCGGTCGCGCCCACGCCCGTGCCGTAGCGGCTCTCGAGCTCCTCAAGGCCCTTTTCGAGGTAATACTGCACCGTCTTATCGAGGGTCGTCACCAGGCTGTCGCCGTTCTTGGCGTCGAAATACTGCTCATACTGATAGAGCAGCGCGTTGCCGTTGGCGTCGCGCGCGGAGACGACCATGCCCTTTTCGCCGGTCAGCTCCTCGTCATACACGGCCTCAAGGCCGTAGGCGCCGCCGTTGGCGTTGACAAAGCCGATGACGTGCGCGGCGAGCGAGGAATAGGGGTAGTAGCGCTTGGAGGTCGGCTCCAGAAAGACGCCTTTGATGTCGTTGTCGCTGATAAACACGCGGACTTTGTCCGCCGTCTCCTGCTCGACCTTCTTCTTGATGACCTTGTACTGCGAGGCGGTATCCTTCATATCGTCGAGGATGCCGCCCGGGTCCACGCCGAGGATCTCGCCGAGACCGTTTGCGATCAGGTCTTGATCCTGCTCGTTTTTGGCGACGTCGAGAGGCGAGACGCAGACGTTCTCCGCCGTGGAGGAGAGGGCGAGGATGTCACCGTTTTTATCGTAGATGGTGCCGCGGCTCGCCTCCACGGTCGTGCGCAGCGTCTGCTGGCGCACGGCGAGCGTCTTGAGCTCGTCGTGCTGCTTGATCTGCAGCTTGTAGAGCTGGGCAAAGAGCAGCAGAAACGTGCCGATGCCCAGCAGCGCCAGCAGCAGAAGCGTCCGCTGCTGGATGATGCGGTTGGCGCGGCGCGCGCTGTCCGGTTTTCTTTTCGGGGGTGTCGGCACGGTCTTTCCTCCTCATACGGCAAGGGGCATAATGGCAAAACAAGGAGTAAGGAAGCTCCTTACTCCTTATGTATAGGCTTCGCTCAACTGAAATATTCCACCACGCTGAAAACGCCCTGCCCCAGCGAGGTGAACACGCGGCTGAGCACGCTGACGTTCTGTGCTTCGCAAAGCTCCACGCTGTCCGGCGCGGAAAGGTCGATGTAATTGATCTGCGAGGAGCTTGGCTTGTTCATGCCCGCGGCGGCAGCCGCCGCCTTGACCGTTTCGAGATCAAAGGTGCGCTCGTACTGCGTGAGCAGCGCGACGTGCTCGGCGTCGAGCGTCTTGAGCTCCTTCTGCATCGAGACCACGTCGGCGGAAATGCTCGTGAGCTGCGCGTAGCTCATCAGCACAACCACAACCATCGCGGCCAGCGCGGCAAAGCCGAGCGCCAGCACGCCGGAGACTCTCTGCCGCTCGCGCACGCGCGGACGGACGGCCTTCTTCTCCTGCCTGCGCGGCGGGCGGATGAACTCCTCGCGCGGCTGCTCCCGCTGCTCGCTCTCGCGGCGCGGCGCGCGCCGCTCGGCATAGCGCTCATCGTAGGCGAGATTGCCGACCACACGTCCGCCGCGGTAGCTATTCGGTTGTCTGCGGCTCGTGCGTGCCATGGCGCTCTCCTTCGTAAAAGATTTGCTTTCTCAGCATTTTTCCGCCACACGCAGCTTGGCGCTGCGGGCGCGGGGATTTTCGTTCAGCTCTTCCTCGCCCGAGACGATGGGCTTGCGGGTGATGAGCTTCATTTTGGGCTTCTTGCCGCACACGCACACCGGAAACTCCGGCGGACAGGTGCAGCCCGTGGCGAGCGCTTGCAGCTCGCGCTTGACGATGCGGTCTTCGAGCGAATGGAACGTAATGACCGCGAGCCGCCCGCCCGGCTTGAGATTCTTCTCGGCGGCGCGGAGCATCGGCGGAAGCTCGCCGAGCTCGTCGTTGACCGCGATGCGGATGGCCTGAAAGCTCCGCTTGGCGGGATGCTGCTTTTCGCGCAGCGCCGCTGCGGGCATCGCCGAGCGGATAAGATCCGCCAGCTCCAGCGTGGTTTCGATGGGCTTTTCCATGCGGTACGCACAGATCTTCTTTGCGATGGCGGGCGCGTAGCGCTCCTCGCCGTATTCATAGAGGATGCGTTTGAGCTCCTCATAGCTGACGGTATTGACCAGCTCGCGCGCGGTGTAGCTCGCGCTCTCGTCCATGCGCATATCGAGCGGCGCGTCCTGCTTATAGGAAAAGCCGCGGGCGGCATCGTCGAGCTGCGGCGAGGAAACGCCGAGGTCAAAGAGCATCCCGTCCACGCCGCGGACGCCCAGCTCACGCAGCACGTCGTCGAGTGCGCTGAAGTTGGAGTGTACCAGCGTCACGCGATCCATATAGTCCGCGAGCCGCCGCTGCGCCGCCTCGATGGCGGTCTCGTCGCGGTCGAGGGCAATGAGCCGTCCTCCCGCCGTCAGGCGGCGGACGATCTCCAGCGAGTGGCCCGCGCGGCCCAGCGTCCCGTCGAGGTAAACGCCGTCCGGCCGGATGGCGAGCGCGTCCAGGCATTCGTGCAGCAGCACCGGTTTGTGGCCGTAGTTGATCTCGTCCATCTCAGAAGCCCAGCTCCTCCATCACGGCGGCGAGGTTCTCGGGGTTGAGCTCCTCGGCCTCCAGCGCAGCCCAGCGCTCCGCGTTCCAGATCTCGGCGCGGTTCGATACGCCGATGATGACCACGTCCTTGTCCAGCCCCGCGTAGGCGCGCAGCTTCTGCGGCAGCAGGATGCGGCCCTGGCTGTCCGGCTCGCACTTGGCGGCATTGGCGAACAGCGGACGCATGGCCTTGGTCTTGGTGTAGGGCAGGCTCTCGAACTTCTCGGTGAACTTCGCCCAGCTCGCGTCGGAATAGACGCTCAGGCAGGAGTCCATACCCATGGTAACATAAAAGGTCTCGCCCAGCTCCTCGCGGAGCTTTGCGGGGATGAACACTCTGCCCTTGGCGTCGATGCTGTGCTGATACTGGCCGGTCAAAGCGCTTCCCCCTTTCGGCGATCCTTGAAGCTGCTGTGAAGAGGGCAAAGCAGCGGCTCCCTCTTTTTTCGGGGAAGTCGCTCGGCTCCACTCTCCTGCACTTTTGGGTCAGCGGCACCACTTTTGTACACTTGGCACCACTTTCCCCCACTTCGTATTTTGAGTATACATAAAACGTTTTTGAAATGCAAGCAGAATTTTTCTTTGTTTTCAGGGCTTTCACGCCCTTTTCTGCCAAATTCTTCCAGCGTTTTTCGCCGGAACTCAAACGCACGTTTTATTGTCGAAAGGGCACGAAAAAACGCGCCACAATATCTTGTGGCGCGTTTTACCTTCATCGCAAAATATGTTCAAATTAAAAAACGCTCGAAAAGCCTTTGTCAGATGTAACGAATTTTACTTGTCCTCTTTGTCGTTTTTCTCCAAAGACTTGTTCAGCTCCTCGCGGCGGCGCTGCATCTGCTCGTTGGACGCGGCGCGGAAACGCACGCGCGTCTGCTTGACCTCGTCGAGCGCCATCTGGACCGCCTCCTCCGTGCGGCGCAGAACGTCCTCGGAGTAGTCGTTCGCCACGCGGTACATCTCACGCGAGCGCTCCTCGGCACGGGTGACGATATCGTGGCCCTTGGCGCGCGCGGCGGTGAGCACCTCGCTCTCAGAGACCTTGCTCTTGGCCTCGAATTCCGCCTTCTGCATCATGCGCTCGACGTCGCGCTTGGCGGCCTCCACATACTCGTCGCGGGCGCGGACAAGCTCCTGCGCGCGCTTGAGCTCCACCGGCATCTGCGCGCGGATCTCGTCGAGCAGGTCGAGCGCCTCGTCGCGGTTGAGCACGCACTTGTCGTTCGACAGCGGCGCGTTCTTCGCCTCGTCGATCATCTCATACAGCATATCCAGCAGCTTCTGTACATTCTCTTCAGCCATCGTTATCCCCTATCCTTTCCTCTTATCCGAGCCGCGGCCGCAGCCGGCAAATACTTCTCGAGCGGCTGATGATACTTCACCATCTCGCGCGCCATGGTCGATGAAATGTGCTGGTGCGCGGGCTCAGCGCACAAAAGCACCGTGTCGAGCGCGCCGCCGGACACATCCTTATAAATGAGCGAGAGCTGATACTCCGCATCGAAATCCATACTGTTCCGCGCGCCGCGCACGAGAAAACGCGCACCCTTCTGCGCGGCAAAGTCCGTCAGCAGCCCGTTCCACAGCGCCGCCTCGACGTTGCCGAGCGGTGCGACGCTCACGCGCATCAGCTCCAGCTTCTCCTCGTCCGTGAACATCGGGTGCGTCTTTTCGCCGTTTGGCACGATGGCGACGTACACGCGGTCAAAGAGCTGCGCCGCGCGCTCGATGATATCCATGTGACCGAGCGTCACGGGGTCGAAGCTGCCGGGAAACACGGCGATGCGTTCCTCTCTCATGTCGTCTCCTCCCCATCGCGGCGGTAAAGCGTGACCTTGATCCTGCCGTAGCGGTACTCGCGCGCGACGCGGTAGGGCGCGCTGAGCTTGGGCAGCTCCTTTTCCGCCGGACTCTCCGCGATCATTATACCATCAGGCGCAAGAATGTCAAACCGCGCGATGTGCGCGACGGCGCGCTCGAGCAGATCGTCCGCGTAGGGCGGGTCGAGGAAAATGAGGTCGAATTTCTCGCGCAGGGCATTGAGATAGGCCATCGAGTCGCCGCAGACGACCTGCGCGCCTTCCTCCAGCCGCGTGAGCGCCAGATTCTCACGGATGAGCTTCACCGCGTCGGTGCGCCGGTCCACGAACACGGCGCGCTGCGCGCCGCGCGAAAGTGCCTCGATGCCGAGCTGTCCCGTCCCCGCGAAGAGGTCGAGCACGCGCGCGCCCTCCACCTCGAACTGGACGGCGGAGAAAATGCCCTCCTTGACCTTGTCGGTGGTCGGGCGGGTATCATAACCCTTTAATTCATTCAGCCGGCGCCCGCGCGCCGAGCCGGTGATGACTCTCATACCGTTTTCCGTTCCTTCTTTCGGTTTCTTTTTACATCCTACAAAAAAGCGGCGCACATTGCAAGTGGTCACGCAAAAATATTTTTCCGCATTCGCTTCCCGTTTTTTCGGATAGCTTTGTCGAAATTGCTCAAAATGAAAGTTTTCCTGCGCCTGGTCTTGCAAAATATGTTCAGATGCGGTAAAATGTAAAAAACTCTTATAAATCGCATCTATAAGCTGCCGTTTATAGGAGAAATTTTAGGAGAGAGTGTATATTATGGAAAAGAAAAAACTCAGTCTGCCGGCACAGATCTTCATTGCTCTGCTGCTCGGTATCGTGGTCGGCCTTGCCTTCTACTTTATGGGTAAGCCCGAGATCACGACCAACTACCTCAAGCCCTTCGGCACCATCTTCGTCAACCTCCTCAAGTTCATCGTTGTTCCCGTTGTCCTGCTGTCCATGATCGACGGCATCGTCTCCATGGGCGACATGAAGAAGGTCGGCTCCGTCGGCTGGAAGACCGTGGCGTATTTCCTCGTCACCACTGCCATCGCCTGCGTGATCGGCCTTGTGTTCGCCAACATCTTCAACAACGCCGGCCTCTTCCCCACCCTCCAGCTCGTTGACGGCCAGGTCTGGGAGAAGGCCACCAGCGCCAACTTCATGGATACCCTCATCGGCATCTTCCCCAGTAACCTCTGGGAGTCCTTCCGCACCTCCAATATGCTTCAGGTCATCGTCATCGCCATTCTTCTCGGCGGCGGCATCCTCACGGCAGGAGAAAAGGGCAAGCTCGCGCAGGATATGGTCACCTCCCTCTACGCGGTCATCGAGCGCGTGATGGCCTTCATCATTTCTCTCAGCCCCATCGGCGTGTTCACCATGATGGCTTGGGTCGTTGCCACGCAGGGTCCCGAGATCCTCGGCTCCCTCGGCATCGTCCTCGGCTGCGCCTACCTTGGCTACATCGTCCACGCGGTCCTCTGCTACTCCGTCTCCGCCAAGGCGTTCGCGGGCATCAATCCCATCACCTTCTTCAAGAAGGCGTCCCCGGCGATGATCTTCGCCTTCACCTCCACCTCCTCCGCCGCGACCATCCCGCTGAGCATGGAGTGCTCCGAGGACCTCGGCGCGGAGAATGATATTTCCTCCTTCGTCATCCCCCTCGGTGCGACCATCAACATGGACGGCACCGCCATCTACCAGTGCGTCGCCACCATTTTCCTCGCCACCTGCTGCGGCATGACGCTGACCCTCGGCCAGATGGTCACCATCGTTGTCACCGCGACCCTCGCCTCCATCGGCACCGCCGGCACGCCCGGCGCAGGCATGATCATGCTCGCCATGGTGCTTCAAGCGATGAACATTCCCGTCGATATGATCATGATCATCTACGGCGTGGACCGTCTGTTCGACATGGGCCGCACCTGCCTGAACATCACCGGCGACATCTCCTGCGCGCTCTGCGTCACCAAGTGGGAAAGCAAGAAGCAGGCTGCCGTCAAAGGCAAGCGCCCTCGCTTTTGAACGCATACCAAAAGAAGTGCTGTTTCCCGCGGGAAGCAGCACTTCTTTCTTGCTTTTTTCGGAGCGCAGGCATACAATGGGCGGTGCTCCATCACAGGAAACGGAGGAACGACGCCATGAACCGGAAACGCGGCTATCTTTATATTCTGCTCGCCGCCATGATCTACTCCACCACCGAGGTCGCGCTCAAGGGGCTCGGCGGCGTCTTCGCGCCCATGCAGATCACGGTCGAGCGCGTGCTCATCGGCGCGCTCTTTCTGCTGCCCTTCGCCCTGTGCAGCCTGCGGCAGAACGCCATTCGCCTCACCCGCTCCGACTGGAGCTACTTTGCCCTGCTCGGCTTTCTGACGGTCACGCTGCACATGTCGCTGCTCCAGATGGCCGTGCTGCACATGGACGCCTCGGCGACCTCCATCATCTACTCCGGCAACCCTGTCTTTGCCCTCGCCGCCGCGCACCTGATCCTGCACGAGCCGCTGAAACGGAACCACCTCATTGCCATCGGCGTCGAGCTGATCGGCATCCTCTTCATCCTCAACCCCGCGAAGCTCGAGGTCAGTCCGCGCGGCTTCGCGGAGATCCTCACGGCGACCGTTCTCTTCGCCATGTACGGCACACTCTGCAAGCTGCGCATCCCGCGGCTCGGCGGACTGGTCATCACGACCTTCAACATGGTCCTCGGCGGACTGGAGCTGCTCGCGCTGCTGCTGCTCGGTCACATCCCCGCCGTCGGCGCGCTCTACCGCAGTCTCGGGCTGGACATTTTCGCCGACGTGCCGTTCTTCACCGGCTTCACGCTCAGGTCCGCGCTGCTGCTGTGCTACGTCGGCATCTTCTGCGCCGCCATCGGCTTTCTGCTCACCGCCAAGATCACGGAATACACCTCCGCGACCGAGGCCTCCTTCGTCTATCTGATCAAGCCCGTTCTGGCAACGCTTTTGGCGGTGGTCTGCTTCCGCGAGACCATCAGCGTCAACCGCATGATCGGCCTCGTCTTTTTCCTCGCCGCTTCGCTGTGCGTCAGCTTGCCCGTGCTGCGCGAGATGCGGCGGGACGCCGTTACGGCGCAGCCGCCGCGGTAAGCCCATTTTCACGCAAAAAAGCTCCGGCCGTTTTCACGGTCGGAGCTTTTTCATCCGGTCTCAGAAATCAACGGTGCCGTCAAGGACCTTGAGGTCATAAGGCTCAAAGACGACCCTGCGGTACTTCTCCACGTCGAGCGGCACATTCGTCCAGTCGGAGTGCAGGTCGCCGTTCTGCTTGATGAGAATGTCGTAGAGAATATCGTAGGTCACGCCGTCCTCGCCGGTCTCCACGATGGTGGAATAGGGCAGGGTCTTATGGTAGGTCATGTGCAGGCCCTTGTACTCGAAATGGAAGCCGTTGCGCATCCGGCAGCCATCGAGTCCCTTATAGGTGAACTGCTTTTTGAGGTCCTGCAAAATTTTGTCGTGCTCCTCCTCATAGAGGTTCTCGGGCGTGGTCTCGGTGTAGTCGTAACGGAACTGGATGGGAATATTGTACTTCCGCCAGCGCTCGACATACTCCGTGAGCTTGTCTGCGGGATAGTTCTTGTAGAGCACGCAGTTGATGCGCTTGGGCGTGGCGATAGCGGCCACGACCTCGTCGGGCGATTCCTCGACGTAGCGCTGCAGATGGCGCGAAACGTTGATGCAGGTGATCTTGTCCGCGTTGCGGCGGGTGAAGTCGATCATCTCCTCCGCGCTGCAGCCGGGCTGCACGGGGAACGTGGTGTTGATATACACCTTGTGCGTCCCGGGGATCACGTCGAGCATCCGCTGCAGGTCGCCCAGCTGGGCGAAGGGCTCACCGCCGGTGAAAACGAAGTCGCACTCCGGCGTGATGGCGTCCATCACGGCAATGGACCTCAGAATCGCCTCGACGCTGAAGCCGGTGCAGTCGGCATATTCCTTTTTATTGATACAGAAAGGGCAGTGGTTGCGGCAGTCATACGGCACAAAAATGGTGACCGTCGCCCCGCCCGACCTCGTTTTGTAGGGGTGGCTCATAGCAGTCGTGTCCGTCCTATTGCAAAATTCGATAAATAGTTTACTCCTGTAAACGAGAAAATGCAAGGGAGAAAACGCGGAAAAAGCGGTTTTTGCCTATTCTCTTTCCTTTTCCTCCCGCAGCAGGCCGCGAACGTAGGCGAACGCGGCGTCCTCGCCCTCGTCGCGGAGCACGCGCAGCATCGCCTCGATGGCGTCGCTCGTCTCGGGGTGGATGAGGATATGGCTCTTCGAGCGGATATAGTAGTCATACGGCGCGGCGTCGGTGTACTTGTCCTTGAGGTAGGTCCTGCACGCCGCGATGCGGTCGCAGAACATCTCGGCGACGTAGCGCAGCGGCATTTTGCACCCGCCCATGTATGGCTTTCCGTCCTCCCCGATGCAGTAGTCGATCCAATACTCGAAGTGATGGCGGTTGCGTCCCTTGTGGTGCAGCCAGGCAAGGCTCACGCCGTTCTGCTTGCGCTCGGCGTCGTTCGGACTGCGGTAGCCCTGGTAATATTTCGCGCCGCGCCAGAACTCGCAGGGCGCGTACTTGCTCAGGTCGTGCAGCAGTCCCTGCCGGTAAAGGCCGAGACGAAAGCAGTATCTGCACACCAGGTGCCGATGATGCGTGATGGTCTTGAAATGTGCCAAAGGCTGCATGGCGGCTCCTCCCGCGGGCAAAAGATAAGAACGAACTTATTGTAGCACATCCTGCGGAAATGGCAAAGCGTATTTTTTGCGGATTTCCGCACATGATACCTTCAGACGCGCGGCGGCATGACCTTGCCTTGCCGCTCGTTTGAAAGGAGGAGGGGCTCTCGCCCCTCCTCCGGTGGTTTCCGCCGCGCCCGCTTGTTTTTTCTCCGCCGCCGTGGTACGATAGCCGCGAGAAAGCAGGGAGGGACCGACATGGAAAAACAGCCGCAGCTCCATACCATCGCGCCGGTATACGACGAAAACAGCAGAATCTTGATCCTCGGCTCCTTTCCCTCGGTGAAGTCGCGCGAGGCGGCGTTTTTCTACGGCCATCCGCAAAACCGCTTCTGGCGTGTGCTCGCCGCTGTGCTCGGCGAGGAGGCGCCGCAGACGGCGGCGGAAAAGAAGTCCCTGCTCCTGCGCCATGGCGTCGCGCTGTGGGACGTCATCGCCTCCTGCGACATTGCCGGCTCGTCCGACGCGAGCATCACGAATGTGGTGCCAAACGACCTCTCGCGCATTCTGGACGCCGCGCCGGTCCACCGCATCTTCTGCAACGGCGGCACGGCCTACCGCTTTTACCGCCGGTACGACGAGGCCGTATGGGGAAAGGCGGAGGCTCTGCCCTCCACCAGTCCCGCCAACGCGCGCTCGTCCGTGCAGGCGCTCACGGAGCGCTGGCGCGCGGCGCTCGCGCCGTGGCTTTGACGGCTCCGAGCCGGTGAAAAATGTCACTTTAACTTGTTAACAACCCGTTGCTTTTCCCCTTTCCGCGTCGTATAATGCCCCAATAACAGCAAGAAAAACGGAGGCAAAAGCCATGCAGGCAAGGGGAATTTTTCTGACCGTTCTGTCCGCGGTCCTCTACGGTCTGAACCCGCTCTTTTCCAAAACCATCAACGTCGGCGGCTGCAATTCGCTCACGCAGACCTTCGCCCGTCTTGCCGCCGGCATCGTGATCTTTTTCATTCTTCTTGTATGCAGCGGAAACGGCAGCGTGCGCGAAAAGCTGCGCCTGAGCCGGCAGGAGCTCAAGGATATTCTGATCTGCTGCATCGGCTACGGGCTCATCGGTCCGCTGCTCTTTGCGTCCTATAACTACCTCGCCTCGGGCCTTGCCACCACGCTGCACTTCGTCTATCCCGTGCTGGTGGTCGTCGCCTGCATCGCCTTTCGCTACGAAAGGGCGAACCGCCGCAAGCTCGTCTGCTGCGCGCTGTGCTTTGTCGGCATTCTGTGCTTCTACACCCCCGGCGGCGATGTGAGCGCCTACGGCGTATTCCTCGCGCTCGCCTCGGGCGTGGCGTGGGCATACTACATCGTGCATCTCAACTCCAGCGGGCTGGTGACGATGGCGCCGTTCAAGCTCGCCTTCTGGCTGTGCGTCTTTTCCGCCGTGCTCGTCGGCGGCATCACGCTCGCGATGGGCGAATTCGTCTGGCCCTCCACCGCCTTCACGCGCGGCGCGCTCGCGCTCTACTGCTGCGTGTCCACCGCGGCGTCGCTGCTGTTCCAGCTCGGCAACCGCTTCATCGGCGCGCAGAGCGCGTCCATGCTCTCGACCTTTGAGCCGCTCACGAGCGTGGTCATCGGCATCCTCGTCTACCACGAGGTGCTGACCGTGCGGCTGGGCATCGGCATTTTCTGCATCCTGCTGGCGGTCTTTCTGCTGGCCAAGGCCGACGGAACGGCCAAGGAAGAAACGAAAAGCGAGGCGTGACACGCCTCGCTTTTTCTTCTCATTCTCACAGCTTTTCCGGCAGCGGCGTGTGCTCGCACACCGCGCGGGCCTTTTCGCGCAGACTCATCAGGTCCTCGAAGGCGTCGGGCCGCCGCGCGGGATCGCGCAGCAGCGCCGCGGGGTGGTACATCGCCATGAGCTCAAAGCCGCCCTTTTTCACCCACTGCCCATGCTCGCGCGTGATCTTGAAGTCCTCGCGGATCAGGCGCATCGCCGCGATGCGGCCGAGGCAGACGATCAGCTTCGGGCGCAGCAGCGTCACCTGCTCGCGCAGATAGCCGATGCAGGCGTCCTGCTCCACGCCGAGCGGATCGCGGTTCTGCGGCGGGCGGCACTTGACGATGTTCGCGATGTAGACCATCGTGCGGTCAAGACCGATGATGGCGAGCATATCGTCGAGCAGCTGCCCCGCCTTGCCGACAAAGGGCACGCCCTGCTCATCCTCGTGCGCGCCGGGGCCCTCGCCGACGAACATTATCTCCGCCGTGCGGCTGCCGTCGCCGAAGACCACATTCGTCCGCGTTTCGCACAGCGAGCACTCGCGGCAGTCCTGACAGCGCTTTTCCAGTTCCTCCCAACGGTCCGCCATAGCTCATCCTCCCTCTTTTTCTTCTGCCGCCTATGGTATCACGTTTTTCCATTCTTTGCAACGCCGCGGCGGCGCATTTTTCCGGTTCGAGCGGGCAAACTGCGGTGCAGGAGGTGAACGGACGCGATGACGTATTTCTGGTATTTTCTCGGCTACGGATTTTTGGGCTATCTGCTCGAAAAGCTCTTCGCGGCTCTCACGCACGCGGAGCACCGCGTGCGGAAGGGCTTTCTGCTCGCGCCCGTCTGCCCCGTGTACGGTCTTGCAATGTGCGCCGTGCTCGCGCTGGGCGCGGATCGCATCGGCCCGCTCTGGGAGCTCGCGCTGCTCTGCAGCATCACCGCAACGACGGCGGAATACGCCGTTCATCTTTTCTGCGACGCCGTGCTCGGCGTGCGCTTCTGGGACTACAGCGCGACAAAAACGGACGTCAACGGCCGTATCTGTCTGCCGTTCTCGCTCGCGTGGGGCGTGCTCGGTGCGCTCGCCGTGCGCCTCGTGCAGCCCGCGCTGGCGGCTCTCGCCGCTGGCATTCCGTCCACCGTGACGAACACCGTGCTGCTCTGCCTCGGCATCGACGCGCTGTGGAGCACCGGCGTGCTGCTGCGCTGGGGCGACATTGATCTGCTCGCCCCGAGCCGCCTGCGGCGGAAATACCGGACGGTATAGAAAAAAGCGTGGGCTGTGCCCGCGCTTTTCGTTTAACCGTTATGCCGCTCGATCCACTCCCACAGATCGTCGTAGACCTGCGCGCGGCAGTCCTCGTTCAATATCTCGTGGCGCAGGCCGGGATAGAGCTTCAGCTCCGCGTCGCGCACACCGGCGCGGCGGAAGCTATCGTAAGCCGCGCGCACGCCCTTGCCCATGCCGCCCACGGGGTCGCGGTCGCCGGAGATGAAGAGCACGGGCGTCGCCATGTTCATGTGCCGCAGGTTGGCGGGCTTCTTGATGAACGCCATGCCGTCAAGCAGCTCGAGGAACAGCCCCGTGCTCGCCATGCCGCCGCAGAGCGGATCGGCGATGTAGGCGTCCACGTTTTCCTCGCTCACGCTCAGCCAGTCGTAGCCCGTGCGGTTAGGCGCGAAGGCCTTGTTGTAGGCGCCGAAGGCGAGCTTTTCCACGACGTCGCTCGCGTTCTCGCGCCCGACCTTCCTTGCCAGTACGCTTGCGAGCGCCTTGCCGCCGACGAGCATCGCGTCGGGATTCTGCCCCGTGCCCATCAGGATCGCGCCCTTGACCGTGCCGGGATAGCGGATGAGGTAGGTGCGCGTGAGGAACGAGCCCATGGAGTGACCCATGATAAAGTACGGCAGCTCCGGATAGGCTTCGCCGGTCCGGCAGCGGAGCGTGTACATATCGTCCACGACGTGCTGCCAGCTTCCCTTTTCGCCGAAGTAGAGCCGCGGCGCGCCCTCGGCGACCGACTCGCCGTGGCCGAGGTGGTCGTTCGCCACGACCAGGAAGCCGTGCGCGTTCAGAAAGCGCGCGAACGGCTCGTAGCGCAGCGCGTACTCCGCCACGCCGTGCGCGATCTGCAAAATACCGGCCGGCTCCCCTGCGGGGTGCCATTCGACCGCGTGGATGGCCGTCCTTCCGTCGGCGGAGGGAAAGGTAAATTCTTTTCGATTCTCCATAGCGCAAGACTCCTTTGTATGGTATAATCCGAAAAACAGGTGATCTCGGGGCAGCGCCGCTTTCACTGTGCCGCCTTAGTATACCACATCGCTTTTGGAAATAACAGGGGGTAATTATGGGCAGTTTCATTCTTGCGCTCGACCAGGGCACGACCAGCTCCCGCGCCATTCTCTTCGACCGCGGCGGCCGCGTCGCCGCGATGGCGCAGCAGACCTTTCCCCAGCACTACCCGCAGCCCGGCTGGGTCGAGCACGACCCGCTGGAGCTCTGGGAGAGCCAGCGCAGCGTGGCCGCGCAGGCGCTCCGCAAGCTCGGGCCGGACGCGCGCATCGCGGGCATCGGCATCACGAACCAGCGTGAGACGACGATCCTGTGGGACAAGGCGACCGGTGAGCCGGTGTACAACGCCATCGTCTGGCAGTGCCGCCGCACGGCGGGCATCTGCGATAAGCTCAAGGAAACGCCGGGCATGGCGGAGACGATCGCGGAGAAGACGGGACTGGTCATCGACGCCTACTTCTCCGGCACGAAGCTCAAATGGCTGCTCGACAACGTTCCCGGCGCGCGGGAGCGCGCCGAGCGCGGCGAGCTGCTCTTCGGCACGGTGGAAACGTGGCTCATCTGGCGTCTCACCGGCGGGGCCGCCCATGTGACCGACTACTCCAACGCCAGCCGCACAATGCTCTTCAACATCCACACGCTCACATGGGACGAGGAGCTGTGCCGGCTCCTCGGTATTCCCATGTGCCTGCTCCCCCGGCCCGTTTCCAACAGCGAGATCTACGGCACGGTCGTGCCCGGCATCGAGGGGCTGGAGGCGCTCGCGGGCATTCCGGTCTGCGGCGCGGCGGGCGATCAGCAGTCGGCGCTCTTCGGGCAGG
>OCHK01001648.1_pt1 | contig 16716 bp, 27 predicted proteins | sample 1538551 | NCBI WGS metagenome assembly OCHK01 (sample SAMN04571707, study PRJEB22368) | human gut metagenome | biome: human gut; material: stool | host: Homo sapiens | place: Luxembourg | collected 2012-08-31
CGAGGACAACATCGGCAGCTTTCCCCCGGCCGCAAAGGATTCCTTGCTCCAATGGCGGCAGATTTTCACGGATGACCTCATCCTGCTGGCTATCAAAAAAGCCGCACTGTCTGGCGTACATAAATGGAACTACGTCAACGGCATCTTGAAAGCATGGAAGAATGAGGGCGTGAAAACCCTTGGCGATGTGCAAGCCCGCGACCAGCGGCGTAAGCCCCCGGCGGGTCAGCAGCCAAAGCGTTCTGCTGCCGATGACTACGATGAAATTTTCGGAGAACTTTTAGGAGGCTCGACAACATGACCGATACGAAATTGCGTGAGCTGCTGGTGGTCATCGATGACCACTACGGCCGCGCCCGCAGCTTGGAGGAGCGCAGGGCTGACACACAAATCTACATCCGGGCGTTCGGCGCCATCCCGGACGAGATTGTGGAAAAGGCACTGTATACGGCCTTTACACAGTGCAGATTCCAGAACCAGCTGATTGTGGACTGGTGCGCTGAAATCAAAAAGCTGCTGTCAGCCCAGCAGCCCTCGGCGAACGACCTCTGGGCGCAGGCTGCGGCAGCTGCCCGGAAAATCGAGGCAAATCTGTACTACCAGACCCACGGCGGATTCATTGCCCCCGATGGGCGCAAGCTGAAAGGCGAAGATTTCAAAAAGGAAAACGCGAAAATCTTCGCCGCCCTCCCGATGGTGGTGCAGCGGTGGGCTGGCTCCCCGGCAGACCTGTCGGAGATTTTCAGCAGCCGCAGCAGCGCGGATCTGCGCCAGTTCGTCCGGCCGGGCTTTGACCGGGCTGTGCAGGATGCCCCGGTTGAGAGTTTGCAGCCCCCGGCTCTGCCCGGCGGGACGGCCCCGGCACAGATTGGAGGTGGCACGGCATGAGGTCGAAAAGACCGCTTCGCAGCCTGATCGTGTGCGTTTCGTGTGCGATGGTTGGCTGCATTCTCACAAGCACGGCCTACTCCCGGCGGGTGAACGATCTGGAAACCGAGCGGGATATCTACGCCAGCAAGTCATCCAACTGGGAGCGCATGGCCGGAGAACGTGATGAAACCATTGACCAGCTCCAAACCGAGGTAGACAAGCTGACCGCAGAACTGAACGCCCAGACCGATTTGACTCTTACATACGCCGGGGCGTTCAGCTGCACGGCCTATTGTGCCGAAGAATACGCCCACATCTGTGGCGAGGGGCACGGCATCACATCCAGCGGCGCAAAGGTGCAGCCGGGCGTGACCGTAGCTGCCGACACCAGCGTTCTGCCCTACGGCACGGTGATCTATGTCGAGGGTGTAGGCCTCCGGGTCGTTCAGGACACTGGCGGCGCGGTAAAAGGTAACAAGCTGGATGTGGCGGTAAACACCCATGCAGAGGCTCTAAGCTGGTCTGGGTGGGGCTCCCGCCGGGTCTGGATTATTTCGGGAGGTGTTGAACCGTGAAAAAGCCGTTTGAGACCGAAATGGACGACACCAGACAGGCGGTCGGACAAATCGTGGGTTTGTGCACCACCATTGCGCTGCATCAGGAGTTCGGTGTCGGCAAAACCAGACTGGAGCGCATTAAAGCTAGAATTGACGAGTTGGAGAACCAGAACACCGAAGTCATTATGACCCCGGATGCCTATGGCAGACCCTCCAAGGACAAGGCAGAGGCCATCCGGGAAAGCTGGCTGGCTGGGTGCGTTTCTTCTGACTACCGAATCCCGATGGTGAGAATGCCTCGTGGGCGCAAAGAGCAGCAGTACCGCATGGCTGGCGACAGAGCCGCCAAAATTGCTTGGCAGATTTACGCCAAGGCGGTTATTGATGTGCTGCACTACGGTCCAGACCGCTTGGAACGGTTGCGCAAGGAAAGCCATGCCAACTATGAGCAGCTGAACAAGTGGGGGCATGAGGATGGTCTGGACGTTGCGATGGAAAAGCTGCGCCGCTGCGCTGCCGATGCCATGCAAGCCCCGGATCTGGAAGTTGCTGATATCGATGGCAGCAAGGATGCTGTGGAAGTGGACAAAGAGTTCCGTAAGCAGCAGCTGAATTTCATCAAGCGTGTCCGGGCACAGACCCTTGGTCGCATCGGTGCCACCTCACAGCCCGTCAACGTACTGGCCGAGCAGGGCGTGCAGAACAAGGTTCAGCTGATTATGCAGCAGGTTTCCCAGCAGCCTTTTGAGCGTAGGAGGAGACGTTGATGGCACAAAATGAATACGGCGAGAAGCTGGACAGCAATGGCTATGCGCCCAGCATCCTCAGCAAGAGCCCCACCTGTCTGATTTGCGGGCGGTATCGCACCGCCCGGCACGAAGTCTTTTTCGGACCGTACCGGGATAAGAGCAAGCGGCTTGGCCTGTGGGCAAACCTCTGCCCTTGGTGCCACCAGAACGGCGTGACTGCCGTACATACAAATAGAGAGGCCGATCTCCGCTTAAAAAAGTGGGCGCAGAAAAAGGCCATGGAGTATTACGGCTGGCCGGAGGCGCGGTTCATCCAAGAGTTTGGGAGGTCGTACCTGTGAGTACCTGTCCGATTATCGCTATCGACCCCGGCAACACCCAGTCTGGCTACTGCGTGATTGATCGCAGCACCCTGCGCCCTCTGGAATTCGGAAAAATCGACAATGCGGAGTTGCTGCAAAAGCTTTCCTCTGCCGGGGCACAGGGCTGGCGGTGGGCGGTCATCGAGATGGTGGCCTCCTACGGAATGTCGGTAGGCCGGGAGGTGTTCGATACCGTCCTCTGGATCGGCCGCTTCTACCAAGCCCTGAACGCCTGCTGCCCGGTACGGCTGCTGTGCCGCATCGAGGAGAAGCGACACATCTGCCACAACACCCGCGCCAATGATGCCGCCATCCGGCGGGCACTCATTGACCGATTTGCAGACCACGACCTCAAAAATGGCCGTGGTACAAAAAAGAACCCGGATTTCTTTTACGGCTTCAAAGCCGATGTGTGGGCAGCCTACGCTGTGGGCCTGACCGCCATTGAAAACCGGGATAACGATTATCATTTTTCTGCTACTTGAAAGGAGCACATACCATGGATAGCTACGAAAACGAAGCCTCTAAGTTCGCCGCCCAGCGCACCAAGCTGAAGAACATCTGCGAGGCGCACGACCTGACCTATACGTTCATCAAGAACAGCTACCCCATCAAGCTGATTATCCGCCCCATCAAGGGCGTGGGCGAACAGATGTCCATGCTGGAAACCGCCAGCGAGGACAGCTACATCTCCCCGGATGCCTACCTCCTGTTCACCATGAAGGATGGTGTGCTGGTCTACCGCATGAGCAAGACCTTCACCATTGAGGATGCCCTGTTCGGCAAAATCAAGAACATCTTTAAGAATATGCACTCCTACTACCGCCAGTTCTTCTTCCGGGAACTGATCGAGAGCGGCCGCCTGAACGCCATCGGCGGGAAGATGCCGGAGATCCCTGAAACCGAAGCCAAGGAGCCTGACCTGCCGCCGGAGGAAGTCGATGCCGAGGAACTGGACGATGCGGAGGAACCCGCAGCCGATGAACTGACCAAGGCCACCGAGATTGCCCGGAAGAACGGCGGCGTTACGCAGGCCATGCTGGAGCAGCAGATGGGCGTGACCGCAGAAAAGGCCATCGCGCTGCTGGATGATATGGAATCCGCTGGTGTGATTGAGTTCTCCAACGGCCACTACACCATCGCCGCTGCTGACAGCGAGGAGGAGTAACCTATGGCAAAGGCAGCAGTGACCCGCAGCATCCGGGATGACCACCAGAAGAACTTCCTCAAAATCTTCAATAGCCTGACTGGAAAGCACAGCCGCTGGGAGATTTGGGAGGACTTCGTCACCCTGACGGCCATCGAGATCTCGAACAGCACGGACAAGGTAAATGCCCCAGAGCGCACTAAGATGTATCAGACCATCATTTCCAAATACTCCGCCAAGGAGCGGGATGGCATGGTTGAAATGCTGGCTGAGGTAATCATGGGCATGGAGCAGAATCCTGACCAAGACTTCCTCGGTTCGCTGTACATGATGTGCGAGTTGGGCAACGACCACGCCGGGCAGTTCTTCACTCCCTACGATGTGTGCCGCTGCATGGCCGAGATTACGTTCGACCCGAAGCTGCACCCGGACATGGAGGGATTCATCTCGGTATCTGACCCGGCCTGCGGTGCTGGGGCCACGCTGCTTGCCTTTTTGAACGTCTGCAAAAGGCGGAATATCTGCTACCACAACAAAGTCCTTGTCATAGCCCAAGACATTGACTTCATCGTTGGGCTGATGTGCTACATCCAGTGCAGCTTCATGGGCTGCGCTGGATATGTAGTCATCGGTGACACACTCGTGAACCCAGCAACGGCCTACGACAGCCGCGGATTGCTGCCCGCAGGACCGCAAAACCGCATCTGGTATATGCCGCTTTTCTCAACCGATGTGTGGTATATGCGCCGCCAGATAGCGCAGATGAACCTGCTGTTTGAACCGAAAGGCGAACCGGCAAAAATCGAAAAAACCGATATTAAACCCGCAAATTTGCAAAAATCTATCAAAAATGAGCCTAAAGCCCCGGAAAACGAGCCCCTTAACGAAACCAAAACCGGGCAGCTCACGTTTTTCTAACCCGAAATAAGAAAGGAGTATCCCTATGGCAGACATTACTTACATCCCTATCCGGCAGTTGTACCCCCACCCCGATAACCCCCGCAAGGAACTGGGCGACCTGTCCGAACTTGCCGCCAGCATCAAGGAAAACGGCGTGTACCAGAACTTGACCGTAATCCCCGGCCACTACCTCAACAGCCGGGAGTACATCGCAAAGTGCGTTGACGAGGGCGGGGATGCAGCCGCAGCAGCGGCAGCATGGACACCCAAGGCTGTGTGGTCCAGTGAGGACTACACCATCATCATCGGCCACCGCCGGGCAGCAGCAGCGCAGCAGGCAGGACTGTACGAACTGCCCTGCGCCATCGTGGAGATGGACGAGCGGGAGCAGATGCAGACCATGATGATTGAGAATATGCAGCGGTCAGACCTCACCGTCTACGAGCAGGCGCAGGGCTTCCAGATGATGATGGACTTCGGGCAGACAGTGGAGCAGATCTCCGACAAGTCGGGGTTCTCCCAGTCCACTATCCGGCGGCGCATCAAGCTGCTGGAACTGAACCGCGACAGCTTCAAGAAAGCCGAAAAGCGCGGTGCCACCCTGTCCGATTTCGCCCAGCTGGACAAAATCGAGGACTTGGAAGCCCGAAACCGGGTATTGGAAACCCTCGGTACGCAGAACTTCAACCGGGCCATGCAGGATGCGCTGGAGCAGCAAAAATGGCAGCACCAAAAGGCCGAATGGGTTGAGCAGCTGAAAAAATTCGCTACGGAGGATTCGCAGGCCTCCTACCAGACGCATGAGCATGTAAATGCGTACGGAAAGTGGGGCGCAAAAAAGGAAGTCGTCATGCCGGAAGATGCCGACAAGATCGCTTATGTCTATAAGGTCAGTGAAAATCAGATTGACCTGTACAAACCTCGTGATACGGAAGCCGAGGATGCCAGCAACTCGGCGAGGGAGGCCGCAAGAGCCACCGAGCAGCTTGCGAGAGAACAGTTTGCCGCTGTTACGAAGCTCATGTACGAGCTGCGCTGGGACTTCGTGAAGGACTTGACTCCCGCAGAGTGCAAAAAGCACCTGCCGGAAATCTTGGCTTATTCCACCCCGATTCTGACCGAATATCGGCACATGGAGGATGACGAAAACGTGTTGCGGCTGCTCGGCATCGGTCTGGATGAGCAGATTCGGGAAGACACGGAACTGGAAGATGCCCTGAAAATGTTCAACGCTTACGATACCGAACCGGAGAAGATTCTCTTGGCAGTTGCCTTTGATGCAACGGACGGCATTCATGAGGGCTATTGGAGCACGGAATGGAATGGGCCGACAGGTGCAAGCAAGTTCGTTCACCGCAAAAATGACGACCTCGACAGCACCTATGAACTGTTGACCGCCCTCGGCTATGAAATGGCCGATGACGAAAAGGCCTTGCAGGACGGCACCCACCAGCTTTTTGCGGTGTATGGATCCGGCAGCAAAGCGGACACACCCTGTGATAAGTGCAAAGCTGCTCACCCTGAATGCGACAAGTGCTGCAAAACTTGCGACGACCACTGCAATGCGTTCCAGCTGTGCAGAAAGGAGTATGGCGAATGACCGACCTTGTAAAGTGTGACCGCTGCGGCACACCGTTCAGCATCCAGACAGCCGGCATCCGCAGTACATGGAGCGGCGATTACATGGTGCAGTATTTCACCTGCCCCGGCTGTCACCATCGCTACCAGATTCTGACCACGGACACCGAACTGCGCCAGACCGTTCAGCAGCACAAGAAAATTGCCGAAAAAATCCGCATGGGCCAGAGCAAGAATTTCCGGCCGGGAACTCTGAAAAAGTATCAGGCGGAAATGAAAAAGCTGGAGGCTGAGCAGAAAAAACGGCGGGATGAACTGATGGACAAGGGCAACGAGATCCTTGCCCATCTGGGAGAGGAGTAAACCATGGGCGATTTGAAAGAATACGCTGACCGCCTCAAGCTTGAAATCATGGCGGCTGACTTCCTGACCACCGAAGACCGGGAAATGGTCTTTGACCTCATCGAGAAAGTGCTGGGTGATGACAATGCCTGATCAGATCTTCATCAACATTGCGGTGCTGGCCGTGGGCGTGGCTATCGGTGCCCTGCTGGGCGAAACCAGCCGGCAGCAGCATGACCGCCAGTTGTTCCGGGAGTACATCAACTTTATGACTGAATCGGAGCACAACAATGAGCTGCTGTTCCGGGAAGTGATTCGGTTTCAGACCGAGAAAGGAGCCAACCATGAGAAAGAGTAATCGCCCGCCGGAGCCCGGCGCACGTGGGCTTCTGCGCCTGACCTGCCCCTGCTGCGGCAAGGAGTTCGGTACATATCTCCACGTTCCGCAGATGTCCATAGGCTGCCGCTGCGGGGCTACGATCTCGCTTGAGAGGGGGCTTGCCCCCTATGAGTTCGCCTGCGGCTGCTGCGGGCTGGTGGCCAAAGGCAAGACCAACATCATGGAGCCGGAGATCACCATCCCCTGCAAGTGCGGCAACCCCATCACGCTGCGCTGGAACAAGGACGCACGGAGGTACACAGAATGAACTGGGCAATTGTAATTCCGGTCGGCATCGGCATCGCGGTGCTGCTGTCCATCGCGCTTGTCGCAATCAGTGTTTCCGGGCAGATCAGCCGGCAGGAAGAGGCCGACGAGGTCAGGTTCTACTGGGACAGTATGCTTATGTACTCCAAGAGAGTCAGCCCTGATGCCCCGCCAGACTATGAAGTCAAAACGCTTTACGAGAACCGCAAGGATTTTTGTGCGGGATGTGCAGAGTACCACTTCTGCCGCAGCGCAACGATGGTTTACACGCATAGCCTGCGCAGAAACGGTTATCCATGGATCTGTCTGAAAAGGGGGTGTTCAAAATGACACTGGAAGAAGCACTGCGCTTTATCGACCCGGAAACCGACATGGACGCTCTGGCCGAGGTCGAGTATTACAATGGCTTCAAGGGCAAGGAGGCCGCAGCGAAGACCCTCCGGGAAGCCAGCCAGACGGTCGTTGATTTTATCCGTCGTGTATCGTGGCACGATGCCAAAAACCCGCCGCCTGTCCACGATGAAAGCTGGGAGAACGCGGGAGAAAAGCACTGCTGCATCATGAGCGAACTTGTGTGGGTCTGCTGCGAGAGCCGGAACACCATGAAGGGCTGGATTGAAAACGGCAAGTGGTACATCGAGGATGGCCGCCCAGCGGCAGATACGCCCTATGGTGCTGTGAAGCTCTGGGCTCCGCTGCTGGAGCCGCCGGAGGTAGCGAAATGAAAATCATCACAGTTGAGCACGAGGTTTCGCCGGAACACGGAAAATGCACATTCAGCGGGGACTATTACGGAAAAGATGTGTGCAAGTACCATGCGCTTCGCACTCAAACCCACGGACGCAAGGCTCCGCCAGAATACAGAAAGCCCAAATGCTTGCTGTTCGATTGCTGGCTTGAGCAGCCGTACAAGAAATGCGAGGCTTGCCGAAAAGCCTGCGAGGAGGGCGAGTATGACAAACGGTGATTTTATCCGCTCCATGACGGACGAGGACATCACGGAGAACCTGACACCGGGCATATGCGACCTTATTCAGCATCGTGATCCGGAGCGTTGCCAGACCCGCGAGCACTGTTTCCACTGCGTCAAGGACTGGCTGAAAGAAGAAAACAAAATCATGGTGAGGGCTGACTAATGGAAAATCTGATTGACTTTTCCGACCCGCTTCTCCGGTTGGTGCTGCCGATTCTCCTGAAAGACCAGACCACCGGGAAGAATATCATCTGGGCAACAGACCCACCACCCAAGGTGGACTGCGGACCAATGGGCGAAATCACGATAGAGCAGCTTGACAGAATTAAGCTGATGCCCCGCGTCCAGAAGCGGCTATCCGAGCAGAAAAAGCGCACAAAAGGCAAGGCCGAGGTTTTCACCCCGCTGTGGGTGGTCAAAAAGATGGCCGACCATGCCGAACAGGAACTGAACAAGGGTGACTGGGAGCAGTTTGTACATGAGCGGTGTTTGGAGATCGCCTGCGGTGAGGCTCCGTTCCTCACCAGCAGATATGACCCCACCACGGGAGAGCCTGTCGCAATCCCTGACCGCGTTGGCATTCTGGATAGAAAGCTGAGGGCGATTCAGGAGAACGCAAACCACAAATTCCAGTGGAAAGCACTTGTGTCAAGCGCATATCAGTCGGTTTACGGCTATGAGTATCAGGGCGACAACCTTCTTCTGGCGCGGGTAAATCTGTTCTTGACATTCACCGAAAACTGGATTGAAAAACTGGGATTGCCAATAAGCACAAGCTGGGCCATAGCGGTTGCAACAAGGATCTCATGGAACATCTGGCAAATGGACGGTTTGAAAGATACTGTGCCCGGCACTGACACTCTCTGCCTGATTTTCGACTGGGAGGAAAACAAGGAAGTGACATTCCGACAGATAAAGGAGGAAAGCGATAATGTCTAAAAAGAAAATTGTGGATGCCGATGCACTGCTGGCGTACATTACAGACTGGAAAGGAAACCTTGAAAAACATTCGACATACGACGGGCATGAACGCGTTGAGAGCGCCATCGAAACGCTGAATTGTCTGATGGGTCATATCGAGGACGAGGCGGCGTACATGGACGAAATTCTTCCTCAGTGGACAAATGCCGATAAAGAACCGCCAAAGAAAGGTCTTTACAATGTTACAATCGTCACAAACGATCGTTATCATGCCGGCGAAAAGTATGCCACGGTAAGAGAGTGGATGGGAAATCGGTGGTTGATAACTCAGGATGAAACTGTGACGCACTGGGCACCGATGTTGAAACCGGCAGAAGAGGAACAGCTCGATGACATTCCGTTTTAATGAGGAGCAGAGAAAATTATGAAAATTCTTATTGTAAATGATGGAAGAACATCAATCAACGCAGAGGCCATCGAACGCACCGAGGTGAATCCCAGATACATAGACGGCAAGGCAAGAGTTCTTCTCTATGTACACACCAAGAACGATGACGATTTTATCTGCGCAGGACGTTACGAAAAGGCAGAAAATGCAGCAGCAGCGTTCGACATCTTGAATCAGTTCTTGGGCTCTGACAAAAGCGGAATTCTTGATATCCTGACGGATCAGAAAGTTGAAAAAGCAAAAATTCCACTTTTGCGGTGAAACGAACAGGAGGCAAAGAATGAAGTATCGCATTGAGGTTTCGGAAGAGCAGCTGCGCGTTATCGGACTGGCTGTGGACGAGTACATGAGGCTGCGCATGGGGCAGTTCGATGATTTGGCTGAAGATCTGGCGTATGACGGCACACCCCGCGTCAAAGCTCTCACTGGAAAGTACACTTACGATACCGCTCTTCAAAAGCGGTGTAGCAACATCAAGAATTTGTTTGATGCCGCCTACAAAATGGCTTTCCCGCCGCGTGGCTACCGTGGACGGCAGCACGATTCATGGGGAACGTGTATCGACCTTGTACACGCCATCGAGCACCGGCAGTGGCTGGACAGTCCGAAAGACAAGCGGGAAAAGCCGCGCACAACAAACCGTTCTTTCGAACCTGTTCCGCTGGGGCATGAGCCGTTCCCGAAAATTGAGAGGGTGGAAGAATGAGCTGCCTGTCTTGTGAGAACTACATACCCCTCGACCCGCCTATCCAGCGCACCGATTCGCACGGCCAGACCTACAAGGTGCCGGGATTGTGCAAAATTGGAGCGGACCACATAATTTCTGGGTTTCCTGTCTATCTTCCAACGGCAAAATGTGATAAAATAACAGAAGCACCGTTGCAAAACGGCAGCTGAATTATGACGGAGGTAGGCTGTGACATTACAGGAATTGTCCAAGTATTATGACATTCAGATGACCCTCGAAAAAGACCGTGAAGCCTTGGAGAATCTTCGGCAGAAAATCAATCCTGCCTCCCCACAGCTGACGGGTATGCCACATACGCCCGGTGTCCGGGACAAGGTGGCGGATCTGGCTGTGGAACTGGCTGACATGGATGAACGTGTCCGCTGGTTGGAGGAACAGGCAGCGGAAGAAAAGCCCAAGGTCGAGGCGTACTGCAAGAGCATCATGGATGCCCGGCTTTATCTGATCTTCCGGCTGCGGTTTGTCCGCTGCTACTCGTGGGCAGAAGTCGCCGGAGCACTCGGAAAGTGTTACACAGAAGCTGGGGTCAGCCGGATGGCCTACAACTACCTCGAATCACATTGACCGATAAGCCCTGCATTTGCAGGGCTTTTTATTTTTGACCGAAAACTCAAATTCAACCTCAAATTTTCATAAAATACGGTCAAATATAGAAATGAGTTTTACATTTTGACTGCCAAAAGTTAAATTCAAACTGAAAATATCAAAAGTCAATGCAGATTGTTTCACACGGTGATGGACGGTGTAGGACGATTTCACACGGCGCGTAATGCCGCGCAATAAACAAGAACGCCCAGCAACGAAGAAGAACGAAAGCCAACGAGCAGAAACGACCAGCAACGCTTTGATATGGATTCAGATGACAACGGATGCTCCCGGTGATATGATTAGGATGCAAAATCCGAATCAAGCCAAGCGGTGCCTGCCAGAAATGGCGGGTGCCGCTATTTTTATACCTGAAAGGAGGATTCCGAGCCGCACGCTGCTCTCCTTTGCGTGTGGCATTACCGCAGCACCCCGAAAAGCCGAGGTGCTGCAAGCTGGACATTTCGCCGTGCCCAGCCGCAAAGAAGGAGATTTTTCCATGTATCAGAAAATCAAGGCAAAATTCAAGGCAAATCCCACTATTTTCTACGCCTGCTCCATCGTCGCATCGTGGGCGGGAGTGGGCAGTCTGATGAACTTCCGCACACTGGCCATCAACAACGGCGCGGCGGCGGCTATCATCTGGGCGGTGTTCAATTCGCTGGCCTGCATTCTGTTCGGCTTGTTTGCAGAGTATATCCCGACAGTTCGACGGCTGATGCAGAGCAAGGTGATGTTTTACTTCATCGGTTTCCTGACCGTGTTCCAGACATGGACGCAGATGTCCGGCATCTATGAGATCTTCGGTGATACACCCATCGGAACAACCGGAGGCACACTCATTGTGTATGGTACCTGCATCATCTTTCTGCTGTTGCTGCTCAAAGACGGCATGATTCGCAACGTGCTGTCGGATGGGTTTTCGTGGGTAGTGGTTTACGGTCTGCTGGCCGTTGTCGTCGTTGCGGCTCTGGTCTACACTCGCGGCAATTTCGTCAATATCGACCCCGGCCTGAACGCGGCCGGCATCCAGACGGGGCTCTACAAGGGCTTTCTGCTGCTGCCCGGTCCTTTCACCTATCCGTATTACTACTCCCTGTTCTCCTACAACGACAAGAATAGCGATGGCACCCGGCGCGGAAACATGAAAATGTCCTTTGTCCTTGCTGGCGTGATGTTCGGCGTTTATATGGTGCTGGCTGCGCTGCTTACATGGGTCAATTTCAGCCCGTTGCTGAACACCATGAAGGCTATCCTTATCACCATCATTGCCCTGTCCTCTCTGTCTACCTATCTCTATTCGGAGTATCTGGTGTTCGGCGATACCATGGGCTTCATTCTGGATGTTATCACCGTGTGCTCGTGGCAGATCGTGATTCCGCTGGGTGTCATGGGTATCTGGACACTGATGAGCGAGATCCGGCTCTACATCATCATTGCTGTGCTGCTGGCCTCGGTTGTGCTGCACCTCGTTTCTGACCGAAAGGAGGATGCACGATGAACATCACGGTAAAGAAACTGGCAGAGCTGCATAAGCCTGCCCACAACATCCGCCGGCACTCCGACAAGCAAATCACCGAGTACATCCGCAGCATTGAAATGTTCGGACAGGTGAAGCCACTAGTCGTTGCCGAGGATGGCGAAATCATTGCCGGCAACGGTCTGTACGAAGCCCTGCTCCGCATGGGTCGGGAAACCTGCGACTGTTATGTGATGGTCGGGCTGACCGATGTGCAGAAGAAAAAGCTGATGATGGCCGACAACAAGGTCTATGAACTGGGCTTTACCGATGTGGATGCCATCGAAGAACTGGTCAAAGAACTGGACGGCGATGTGGACGTTCCGGGCTGGGATGCTGACCTGCTGGAAATGCTGAACAGTACCACGGATGAGGCCGATGAAGCGATTGGCTCCTACGGCGATTTCCCGGAAAACGAGATTGCGCCCATCAATCGCCATCAGGCAGAGGAACACGTTCCGTATGCCGAAACACCGACCTACCCGGTGGCTCCCGCCCCGCAGCCTGCTCCTACCGTCTCCGCTGCCCCGCAGCAGCCCTCCACAGTGCTGGAGGTGTCTACACCTTCTGAACCGCAAACAGCTGCTCCAGAGGCGGACAGCGGCGTGGAGCAGCGCAGGTGCATCCGTTGCCCGAAGTGTGGTGAACTGATATGCCTGTGAAAGTAGTGGAAAGCAGTATGAACGTGCTGCAGGCGGCGAAAATCCGTATCCGCAATGTGTTCGCAAACGGCTGCAAAATCTATCTGTCGTTTTCCTCCGGCAAGGACAGCCTGTGCATGGCCAACCTCGTGTATGAGATGATTCTCTCCGGCGAACTCGACCCCAAGCAGCTGACGGTGACGTTCATTGACGAGGAAGGACTCTATCCCTCCATGGTCGATGCAGCACACCGCTGGCGGCGCAACTTCCTGTCGGTCGGCGCAAAATTCTTATGGTTTTGCTTGCCGTTCAAACAGGTGTCTGTAATCGACCATCTTTCCAGTTCCGAATCGTGGATAACGTGGGAACCTGGCAAAGAGGATGTGTGGATGCGGAAACCGCCTGATTTTGCCATCATGTACAGCCCGTATCTCCACTATGCCGGGGAGATGAACTATCAGACATTCTGCTCCAAGGCGTTCTCTGACGGCATCCAGCTTGTCGGCCTGCGCACCGCAGAGAGCCTGACCCGCTTAAAGTGCATCGCCAACACCAAGATGGAGCGCATCACCCGCGGCGGCAAGTTCTATCCCATTTATGACTGGTCGGATTCCGATGTCTGGCTCTACATCAAAGAGCGAAACCTTGAATTCCCTGAAATCTATATGAGGCTCTATGAGGCGGGTGTCCGAAAGAATGCCCTCCGGCTGTGCGCGTTTTTCGGTGACTGCGGCACACAAGGCCTCCGCTGGATAGCTGAAACGGACAACGACCTGTGGGAGCGAATCCAGCGGCGAGAGCCCAATGCCTACCTCGTTTTGCTCTACTGGGATTCTGAAATGTTCCGGCGCACCACAAGAAAGCGCGGCGAACTGGAAGAGGAATCCGAGAAAAAGGACTACAAAGCCCTCTGCAAAGACCTGCTGTTCCTCCACCCGGAGAAGTACACTATCGCCAAAGATACCAAGTCACACCTTGACCACTGGCGAGGCCTGTTCATAAAGACCTATGGTATCGCTGAACAGAAGCACTACAAGACCATGTATGAGGGGCTGCTGTACGGAGATCCCAAGATGCGTATCCTGCGCATCCTCTGGACCACCATCTACAACGACCACAACGCCCGCATCAAGGAGGAGCAGAACCGTGGAAAACATTGACGTATTCGCACCGCTGGCATCCCTCCAGTGGGTAGACCGCAACACCATCCACGCCAACGACTACAACCCCAACAAGGTCAGTGAGGAGAACCTGAAGCTGCTGGTGCAGTCCATCCTGACCAACGGCTGGACGCTGCCCATCGTGGTACGCCCGGACGGAACCATCATTGACGGATTCCACCGCTGGACAGTATCAGGCCGTGAACCGCTGCTGTCCCTGCTGGGCGGCAAGGTGCCTGTCGTAGTCGTAGACCATCACGGTGACGAGAGTGCCGACGTATACGGCACCATCACCCACAACCGCGCCCGCGGCACGCACCTGCTCGACCCCATGAAAGCCATCGTGAAGAAGCTCATGGACGAGGGCAAGACCGTGGACGAGATCGGCAAGCAGCTGGGCATGAAGCCCGAAGAAATCTTCCGTCTGTCCGGCTTCACAAAAGACGAGTTCCTGAACATGATGACCAAAGACCATCCGACATACTCCAAGGCCAAGGTCATCCGCAGCATCTGAGAGAGGAGCGTATCACAATGCCTGTCGTAGACATCTACGTTAATAAGCCTGTACCTGTGCAGGACATGGAGTTCACCTTCGTGTATGACCCTGCAATGGCTGAAGCTGCGCTCCACCCGCCCGACAGCGGGCAGGAGCAGCCGTTTGGTGCTGAAAAGGTACTGTGACGGGGGTACCCTACCATGAGCGGGCTCGTCGACCCCGAAATCGTGCTAGTTAGTAAGGGAAAAATCAGCCATTTCGTTACGCTTTGTATAACGAATTTCAAGGAATTTTCCAGATAGTTTTACCAGAAAAGGAGGTGGTTTCTGGATGCCTACAAAAGAAAGACTTGCTGACAGAAACGTGACCACCACCGAACTGGCTCTGATACTGGGAATCACAGGCCGCAGAGTGCAGCAGCTGACACAGGATGGTGTGCTTACCACCGTCAGCCGGGGCAAGTTTGTCTTGTCTGATGCCGTGCAAGCCTACATCGGCAGCATCTCCCGTGGCGGACTGACCAAGGAAGAAGCGGAGGAAGCCAAGAAGATTGAGCGGGTCAAGGCCAAGGCTGAGGCCACGCTCAAGACCAGCAAGGCCAAAATCGCACAGGCAGAAGCCAAGGAATTGTCCGGGCAGATGCACCGCAGTGAGGATGTGGCAGCCATGACCGCCGAACTTATCTACACCATCCGGGGTGCGCTGATGGCGTTGCCCAGCCGGGTGGCCATCAATGCCGCCGCTCTGTCTGACCCTGCTGAGGTCGCAGAGTATATGCGCGGCGAGGTCAATCAGATTGCGGAGGAAATCGCTCTGTTCCGCTATGACCCGGCCAAGTATGAGGCTCGCGTTCGGGAACGCCGGTCGTGGACTGATAAACTGGGCGGTGACGAGGATGAGTGACAACGCCGCAGTAGACCGCCTGAATGCTCTGGTGGCGAAGCTGGTGGCAGCTATTCGCCCGCCGCCCAACGTGACGGTCAGCGAGTGGGCAGCACAAAACCGCGTTCTGTCCCCGGAAGCATCTGCTGAACAAGGCCGCTGGCGCAACGACCGAACGCCCTATCTGGTGGAAATCATGGACGCATACTCTGACCCTCGCGTCCATCACATCGTTGTCGTTGCGTCCTCGCAGGTCGGCAAATCGGAGTTCGAGAACAACGTCATCGGCAGAACGATTGACGTTGACCCCGGATCTATCCTTTTTATCCATCCGGTTCAGACTGATGCCAAGGAGTACAGCAAGCTGCGTATCGCTCCCATGATACGAGACTGTCCTACCCTGCGGGCAAAGGTGGCAGAGAGCAAGAGCCGAGACAGCGGCAACACCATTCTGCAGAAGTCTTACCCCGGCGGCATCCTGACCATGTGCGGCTCCACCGAGGCGCACGCTCTGGCATCGAAACCCATCCGCTATGTGCTGGGGGATGAACGTGACCGCTGGGCTACGAGTGCCGGCACTGAGGGCGACCCTTGGGAACTGGCGATGGCAAGACAGACCACGTTCTACAATGCCAAGGCGGTGGAGGTCAGCACCCCAACCATCAAGGGGCACAGTGCCATCGCCAAGTCCTACGTAAAGGGCACGATGGAACGCTGGGTATCCCAGTGCCCGCACTGCAAGGGCTTCCACGAACTGCGCTGGGAAGATATTCGGTACGATTACGACACCATCGAGACCCACGGCGAGAAAACCTACAAGGTCAAGGACGTGTGGTATCTCTGCCCGGAGTGCGGCTGCATTTCGGACGAGGTGACCATGAAGCGGGCACCCGCTCACTGGCAGGCTGAAAATCCGGCCTATGAGAATGGCATCCGCAGCTTCTGGCTGAACAGCTTTGTTTCGCAGTGGGCTGCATGGAAAGACACCGTGCTGAAATACCTGAACGCCTTGGGCGATACCAAGAAGATGCAGGTTGTCTACAACACCCGCCTTGGGCTGCTGTGGGAAGACCGTGGCGATGTGCAGGACGAGGATACCATGCTGGGCCGCAGGGAGGAATATCCTGCAGAACTGCCGGAGGGTGTTCTGGTGCTGACTGCTGGCGTTGACACGCAGGATGACCGCATGGAG
>OCHK01001661.1_pt1 | contig 16576 bp, 10 predicted proteins | sample 1538551 | NCBI WGS metagenome assembly OCHK01 (sample SAMN04571707, study PRJEB22368) | human gut metagenome | biome: human gut; material: stool | host: Homo sapiens | place: Luxembourg | collected 2012-08-31
GATCAATGTGGAGGCTTTGACCAAAGCGCAGCCGAAGGACCTTGAAGCATCAGAAATCGACATCCGACTGGGTGCCACATGGCTGAATCCCGCCATTGTGCAGCAGTTTATGATGGAGACTTTTCAGCCGCCCTACCGCATCCGCTATAACAACCTGATCCAAGTCCGCTACTCTCCATTTACGTCCGAATGGCGCATCGGCAACAAATCTGCCGCCGGAATGTATGATATCATGTCCACCGAAACCTACGGCACCCACCGGGCCAACGCCTACAAGATTTTGGAGGATACCTTGAATTTGCGGGACTGCCGCATTTATGATACCATTGAGGAGGATGGTAAAGAGCGGCGTGTCCTGAACCAGAAGGAGACGATGCTTGCCCAGCAGAAGCAGCAGGCCATCAAGGATACCTTTGCAGGCTGGGTTTGGCAAGACCCGCAGCGGCGGAATCTGCTGGTGAAGCAGTATAACGAGTTGTTCAATAGTACCCGGCCCCGCGAGTATGACGGAAGCCATATCCATTTTGTCGGTATGAATCCGGAGATCAATCTGCGGGAACATCAGCGCAATGCAGTTGCTCATGTGCTTTATGGTGGGAACACCCTGCTCGCCCACGAGGTGGGTGCCGGCAAAAGTTTTGAGATGGCAGCTTCGGCAATGGAATCTAAGCGTTTGGGCCTGTGTCAGAAAAGCCTGTTCGTGGTACCCAACCATCTGACCGAGCAGTGGGCCAGCGAGTTCCTGCGGCTATACCCCAATTCAAAGCTGCTCGTTACCAGCAAGAAAGACTTTGAACCCGCCAATCGAAAGCGTTTTTGCGCCCGCATCGCAACCGGCGACTACGATGCCGTCATTATCGGCCACTCGCAGTTTGAGAAAATCCCTCTTTCTGCGGAACGGCAGGCACGGATCATCGAAGATCAGATCGAGGAAATCGAAAAAGCCATTGCAGAGGCCAAGGAACAGTCCGGTGAGCATTTTACCGTGAAACAGATGGAAAAGACACGGAAAACATTGGAGGTGAAACTGAAAAAGCTACAGTCCCCCGATCGCAAGGATGATGTGGTCACATTTGAACAATTAGGCGTAGATAGGTTATTTGTGGACGAGAGCCAGAACTACAAGAACCTATATCTTTACACCAAGATGCGCAATGTTGCTGGCCTTTCTACCTCCGAAGCACAGAAGTCCAGCGATATGTTCGGCAAGTGTCGTTATCTGGATGAAGTGACTGGCGGGCGCGGCGTGATTTTCGCAACGGGAACGCCCATCAGCAACTCCATGACGGAAATGTACACCCTGATGCGCTATTTGCAGTACAGCACTCTCCAGCAGAAACAACTGACCCACTTTGATGCATGGGCTTCTACGTTTGGCGAGACCACCACGGCCATTGAGCTTGCGCCGGAAGGAACCGGCTACCGTGCGCGCACACGTTTTGCCAAGTTCTTTAACCTGCCGGAGCTGATGAATATGTTCAAGGAGGCAGCGGACATCAAGACTTCCGACCAGTTGCATCTGCCTGTTCCGGAAGCCAAGTTTGAAACTGTCGTGGTCAAACCCTCGGAAATCCAGCAGGACATGGTGAAATCCCTGAGCGAACGTGCTGCTGAGGTGCATAGCGGTGCGGTTGACCCCTCGGTGGACAATATGCTGAAGATCACCTCGGACGGACGTAAAATCGGCCTTGACCAGCGGCTGATGAATCCGCTCACCCCGGATGACCCGGACAGCAAGCTGAATGCCTGCGTCGACAATGTTCTGCGTATCTGGAACGAAACCAAAGAGGATAATCTGACGCAGCTGATTTTCTGCGATATGTCCACGCCCAAGGGAGACGGCTCGTTCAATGTCTACGATGATATTCGCACAAAGCTGCTTGCCGCCGGGGTGCCGGAATCGGAGGTCGAGTTCATCCACAACGCTGATACTGAAGGTAAGAAAGCGGATTTGTTCTCCAAAGTCCGCAGCGGCAAGGTGCGTGTCCTGCTGGGCAGCACTGCAAAGATGGGCGCAGGCACCAATGTCCAGACCCTGCTGGTGGCCGTGCATCATCTGGATGTAGGCTGGCGACCGTCCGATATGACCCAACGCAACGGCCGAATCATCCGTCAGGGCAACAAAAACAAACAAGTTTACGTCTATAATTACGTCACGGAGGGGACATTCGACGCCTACCTCTGGCAAACGCTGGAAAACAAGCAGAAGTTTATTTCGCAGATCATGACGAGCAAATCTCCGATGCGCTCCTGTGATGATGTGGATGAGCAGGCTCTTTCGTATGCCGAGGTCAAGGCCCTATGCGCAGGCGACCCGCGCATCCGGGAAAAGATGGATCTGGATGTGCAGGTAGCAAAGCTCAAGGTGCTGCGCTCGGATTACCAGAACCAGAAATATCGTCTGGAAGATAAGCTGCTCAAGCATTACCCGGAGGAAATTCAGAAAGCGAAGAACCGTATTGCGGCTCTGAAAAACGATGCCCAAATCGCAGACGCACACCCGCAGGATAAGGAGAACTTCTGCGGCATGACGATCAAGGGCATGGTGTTCGATGAGAAAAAAGCAGCTGGTGAGCGGCTGATGCTCGCCTGCAAGGAGATGCCGAATGCGGATATGATGCTGCTGGGCACCTATCGCGGCTTTGAGCTTAACATTCGCTTTGACAGTTTCAAGAATGAGCATCAAATCGTTCTCCGCGGCGAGCTGAGTTATCCGGTACCGCTGGGCGATGACCCTCGCGGCAACATCGTCCGTCTGGACAATGCCATCGGCAATTTTGCCGACCGCATTGCCGATGCTGAGGCCGCACTGGATTCTCTGGAACAGCAGAAGCAGGCCGCAGAGGTTGAAATCGCCAAGCCGTTTGCGCAGGAGGAAGAACTGCAAACCAAGTCTGCCCGCCTTGCAGAATTGGATGCGCTGTTGAACATGGAGCATCAGTCCAGCCGGACAGAACCCGAAGCGGAAGAAAAGCCGGATGCCCGCCCCTCTGTGCTGGCTGCGTTGGAAGAAAAGGCTGATAAAGTGGAGCCTGTCCGACCATTCAAATCTTACTTGGATAAGGATGGTGATGCCCGGTGACGGAGCACCGTGACCAGCAGATCCATTTTCGTGTCAGCAAAGTCGAACTGGAACGCATTCGTCAGAAGATGGAAAGTTGCGGTATTTTGAGCATTGGCTCTTATCTGCGAAAAATGGCTCTGGATGGTTACTGCCTGAATCTTGATTTACCACAGCTGCGTCGGATGGCGTACCTTCTTCAGAATTGCAGCAACAACCTGAATCAGGTGGCGAAACGGGCCAATGAAAGCGGGCAGCTCTATGCCGCCGATTTAGAGGACTTGCGTAGTCGGTTGGATGAGCTGATAGCTATTGGCAAGCAACTTCTCGACAAACTCACCGAACTCTAAAAAATTTCCCGCAGTAGGAGGCTGCGGGCTTACATAACGGTTGACATCCTTGCAAGGCAGGGACCGATACCTTTATAATAGGGGCGAAAGGAAAGGTTGGTGTTTGATATGAGGATTCTGTTCAAGATGGTGCTTGCCCCGATCTCTCTGTTTGTAGCTTTTCTGGCTCTGATGGCAAAGTGGCTGCTTACCTTGTCCAGCTATATTGTTGCGCCATTGATGCTGTATATTTTCGGCTGCGGCATCTACACCGTCTACCGCCAGACTTGGGATCAGTTTTTGATTCTGCTGGTTGCTGAATTTTTGTGCTTTGTCCTTTTTGTCGGCGCAACTGCAATGGTGGAGGGCGTTGAACGATTCAGCGGTTGGTTCCGGGACGTGATTTGATTTTGAATCTTTTGCCGCCTTCGGGCGGCTTTTTCATTTGGGGGGTGATCTGCTCTGGCTGCTACTCGTCTGATTGCACTGCATCAGCACAAAGGGAAATCTATCGCCGCCTGCCTAAAAGACCGCACTGACTATGCACAGAACCCCGACAAGACTGAAAAGGGCGAGCTTGTCAGTAGTTATCAATGCAGCCCGCTTACCGTGGATGAGGAGTTCATGCTCACAAAGAAGCTATACGAGCAGGCCACCGGGCGCAGCCAAAAAAGCAATGTCATCGCCTATCAGATACGGCAATCCTTCCGGCCCGGTGAAATCACGGCAGAGGAAGCCAACCGCATCGGCTACGAACTGGCCTCCCGATTTCTGAAAGGCAAACACGCCTTTATTGTTGCCACTCATACTGACCGGGAACACATCCACAACCATATCATCTACAATTCCACTGCACTGGACGGCACCCGGAAATTTCGGGATTTTTTCTTTTCCGGTCTGGCAGTGCAGCGATTGAGCGATCTGATCTGTCTGGAACATCAGCTTTCCGTAATCGAAAAGAAGCCTTACCGGGAGCGGCAGAAGCGCATCACTTACCCGCCAAGGGAAAGCAACCGCGACCGGCTGTGCGGTATCATCGATGAAATTTTGCAGCAGGAACCCACCGACTACGAAGAATTTTTGCAAAAGCTGGAACAGCAGGGCTATGAAATCAAACGCGGCAAATACACTTCCGTCAAGGGCGCACGGCAGAAGCGCTTTATCCGTTTCAAGACACTGGGTGCTGGGTACAGTGAGGAAGAAATCAAGGCGGTGTTGGCTGGTAGGGCAAAGCATCATCCCCATCAGAAACAGCCACCAAAGGAACAGACATTTCAGTTGCTGGTGGACATTCAAGCGAAACTTGCCGAGGGCAAGGGCGGTGGATACGAGCGTTGGGCGAAGAAGCACAACCTGAAAGAGATGTCCAAAACGCTGATTTTTCTGCAACAGCAGAAAATCAGCAGCGCAGACGAGCTAAAGGAATGTGCGGATGCTGCACTTTCTCGCTATCACGAACTGGGCGATTCCATCAAAACCTCTGAGAAGCGGCTGGCAGAAATCGCAGTGCTGAAAGCACACATCATCAACTATGCCAAGACTCGACCTGTGTATGATGCCTACCGTAAAGCTGGGTACAGCAAAAAGTTTTTGGAAGAGCACTGCACAGAAATCACGCTGCACAAGGCGGCGAAAGCGGCGTTTGATGAATCCAATTTGAAAACGCTCCCCAAGATTAAGGAGTTGGATGCGGAATATTCCAAACTGCTGACAGAAAAGAAAGCACGCTACCCGGACTACCGCAAAGCGAAAGAAGAAATGCAGGAGCTTCTTCGAGCGCAGAAAAATATTGAGCTTTTCTTCGATGAGGAAAGGAATCCAGAGCAAACCGAACATTCCAGATAAACAATACGACCCTGAGAACTTTGCCGCTTATCCGGCAAGGTTCTCGGGGCCTTTTTTGCTTATTACTCAGTCTATACTCAGAGCAGCATTTCCGGCGCTTTCAATTTGTTTGGCAATCATGTTTTCCAGTTCCTGCGTGATCGTTGCACAATTTGCAACTCGGTAATTCCAGAAATAAGAAACACCTTCGCACTCTTCCACGGACAAATCACTGTTGACCAAAAGCAGTCGGTCGGAGGTTACTTTCAGCTTTTCGCATAGAGAAGCGTATTTTCCATAATCAATACTTCGGCTGGACGATTTGGCTTCCACCCAGAAGAATTTTCCGTTGATGGAAAACGCAACATCCAGTTCATGCGTGCTCCCTGCGGATGCCGCTTCTGAAAGAATCACATTGGAGCAAAGCGAAACTTCTGCACCCTGCTCCTCCTGATAGCGATTCAAAATCTGCTGAACCTGATGCTCCACAAAAAGTTCCAGCCACTTCCCGCTCAGGAAATGCCGGACAGTCTCATTTTGCGCAAGCTCATAGACGATATTCTGCGGATAGATCACAATGGATGCAAAAAGTCCCATTTTATCCCACGTCTGAGCGATTTCCGAAAGTGTGGCAAACGAATTCTTGGAAGTACCCTTTGGGATACGGAACGAAAAAGAGCCGTCACTCTGCATATGTGTCCGAATAAACTGCAAGAAATCCACCACTACCGGGTCGCAAAGAGCTTCGCCTGTTTTCCATGCCATCCGCTGAACGGCAATCGGCGGAAGTTTTTTCGGTACGACCTGCTGAACGATTTTATACCCACAGCGTTCCAGATGTTCCAATGCGGTCAAAGGCTTCGGAGGGATTTTTTCTTTAACTTCGGACTTTTCTGCACCGGATGTATTCTCAGTCAGATAGTTAAACTTCCATCCGTATTCCCAAGCAGGCGAACGGGTCAACATACCGACTGCATGAAATCCGCTGTCATGCTCCTCCATCGGAAATGTAATTTTGTTCTTCTGGATATTGATTTGGAGCGTTTTGTTTTTCAGTGCTTTCTGATAAGTGTCAAGAAGGAATTCCTTTCCCTTATACGCCAGCTCACTGGAATTATTTGCAGAAAGACCAGCATTTTTTGCCAAAGAGAGAAGCAGGCAGGTCACTTTGGGCAGCTCAAGGATATGCTCCATCTGCGCAATGTCCGGAATCACTTCCGCATTTGCATTATCGGACTGCGGCGATTCGTCTACCGGAATCTCTTTTGCTGGTGCAGAAACTTCGGGTGTCGTTTCTGAAGCAACCTCAGATTTTCCGGATTTAGGCAGAGGTTTTGGCTCCGTGTAAACTTCCGCAATGAATGATTCATAGGAATCGATGCACGGAAGTTTTCCTGCCGCTGCAAGTCCTACATAGATTGCAACTGCTCGCGAGGAATCGCCATAATACTTTTTTGAATCCGCTGCGGCAGCAATATCAGAAAAGGCATTATATCTGCTCAGCTGCGCAGCCTTTTCCGGGGACTGCTTCAACGCACGGCAATAGAGCCACTCAAAGAACGAATCCGGGTACGGCTCTGTCGGATACTCACTTTCTTCCAGAGAGTAGCGCAGCAGCTCTCCACTGGTTCGCAGCCGAGTGTCCTTATGGACTTTGGGTGGCTCACAGGTCAGAAGGTCAGCGAATGGCCCACCATGTTCAAACACTTTGGTGGCTTCAAAAACCGTGCTGATGGGTACATCCTGCGCAACAGAATCCAGATGCAGCAAAAGCCGCAGAGAAGAAACACCTTCACCCTCCGGCTGAACGGATGCAGAGCTGACTTCCAGAATCGAAACATCCGGGTCTGTTGTATGGACGGCATCATGGACGGCACGGATATTCTGCCGCTTGCTGCCTTTTATCCATGTGAATGTCACCGGCTGTTCTCTGCAATAGGGATAGCCGGATATGGGAAAACAAATGGTTCGTGTTGCCATGAACACCTCCAACTTTTTAGGACAAACAAGTTTATGTAAATCAAGTATAGCACAATCCCGGATGTGCTGCATAGCACTATTTTCTGCTTCCGGGAATCTATCTGTGCAAAAAGTGCCGATACCACAGGCATCGGCACTCAGATCAAAAAAGCATTTTGCAAAAATGCGCAGCCTGCATCCACCGGATGCAGAACACAAGGGGTTTGGGCACAGCCCAACAAGCATTTTGAATTTGATTTTTAGAAATCAGATTCAAAAATTGCAAGTTGGTACCAGCTTGCACTGCTTGCAGAAGCTTTGAAGAAAAAGAGTATCAGACGGGAGTATAGATATAAATGTTGCGTCCCATCTCTCCCGTTTCAACATCGAAGCTTCCCGATGCCACTAGTTTTCCGTTATGAGTTATCTCAACATAAATATCCCAAAGGCCAGCAGACTCCCAATATGCTTTCGGCGATTGACGAATCTCTACATTAAGGTCATCCGGAACACCCAAATCTTTTGCAATGATTCGCAGCTGCTGATCTGTAAAGCTATCTCCTTGGGATATTTTATCTGTAGGGTCGTCCCATTCGCAGATGTAGGCACATCCGGCATCAATTATTCCATCTGCATCATTCCATGTCCCATCCTGAAAATTTTCATAGAACATTGCATAGTGCTCAATACCATCCTGATTGTTCGGCTCACCAGAATGCCAATTTGTATAAGCGGTGCTGGTTCCATTGACCCATTTCCAGTTTCCTTCAGAGCTTTTATCGCTGTAACCAAAGTAGGCATTCTCGTACCCTTTTGCTTTCATTGCACTGTAGAGAAGAAAATTTTCCGTTGACGATTCAATGACCGCCAGATGACCGCCTTTCCACTCGCAGCGTCTCTCTGCTTGCTGCCATGTGATTGGGCCGGACTCCCACTCCGATTCGGGCAATGTATAGAACTCATAGAGGTGTCCTGTGTAACCTTCGACCTGTGTTTCCTCGGCCACATCGGATGCTTCCCATTCGCAAATGTATCCGCTTTGCTCATAAACATTACTATTCGCAAGGTCGTTCCATTTTTCCGGCCACATGGCAACACAGCTTTCTCCCGCAACGACATTACTGGAATTATTAGGTTCACCGTCGCCCCAGTTCTCATATTCCCATGGTTCGCCTGTCACCCAACACCATTGCCCCTCCGTGTTTTTATAGCCGCCGATCCAGAGTTTGTGGTTTCCAGCATTATAGAGATTCAACTTCTGTTGTTCTTCTTCTGAAGTAATTGTTGCAAGGTGTCCGCCTTTGGCTTCACAGGCCGCTTTTGCTTCTTCCCATGTAAGCGCATCATAGAAAATTCTGTACTGGTGCTCGCCACTTGGTTCAAATGGCAAATCATCCCCAGTTTGACCTTTGGCTTTCTCATTACTCAGTTTGATTGCCTTTTCCACCGCCAAACGCGCGTTTAACAACGGATATTGTTCCTTAACACTTCCATAACTTCCTGTTGCAGTGCTTATTATAATATCCTTCACTTCTTTGGCGGTAAAGGTAGGATCAATGCCAAAAATCATTGCAGCAACACCAGCAACGTGAGGGCACGCCATGGAAGTACCAACAAGGCCATCATAGCCATTTCCATAAGGAACTGTGCTATAGATGGACGCATCAGGTATTCCGTCAATAGTCTTCTCTCCTCCTGGCGCAAGCACATCCACTCTGCTTCCCCGGTTGCTGTAAGCTGTTACTTCATAACCGGTATGCTTACATTTTCCCCAAGATGAATGCTTTCCTGTATTCTGTGCCGCACCAACAACAATAATCATATCCTCGATTTCCGGATCTGTAATACCGCTAATCATATCCCACTGTGCGTTTACACTGTGAGTTTTACAATTTTCTTTAGAAATCCTTCCAGCATATCGTTTGAACTTTTCATCCCAATATTTTTTCGTTTCATCGTCCGTACTATCGAACTCACCATTCATATATTTCAAATAGTCACTATACAAAATATATGGAAGATTGAAATCATCATCTGCATCTTTTGAAAAAAACAGATCATGGTTGTTATCATTATTTGCGCATTTGCAAATGATAAATTCCATCTTTGAAAGTTCTCGGACATATTTCAAAAATGATGCAAATTCTTCATTAAATTTATTTATAACATTAATAGCATCATCATTATTGTTGCTTGCGTTGCACCTTACTTCTACTCCAAATGCACTTTGTGATATATTGATTACCTGACATTGTTTTTCAACAACAAGATATAACATTGCAATTTTCATGCAATACAGATTACTTCCATCTCCAAAGGTTGGTTTTTTCTTATCAATGGTACGATATAATGGTGAGTCAGACCAATCCACTCCGTATAGTTTTGCATTTGGAGCCACACCGCAAATACCTTTTCCATTATCAAAATCCGCACCAATAATTCCGGAAACATGCGTTGCATGCCCTTTGCCTGACCACTTTCCTTTCCATATACTCAAGCCTTGATTCATCATAGCGGAAGCATTTCCAAGCGGCATTTCTTGAAAGACATCTTTTAGATCCTCATGGTATGGGTAAAAAATGCCGTCTATCACGCCAACATTGACCGGCTGCATTTGATTACGGTATACCCATGCACCCGGCGCATCAATGGCCTTCATGTTCCAGTTGTTTCCAGAATTTCCGCTCCAATCGTCCCATTTTTTATCATTTGGATAATACGCCGAAGAACCCGAAATTGCGTCATTTTCCAGCTCAAATGCATAATTCAGAGAAGAACGTCTCACATAGGGGAGTGCTTTGAGCTGTTCAATCATCTGCTCCAGTTCTTCCTGCGTATGCGCAGCAGGGAGAAGAATCTGGTAATCCGCAGTGACAGGGATTTCACCAACGACCTCACCGCCAATCGTCCGCAGATAGTCTTTCAGTGCAGAAAGACTGTCGGAGCTGTCCAATGTGACCAGAAGCTCGTTGTTAACATATCCAAAACCGCCCTGCATTACAACATTTTCTGCTGCCGGTTCGTGATAAATCAGATCACCCATGTCCGTTTCAGGGATGTCTTTTTCTACATTCACCGCAGAGACTTCTTGAACAGTTTCAGTGGGCTTAGACGACAAATTGCTGAAAATCAAAAAAGCCAAAATCGTTCCCAGAAACAGTACAAGAATGCCAAGCAGAGCAAAGAGCCATGTCAGGTTGTTCTTACGGCGCTTTCTGTGCATATGATTCGCAGTAGATTTCTTCATAATGATATTCCTTTGCTTGAGTTATCGAAATTTGTGATGCAATAAAAAAACTGGAAGAATGCCATAAGTTAAAGCTCTGCGATGCTTCGCAGAAGCTCAGAATTTACAGATAGAATGCAGCGAACAGATCGCCGATTCCATAGAAGAAGTCACCGAGACTGGTAAAGCCCCAGTTGCTGCCACCAGACATTGTGTGGGTATAACCATCGGAGTAAGTATATACACCGTTTTTCTTGGAAACGACAGCACCATGGGACTGCTCAAGCGTTTTGGATTCGCTTTCCCATTTATCGTAGTAGGTGCTACGGAACATACGTCCGAAAGCATAGCAGACCTGAGAAATGATACCGCCGCCCTCAACACAAGACATTTCACTTTCGTTCAGTGCCATATAATTAGCGGGCATCTGAAGTTTGCTGTTTGCCATAAAGCAACACTCCTTTTATTTTGTGCCTTCTTCCAGTTTTTTTATTGCACCCCTTTCTTTCTATAATTTTCCGATCTCAGCCTTTATATCTTGCCAATAGAACCGACGTATTATCGTGCCCTCCGGGAACAGCAAGTGCCGTTTTGACCATCTGTTCCGCCGCCTGTTTCAGATTTCCCGTCACGGCCAAAATTCTGCACATAGTGCTGTCCGGCAGATAGCGGTACAGCCCGTCCGTGCATTGAATGAGCACATCTCCCTTCCGAAGCTGGAACGGCATCCGGTTTCCGCTGATCAATGTCAGCTCCGAAATCCCAAGATAGCTTGTCAGAGCAGCACGCTGCGGATGATGCAGTGCCTCATCCTGTGTTATGCTGCCCTCCAGTGCCATTTGGTCAAGCTGGGCACCAAAATTGTGATCGATGTTCAACTGCTCTAGCGTACCATCTCTATACAGGTAAATATGGCTGTCTCCTATACTGCACCAGAACAGCTTCCCGTTACGGAGAAACACTGTCGTCAGAGTCGTCCCCGCTTCGATTTTCTGGTTGGCCGGGTCCCGGAGATTCTTGACTTCCTCGTTCAGTCGTAGTGCTGCGCGTCCCATCTCCGTAGGAATATCTTCCGCCTGAGCGTGTTCCAGCAGGTATCTCGTTACCCCATGCGCCGCCAAAGCGCTGGCACGTTCGCCCCCGGTAAGCCCGCCCATACCGTCACACACAGCGCAGACTGTGCAGAAATCCCCAAAATCAAAGCATATCGAATCCTGCTGGCTTTTCCGGGTTCCAATCGACGTATAGCTGGCGATCTCCGCCTGACTCGTCTCATAGGCATCGGCACACATCGTTTTTTCTCCTTCGTCTTTTACGGGTATCAGAAGAGTCTGTGTGATATCATCCATCGCTTCGGGAATGGTATTGGCTTCCTCGCCTGCCTTTTTTCGCTTGAACAGGGACATCACGTTTCAATCACCACCTTGAATGTGTACTCGGGCGACACGACACAAAAAATATCGCCATCTTTCAGTGTATACGATTTTTCTTTTTCCATTGGCTTTCCGTCCGCCAGATAGGTGCCATATTTGGACAGGTCCCTGACGATAAATTCCCGCTTGGGCTCGTTGTAAAACACCTCGCAGTGATTCCGGCTGATCTGGTTATCCGCTGGCATCATCACGTCGCTCGTCGCCAAACGCCCGACCTTCACCGTGCGATTCGGCTCGATTATCCACCGCCGTCTGGAAATGTGACCACCCGATTTCCGCATCGTCAGCTCCAGATATGCCAGCCTGCGTTTTTTCGGATGGAAGAATGCGGCCAGGCGCTTCGGCTCTGGCATATTCTGCTCCTCAACCTGACACATCTTCTCCGAGTCGTCGGAAGTCTCGACATGAATTTCCGCCTGCTTCGATGCCTTTGATTTCGGCATCAGTGCCCCCAAATCGATGTCGTAGTCCTCCGGCCGGACGACCTGTTCCAGTGCATCCAGAAAATCAAGCATCCTGCGATAACGGTCGTGGTAGTCGAACGCCAACGCCTTGTCAATCACGTCCGACAGCTGTCGGGAGACAGCGGGACACAGCTCGTGCAACGGGGGATAGGAGGCTCCTTTCGCACGGCTCAGTGCGTCCAGCATCTTGCGCCCTGACACGATAAAGTAGAAAGTTGCGGCCAGTGCGTAAATGTCCGTCCACGGTCCCTGACACGGTTTCTGCGTATACTGCTCGTAAGGGGCGTAGTTCGGCTTCAGGTAAATTTTTCTTTCTTTATTATCGCTCCCCTGACGGAACGAGCGTGCCGCGCCGAAATCGATGAGCTTTATTTCACCGTCCTGTGTGATAAGGATATTTTCCGGGCTGATATCCCCGTGGATCATGCCGAAACGATGGACTTCTGCCAGTGAACTTCCGAGCAGGAACAGCATCTGGAGTGCCATCTTGAGCGTCTGCTTCGGATTATGATTTTTTCGGAACACCCGCAGATTGCAACCCTCAATCAGCTCCATTGCAAAATATGCCGTCCCGTTTTCTTCAAAAAAATCCAGAATGTCAACGACAGAGATATTTTCTCGAAGCTCCTGAAGGGCGCATGCTTCTTCAATGAACTGCTGCTTTCCCTCTTCATACTCAGGCCGGTTTTCTTCATCTGCCAGGATGAGGGCACCATCTGGTGTCCTCCCCTGAAGCAGACCGGACGGGAAGTACTCTTTGATGCAGCAGCGTAGGCCGCTCTGCATATTCTCAGCAAGATACGTAATTCCGAAACCGCCCTGTCCCAAACTCTTGCCCAACAGGTATTTTTCTTTCAGAATGGTGAACGGTGCCAGATAGTCTTTCACTGCAGAAGATTCTTCTGCATGATACCCGCAGTTCCGACACTCCCCATGCTCCATCGCTTCCTGAAAGCAAACGGGACAAAGTTTTTCTTCCAGACCCGCCATCTTTTATCTCACCCCGTCCTAATACTTTCCCGGCTCAGTTTTTGAACTGGAAGATTTCGTTTCCGAGCGTGATATACATACCATTCGCCAGCGTCACTGTATTGCTGCCCAGAATTTTCTCGTCGCCCACGAACGTGCCATTTTTGGAGCCAAGGTCCTGAATGGTGCAGACACCATTGCGGCAGCTAATCTTCGCATGGGCACGGCTGATGATCGGGTTGGAGACGATGATGTTTGCCTGAGAACCCTTGCCGATCACAACCTCTGTGTTATTGTAGATTGCAAAACTCCGGTTCGTGTTCATCTGGATCAAAGAGGCCACGACTGTCATCGAGTTGTCCGTTGCCGGCACGGTTGTGGCATTGCCGTCATCGACCAGATTCGTCTCGGCATCCCGACTCGGATCGTTGCTGTTCCAGTCGTCCACGAACGCTTCCTCGTCTTCATGCACCGCATAGCTAACGATCACGGAAGCCACGGACATGATTGCGGCCAGTACGAGGAGCACAATCAGAATCATAGTCAGTGCAGGGGCAACACGGCTGGTTATCGAAGTGTCCGTCGGATCGATGGAAAATTTACCCGCAAACACAAAGAAGTACACTGCCAGCAACTCGATGATGCCAATCAGGTTCGCCACCAGTGCGCACCAGCTTATCGTGAACACACTAGCAATAGCCGCTGCGACGACCAGCACGAAGAACAGTACCAACAGTGCCACGCAAATTTTAGAGATATCATCCGAGGCATCACTCATGGTTTCAAGATTTACCAGCCTTGCCTTCTGCAAATCGGGACTGACAAGATAGGAAAATACACTCGTACTGCCTTTTTCAACGAATTCATCGATCTTATCGGAGGTAGTGCCCGCACCGAACTGAAAATTCAGCTTTGCTGCTTCTTTCATCTGTTTAAGCTCAGAAGTCATGGTTGCAGGGATATCCTTAAAGGTCCCCTTTTCCGTTTTCATCTGGTATCTCAGCTGATACCCCGGCACAAAAAGTGCCACAAGCAAAATCACCGTTGCAATCCACGAAAGAACCGCTCCAATTTTTTTACCCTTGGGGGCATCCGCAAAGAATGTTGCAAATTTTCTGTTGTCCTCCATAATAATGTCTCCTTTGTTTTACAATATTTTATCCGCCGGAGTAGAGTGTTCCAGCAAGATATCCTTTATTACCTTTTTCCCCGCAGTCTGCGTAGCCTTTTTCCATAATGGGAAAAGACCTTTTTTCTCTCCGACCGCGCTGATAAGGATGCCTGTGATATTGTCCGTCTCTTTTCGTTTCATGCAGAGCTGTGCTGTTTCTTCCAGAGCCTCATGTAACTTTTTTTCCTTGGAAGAATACCTGCAGCTCTTTTTTATTTCAGCCTCTGTCACCTTGCGGCGAAACCCGTCGCAGCAGATCAGAAACGTCCGGTGCGGCAGAACCTCACCGGAAAGATAATCCGGTTTCACATCTTTGCCCGCTCCCACGCACTGAAGCAGGAGGCTTTGTCTCGAATCTTTCCGGGCTTGTTCCGGTGTCAGTTTTCCTTCGGTAAGTTCACGCTGGACGATGGTATGATCTGTCGTAAGTTGCGTGAGGGTATCCGAAATGATATATGTCCGGCAATCTCCGACATGGCAGATGTAATACCGACCTTTCATAAAAAGAACAGCTTCCACTGTCGTTCCGCTGCGGAATCCGGCCTTTTCGGAGTTGTCTTTCAACCGGATATGAAGCGATTGGATAAGATTGTCCCAGTCATCGAACAGCTCCGTCTCCGGTTCTTCCTGTTCATATAGTTCCTCGACACGCTCATCGAACCAGTCCCGGAAGGCTGTCACGACCGCTGCGCTGCTCCGCTCGCCCATTTTCAGTCCACCTACGCCGTCGCAGATCACTGCGAGGACAGCTTCATCGTCCTGAGTCTGACCTCGTTGCACCAGAAGGAGAGAATCCTGATTCGTTTCCTTCTGTATTCCGATATCGGAATAATATGCGGCACAATATTTCATGTTCCTTTTCCTGCTTTCTCAGCGGTATTCGTGTTCGATTTCAAGAAGAACCATTTTCTTCTTTTTGTGCAGCAGAACGCTCCCGACCACGGCCAATAAAACAGCAACCAGCACCAGACAGATACCACACACCACCATGATTTGTCCAACCGTCATTTTCTCCACCTCTTTTACTGCCAGTTGTTCCGTGCCATGCGGTCCAGCTCATCCATCTGCGGGTCATACACGCCAGATGCCTGCTCTGCACGATAGAGTTCAGCAGCCGTTTCGTAATATCCCAGCGTTTTCGTGTAGGATGCTCCGTTCTGCAAATCAAGTTCGCCCTGAACAAAGGCGAGCCATTTATACACCCGGTAGTCCTTGGGGTAATCTTTTTTCAGTGCCTGAAGCATCTCCATCGCTTTGGAGAAATCATGTAGCTGATATTGCAACATTGCGATATTCAGCCGGACTTCCAGCGTGGTGTTTCCGTTTTTCTCCAGCTGCTGATAGGTTCGCAAGGCATCTTTTTGATAGCCGGGATTCCCGGTCGCTTCCGCCTGACGAATATATGCGGACGCCAGCTGTCCGGCCAGCGCGTTGTAATATCCATCGGGGAGCTGTTCAATGCCCTGATTCAGGAGATTGATTTCCTCCGAAAGCATGGAGTCTCCGAGATCCTCACAGATCGATGCTGCCAGACGGTACGCGCGTGCAAGCTGGTCGTTGCCGTCCGCCGAGCCGATTGCCTTACGGGCGGCATCCAGCGCATCCGGCAGGTCTCCCTGTTTTCTCAGAAGCTCGCTTTGAACGACCTGATAGGCACCGCTTTGTTCGGCGTCAGGGACAGCTTTCGCCATCTCTGCAAGGACCTCATCCGCGCCAGAATAATCGCCCAGCTGAATCAGGGCGGTCGCCTCACCCTGATAATAGCTCAGGATATCAGGAGAGTATCCTATCGCTTTCTGGTACATCGTCGCAGCCGATTCATAGCTTTCCAGCTCGTAGTAAGCCTCCGCTGCCACGTTGTACAGGTTTGCCACGCTCTGTCTGCTGTAATATTTCAGCTCACGCGACTGCGTCGTTTCCACTGCATCGATGCACTCCTGATACTTTCCCTGCCGATAGAGAAGGACTGCCTGTTCCACATATGCTTCCAACTGGTCATCGTAAATCGCGATAGCCTGCTGCAGGTCCTGCTCCGCCTCATCAAAGCGCATTTCATCGGCGGCCGTCCGGCCTTTCCGCACGAGGGCATCATAAGCGGCGTACCGTTCCACGCCGATTCGCTGTACGCCAAACAGGATAG
>OCHK01001664.1_pt1 | contig 16569 bp, 13 predicted proteins | sample 1538551 | NCBI WGS metagenome assembly OCHK01 (sample SAMN04571707, study PRJEB22368) | human gut metagenome | biome: human gut; material: stool | host: Homo sapiens | place: Luxembourg | collected 2012-08-31
AGTTGACGCCGATGGCGTTCACCGACGCCACGCCGCTCTGCGGGCGCACCATGTACTGTCCGACACCGCCGCGGCGGCCGCCGCCGGAACCCGATACGCCGAGGATGTCCTCGAACGAGAAATTCTGCTGGTTGATATTATTGAACAGGCCGATGACCGACACGCGGCTGTCGCCGCTGAAGATATTGGCATTACCGCCTATGACATATTTGTTTTTGGCCTCAGTCTTGGTATCGGCATCGTAACCGTAACCGGCATACAGTTTACCGAACTGTCCCTGCCGCATGTTGGCATGGGTGACGATGTTGAGCGCCTTATAACCCTCGCCGTCGTCCATGCCCGAGAATTCGGCGGCGTCGCTCAGTTTGTTGTAGACCTCGATGCGGTCGACAGCCTGTGCCGGCAGCGACTTGATGGCCGTCGTCACGTCCTCGCCGAAAAATTCCTTGCCGTCGACGAAAATCTTTTTAACCGACTCGCCCTGTGCCTCGACCGTACCGTCGCTCACGGTGATGCCCGGCATCTTCTTGAGCAGGCCTTCGACGTCGGCATCGTCGGTGACCTTGAACGCCCCGGCGTTATAGCTTACCGTATCGCCCTTCTGGGAGGTACGGAGCGCCTTGGCCTCCTTGACGACGGTTTCGATCTGCACGCCCGGCCTGAGTTCGATCTTGCCGATGTCCTGTTTGGCGGCCGAGACCTTGAAGGTGGTTTCCGCGCTGTTGTAGCCCAGGAAAGAGACTACGAGTTTATATTCGCCGTATGCGAGCGAAGGGATCGACACGGCGCCCTTGAAGCCCGAAGTGGAGTACTGTTTCTTGTCGGGGGCAGCGGCCGGGGCGAATTCCAGCACGGCACCCGCGACCGTTTCGCCGGTCTCGGCGTCGACCACCGTACCCGTGACCGTCCCCTTCTGGGCAAAGGCGGCGACGGCGAAAAGCGTAAATAAGGTTGAGAGTAGCAGTCGTTTCATCTTCAGATTATATAGATACGTTTATTTTTTGCGCTTGCGAAGATAACTTTTTTATGGCAGACTTCCCCTCTGCCGCGGGTGAATCGACAAAAAAGGGGTGCCAGTCGACCAACCGACACCCCGGCTGTGACAAGCCGTTCGATGACCTAACCTCACTTCCTGCCCTTTGCGGGACGGGGCTTGTCACATTTCCTGCCTTCCTTGCAGGCGCATCCCTTTCCATCCTTCATCTGCGGGCCGGGCCTCATACCGGGCTTCGGGCCCTGCATCTGCTTCCACTGCTCGAACTGCTCGGGCGTAAGGATCTTTTGCATCTTCTCGGCCTTGGCCTTGCGGGCGGCGCGCATCCGCTCGTGCTGCGCCTGCATATCCTTTACCTCCTGCAGGTTGAGTTCGTAGAGCTGCTTCGACTGATCCTCGTTGAGGTTCAGTTTTTCGACCATGCGGTCGGTCTTGCGCTGGGCCATCTGTTCGGCCGTGGGGCGTTCCTTTGTCCTCGGAGCCCGCCGATCCTGCGCAAAAGCGCTCGTTCCCGCCAGCAGGCAAAGGGTCATTGCAACCGCAAAAATTCTCTTTTTCATAGCATTAAGATTTTTGTTATCCGTTCGCCGAAACACCTTCGGCTCGCAGTACTGATGCAAAGGTAAAGCCAAATCGGCACGACGATGCCGACTCGGGGGCCAAACGACTGAAAGGCAGGGTGAACCGACTATTCGGCGGGTTGAACGGAGGTGAGCCAGGCCTTGAATTCGGGGACGCGGGCCTTGGAAATGACGATGCGTTCGGGGGTTCCGACCGTCAGGTGGAGCGCCAGGCGGCTGCCGAACCACACGGCGATCTCCTTCACGGCGCGGCGCGCCACGATGAACTGGCGGTTGGCGCGGAAGAAATCCGCTTCGGGCAGGATGGCCTGCAGGGTTTCGAGCGTCTTGTCGAGCGGGTAGGAAACTCCCTCGTAGGTACAGGCGGTGACTTTCTCGTTGCTGGTATAGCAATAGGCGATCTGCTCGCGCCGGAGCGGGATGATCCGGTCGCGGACATGCACCAGGAAAGCCTGCTCGTGCCGTGCCGCGGCCATCGTCCGCACCCGGAAGCCGTAATCGCGGCGTTCGCCCTTGGACAGGCGTTCCAGCTTGCCCAGCGCACGCTGCACGTCGGCGTTGTTGATTGGTTTGAGCAGGTAGTCGATGCTGTTGACCCTGAAGGCTTCGAGCGCATACTGGTCATAGGCCGTCGTGAAGACGACGGGTGCGGTAACCTCCACGGCGTCGAAGATGCGGAACGAATCGCCGTCGGCCAGGTGGATGTCCATGAACAGCAGGTCGGGGTGGGGATTCGAACGGAGCCATTCGACGCTCTCCTCGACGCTCTCGAGCGTCGCCACGATCTCCACGTCGGGAGCCGTCTGCCGCAGAATCGCCGCGAGGTTGCGCGCGGCGGCGGTTTCGTCTTCGATAATCAGGGCTTTCATCATACGGAGGGATTTTGCAGCGGCATGCGCACGGAGAAGGTGGCGCCGTCGTCGACGATTTCGATGTCGCTGCCCGTGATCAGATTCCAGCGGTTGCGCAGGTTCTCCAGCCCGATGCCGGTCGAAGGTTCGGGTTCGAGTTTGGGAACCTTGGGATTCGACACCACGAGCTGCCCCTCTTCGGTGCGGACCGAGATGTGGAACGGCTTGGTGCGGGTGATCGAATTGTGCTTGACGGCGTTGTCGATCAGCGGTTGCAGCGAGAAGGCCGGGAGTTTCCACCCGAGGTATTTCTCGTCGACGTCGATGTCGAAAAAGAGCTTGTCGGCGTAGCGTATCTTGAAAAGGTAGCTGTAAGCCTCCAGGAATTTCAGTTCCTCGTCGAGGGTCATCAGCATGCTCTGGCCGTTCTGGATGATGTAGCGGAACGTGTACGAAAGCTGGTCGATGTAGGTCAGGGCCTTCTGGTCGTGCTTCTCGCGCACGAGCATCGCCAGCGAGTTGAGCGAGTTGAAGAAGAAATGGGGGTTGATCTGCCCGACGAGCATGTTGTAACGCGTGGTGAGGTTTTCGTTCTTGAGCCGCTCGTTCTCGACGACGACGGCCTGCCGCTGGGAAATCAGCACGTAGATGCGCCCGTAGAGCATCGACGCCACCACGGCGAACGAGCATTTGAGCAGCAGCATGTAGTCGAACATCCGCCCGCTCATAAAGTTCAGCCCGATGCGCCCCGTGTGCCACTCCGTGACGGGAGCCACGCAGTAGAGCGCAGCCGCCGCAACGCAACACCACAGGCAGCGGCGCACGAAGCGCGACATGGAGTAGTTGCGCCTGACGGAGGTGAGGATCGAGAGCATGACGAACGACACGACGAGGTAGTAGAACAGTTGCAGGAGCAGTTCCGTCATCTTCGAAGGCCCGTTGTAAAGTTTGCTGTAATCGAACTCCGCGCCGTTGCGCGTGCGGATTTCCGCCAGCATCGGATGCGCCTTCTCGGAGCGCGGCGGCATCAGGTCCGCGACGATCCGGTCGCCGGGCGCGATCTCCAGCCACCGCATGCGCCGCGTGGGCACGTAGACGCTGTCGCCGTTCTCGTAAACCAGATACCCGTAGCCGTCGGGGTGGACCGAAAGCACGCCCTCGTCGGGCCGTTCGACGGCTCTCTGATCGGAAGGGCGGGGCTGGCTGTCGCTGTTCAGGTCCACGAGCATCAGCAGCACGTAGGAGAAGTTGACCACCAGGCTGATCGCCACGGCAACCAACAGGTTGAGCACCAGATCGGCGTATTTCGATTGCAGTTTCATATAGGGTAGTTATCGCTCTAACTAAAAATTACCGGATTTCGCTTCGGGTGGTCGTAGCCGCCGCCTACGGCGGCTCGGGTCTCTTCCGGGGAGGATCCGGAGCGGGACGGGCCTGCGAACGCGGTTTCCGGCCGCGTCCTGCCGTGCCGCACGGAAACCGGTCACTCTTCCGGCTCGCCGTACCAGGAGGCGTACAGCATATAGTCGTGGGCCGTGCGGCGGATGATCTCCTCGCGCTGCTCCGCAGTCACCTCCTTGACCTTTTTGGCCGGGACGCCCGCATAGACCGAGTTGGGTTCCAGCTGCGCGTTCGAGAGCACCAGCGCGTTGGCCGCGATGATGCACCCCGAGGGGATGCGGGCGTTGTCCAGAAGAGTGGCGCCCATGCCGATCAGGCAGTTGTCACCGATCACCGCGCCGTGGATGATGGCGTTGTGGCCCACCGAGACGTCGTTGCCGATGATCGTCTGCGAAGGGTGCTTCGCCTTGTCGTAGATGGTGTGGAGCACCACGCCGTCCTGGATGTTCGTGCGGTCGCCGATGACGATCCGGTTCACGTCGCCCCGCAGCACGGCGTTGTACCAGATCGAGCAGTCACGTCCGATGGTCACGTCGCCCAGAATGACGGCCGTTTCGGCCAGAAAGGTGTTCTCTCCGATCACAGGCTCATGCCCGCGGACTTTTCGTATAAGCGCCATATCTGAATTTCTGATTTTTAATTCTTAATTTCTCTTGGCTTCCTGCCACAGCTCCTCCATCGCGCCGAGCGACATTTCGTGAAGCGTATATCCTTTTGCAGCAGCGCGTTCCTCCATGTAATTGAAGCGTTGGATGAACTTCTTGTTCGTGCGTTCCAGCGCCGATTCGGGATCCACGCCGTAGAGGCGGCAGGCGTTGACGAGCGCGAACAGCAGGTCGCCGAATTCGCCTTCGAGGTCGGTCTTGCTGCCCGATTTCATCTCGGCTTCCACTTCGCCCAGCTCCTCGCGGACCTTGTCCCAGACATCCTCCTTCTGCTCCCAATCGAAACCCGCCCCGGCGGCCTTTTCGCCCATGCGGTAGGCCTTGACCATCGCCGGGAGCGAGCGCGGAACGCCGCCCAGCGTGCCGCTCCGGCGGTTCTTCTTGCGGAGTTTCAGCGCCTCCCAGTTCTCCTTGACCTGGTCGGGCGTGTTGGCGTGAATGTCGCCGTAGACGTGAGGGTGGCGGTAGATCAGCTTGTCGCACAGCGCGTCGGCCACGTCGCCGAAATCGAACGCGCCCTCTTCCTCGCCCAGTTTCGAATAGAACACCACGTGCAGCAGCAGGTCGCCCAACTCCTCCTTGATGCCCTCCATATTGTGGTCGGTGATGGCATCGGCCAGTTCGTAAGTCTCCTCGATGGTGTTGCTGCGCAGCGAGTCGAATGTCTGCTCGCGGTCCCAGGGGCACTCGCGGCGCAGGGTGTTCATCACCTCCAAAAGACGGGCCGTGGCCTTCAGACGTTTATCTTCCATGTCGCAAATTATTTTTTCACACCGGGCGCAAAAGCGGAATCTGTCCGTGATTCGCCGCCGTCCGCCCGCTAAAACCGTGGTTTTACTCCGGCAAAGGTAGCACATTCGGCGGAAAAAAAGTAACTTTGCGGGAAACAAAATCCTTCCGACGCATGAAACTACGATTTCTGATCCTCTTGACGACAGCCCTTTGCGGCCTGTGCGGCGCAGCGGCGCAACCCGCCCCGGAAAAGACGACGCCCCGCGAGGGGATCTTCACGTTCGGTCCCGGAACGACAATCTCCGCCGACCGCGAACTGGTCCCCCTGGCCGAATACGCCGCCGAATACCTCGGGTGCGGGGTTCGCAACGGCATGGCGGGGGAAGGCTCCGTCGTGCTGACGCTCGACGCCCCGGACGGGGAGCCGTCGGAGGCTTACACCCTCGACATCGCGCCCGACCACATCCAGATCGGAAGTTCCACCTGCGGCGGGGTTTTCAACGGACTGCAACAACTGTTCCGGCTGCTGCCGCCCGAAGTCTACGCCCGCAGGGGGATCGCCCCGGGAACCGGCATCGCCTGCGTCAGGATCGAGGACAAGCCGCGGTTCGGCTATCGGGGGATGATGCTCGACGTGGCGCGGACGTGGATCGGAATGGATGAAGTGAAACGTTATATAGACCTGTTTTCCTACCACAATATCAACAAATTGCATCTTCATCTTTCGGACGACGAGGGGTGGCGCATCGAGATCCTTTCGCACCCCGAGCTGACCGAGATCGGCGGCTTCCGCGGCGGCGACTCGCCCGTGAGACCCGTATACGGCAAGTGGTCAGAGAAATACGGAGGTTACTTCAAGCAAAGCGAGATGCGCGAGCTGATCCGTTACGCCGCCCTGCGGAATATCGAGATCATTCCCGAAATCGACCTGCCGGGCCACAGCCGCAACATCGCGTCAGTGCATCCCGAAATCCGCTGCAACTATCCGCCCGACACCGTGTCGACCAACGGTTACGACTACCGTTCGGCATGGTGCGTGGCCCGGGAGGAGAATTACGCGCTGCTGGGCGACATTCTGGGCGAACTGTGCGAGCTGTTCCCCTCGGAGTACATCCACGTGGGCGGCGACGAGGTCGACATGTCGCAGTGGGAGCGGTGTCCCGACTGCCGGGCGCTGATGAAACGGGAGGGGATGACCGACCCGCACCGGCTGGAGGACCTCTTCATGGAGCGCATGGCCGCAATCCTCCGTTCGCACGGCAAACGGCCCGCCGTGTGGAACGAGGCGGTGCGCACGGGAGCCTTCTCCCGGGAGTGCCGCGTGCACGGCTGGGAGAGCGTCAAGGCCTGTCTCGACGCCACGGCGAAGGGTTACCGCACCGTCGTGATGCCGGGCCAGTACTTCTATTTCGACATGCGCCAGTCGCCCCGCGAGGACGGGCACGACTGGGCGGCGATCTTCGACGCCAGAAAGGTCTACGGCTTCGGCTTCACGGAGTTCAGCCCCGAACAGATGCGCAACGTCGAGGGGTTGCAGGGGGCGTTTTTCAGCGAAGCCTACGTCTCGCACGAGCCGGAAAAGCCCGACTACCTCGACTACATGCTCTTTCCGCGCGTCTGCGCCCTCGCACGCATCGCCTGGAGCGGCAACGCCGAAGGGTGGGACGCCTATTACGAGGAGTTGAAAGGAAAACATTACGACCGGATGGCGGCCATGGGCATCCGGTTCCGGCTCTTCCCGCCGAAGGTCGGCTACGGCGACGGCGCGTTCACCGCTTCGGCGGACGACGGCTCCGCGATTTACTACCTTATGGACGGCTCTCCGGAAGAACACCCTTACACGGCTCCGGTCCGCACCGGGAAACCGCATCTCTACCGCTTCTATTCGCGCTACGGCACCGCCCGCAGCCCCTACGTGGCCGACAAGTCCCGCTGGCGGACCATTACGCCCGCCGTGGCGATCACGACCTCGATGGGCGAGAGCGCGAAGTTCCCCTATGCCAACGCCGAGAGCTACAAGGGCCTTTCGCGTACGCGCCGCGCCTGCCGGCAGCAGGATTGGATACGCTACACGTTCAGCGAGCCGGTGAGGTGCCGCGAAATGTATTTGCAGACGGGAAACCGCCAGCTGCCGAAGACGATCGTGACGACGGGTTACGCCGAAGTGTCGTACGACGGCGCGACGTTCGAGCGGGCGGGAGAGTTGGAGATGGGAAGCATCACGCTGCGCCCCGGGCGTCCGGTGAAGGCCGTGCGGATCGTCTCGACGTGCGACGACAACGGCACGCCCTACGTCACGATCCAGCCGCCGCAGGTGAAACCGGTGCTGTAAGCGTCAGTTCCGGGCCGCGGTTTTGAAGGCGAAGCGGAAAAAGAGGTATTGCGCGAGGTAGTAGGTGGTCATGACGATCCAGGTCCGGGCCGGAACCGGACCGATGAAGCGGTTCCAGGCGATCACCGCGTCGGAAAAGACGAACAGCAGGGCCGCACACCTGAATCCGGCGGCGCATGCCCCGTCGTACTGGAGCGCGCTATAAAGCATTGCGGCGATGACCAGCCCGTAGACGGCGACGCCGATGCGTTCGACCGGAAACGGGGCCTCGGGGACGATGGCGGCGAAAAGGAAGACGAGCAGCGGGACGGTGACGGCCAGCGAAACCGCACGGAGCCTGCGCCGCGCCCGGGGCAGGAACCAGCACACATAGGCGACATGCGCCAGCGCGAAGAAGGCCATCTGGGGAATGAACAGCCCCCTGGCGCCCACGGCATCCCCGGCGGCGGAAAACAGGAAGGCGAACCCGAACGGGAGCAGTTCCCGGCGCCGCGACAGGAAGGTCGCCAGGGACAGCAGCAGGACGGGCCAGGCGACCTTATAGGGAAGCGCGGCGGCTTTGGTAAAGAACAGCACGGCTCCCGCAACGAAGAACAGGGTCGTCCACGCAAATATTCTGGAAAATCGTCGCATCGGCGTATTTTAAGGAAGACCGCCCGGCTCCGATGGGGCCGGGCGGTCTTTCGGTTGCTGAAATTTCGTCAGGCCCGGACCTGCGCGCCGCATTTCTGCTCGAACTGCCGGGTGAGGTTCGCCATCACACGCTCGATGGTCCGCTCGTCCAGCGTGCGGGTCTTGTCCTCCAGAATGAAGCTCAAAGCGTAGGATTTCTTGCCCTCGGGAAGCTTGTCGCCCTCGTAGACATCGAACAGCGAGACGCTTTTCAGCAGCTTGCGCTCGGCGGCGAAGGCTGCGTCGCGCAGCGAGGAGAAGGTCACGGACTTGTCCACCAGCAGCGCCAGATCGCGTCTGACCTCGGGGAATTTCGACAGTTCCCCGGCGGCAATCTTCAGCTTCTTCGTGGATTTCGCAAGGGCCTCGAAATTCATCTCCAGATAGTACACATCCTGCTTGACATCGGTACGGCGGCGGATTGCGGCGGCCACGGAGCCGATCTGCAACAACTGTTTGCCATTGAGCGACAGCGTGAGGCCCTCGCTGAAAAGATCGCTTTCGAGCGTCTCGGCCTTCAGCGCGTAGATGTCGACGCCGAAGCGGCGGAGCAGTTTTTCGGCGACTGCGCGCAGGGTGAAGAACGACGCCTTCACGGGCTTCGCATTCCACGACTGCGGCGTCGAGACGCCCGTGACGGCGATGGCGAGGCGGTACTCCTCGGAGTAGGCCGCCAGGCGGTTTTCGTCCGTGCGCTTCGACTCGTCGTAGAAATAGCAGTTGCCGAACTCGTAGAGGCAGAGATCGCCGTTGCGGCGGTTGGCGTTCAGACCGACGGCCTCCAGCATGTTGAACAGCAGCGTCTGGCGCATCACGTTCAGGTCGGCGCTCAACGGGTTGAGAATACGCACGCAACGCTCGGCTGGACAGGAGGTCAGGCCCTCGTAATAGGCGGCTTTCGTCAGCGAGTTGGACATGATCTCGGTAAACCCGTTGGCCGTGAGGAAATCGGCCGCGAGGTTCATCAGACGGTTGCGGTCGGGTTTCGGCGCATAGGAGAGCGTCGAACGGACCTGCGTGGGGATTTCGACGTTGTTGTAGCCGTAAATGCGCAGGATGTCCTCCACGAGGTCGGCTTCGCGCTGCACGTCGACACGGTAGGGCGGCACGGCGACCGTCAGCACGCCGTCTTTCTCGGCGAGGATCTTCACCTCCAGCGCCGCGATGATCGTGCGGACGACCGTTTCGGGAATCTCCTTGCCGATCAGCGCGTTGACCCTTGCCAACGAGATGTCGAAGACGAAATCCCCGATCGGCTCCGGATAGATGTCCGTGATGCCGCTGGAGATCGTACCCCCGGCCAGCTCCTTCATCAGCAGGGCGGCGCGCTTGGCGGCGTAGACCTGCATGTTGGGGTCGATGCCGCGCTCGAAGCGGAACGAAGAGTCGGTATTCAGGCCGAAACGCTTGGCCGTCTTGCGTACCCACACGGGGTTGAAATAGGCGCTCTCGATAAATACGTCGGTCGTGGTGTCGCTCACGCCCGAGTCCAGTCCGCCGAAGACGCCGGCGATGCACATGGGACGCTCGGCCGAGCAGATCATCAGGTCCTTGTCCGTGAGTTTGCGCTCCACGCCGTCCAGCGTCACGAAGGGCGTGCCCTCGGCGCAGGTGCGGACCACGACTTCGCGGCCCTCGATCTTCGCGGCGTCGAAGGCGTGCAGGGGCTGGCCCAGCTCGAACAGCACGAAATTGGTGATGTCGACCAGATTGTTCTTGGGATTGATGCCCGCGGCGCGCAGGCAGTTCTGCATCCACTCGGGCGACGGACCGATCTTGCAGCCCGTGACCGTAACGCCGGCATAGCGGGGCGCGGCCTCGGGATTTTCGACGCGGACCGCCACCTCCAGGTCGTAATTGTCGGGAGCGAAGGCCGAAACATCGGGCAGTTTCACTTCGGCATTTTCGCCGCGGCTCTTCAGGTAAGCGGCCAGATCGCGCGCCACGCCGATGTGCGAAGCGGCGTCCACACGGTTGGGCGTGAGTCCGATCTCGATCAGGTAGTCGTCCTCGACATGCAGGTATTCCCTGGCCTCCATGCCCACGGGGGCGTCGGCCGGAAGCTCCATGATGCCGTCGTGCGAAGACCCGATGCCCAGCTCGTCCTCGGCGCAGAGCATTCCGAGCGACTCCACGCCGCGGATCTTCGAACGTTTGATCTTGAACTCCTCGTCGCCGCCGTCGGGGTAGAGCACCGCGCCGACCGTGGCGCAGAGGACTTTCAATCCGGCCCGGCAGTTCGCGGCGCCGCAGACGATCTGCAACGGCTCGGCGGCTCCCACGTCCACCGTGGTGACGTGCAGGTGGTCCGAATCGGGGTGATCGGCACAAGTCACAACCTCGCCGACGACAACGCCCCAAAGGCCGCCTTTCACGGTTTCGATCTTCTCGAAGCCTTCGACTTCGAGGCCGATGTCCGTCAGGATTTCAGCGATCTTTTCGGCCGGAAGATCGGTCGCGATATAACGTTTGAGCCAGTTATACGAAATATTCATATCGTTAAGTTTTGAATTTGCGGATAATCATGCAAAAATATAAATTTTTCCGCAAAGTACGGTAAAAATTCCTTACATATAATAGGTGTCGAAAATAATTCGTAAAAAATTTGCATTTTACGAACCGACCGCATATATTTGCAGAAACAAAGCTGAAAGATGATCCGCAATTTCAACATACAAGCATGGTGGTGGCGCTCGTTGACTCTCGTGAACAATGAGTGCGGAACCGCGCGTGTATAGTTGAACCCCGAAAAATACACAAGCCCGTTGTTTACGAAAAGTAAGCAGCGGGCTTTTTCTTTTGCACATTTCAAATTCAAAAACCGATACCCATTATGAAAACGAAAAAATTCTGCCTCACCGAAAAACAGATGCCCACACAATGGTACAACATCGTGGCCGACATGCCCAACAAACCGCTCCCGCCGCTGCACCCCGGAACGAAAAAGCCCGTCACGAAGGAGCAGATGTCGGCGATCTTCGCCGAGGAACTGATCGACCAGGAGATGTCGACCGAGCGTTACATCGACATTCCCGAGGAAGTGCAGGAGATTTACAGGATATGGCGCCCGACGCCGCTCGTGCGCGCGACGGGGCTGGAAAAGGCCCTCGGAACGCCCGCGAAGATCTTTTTCAAGAACGAAAGCGTGTCGCCCGCGGGTTCGCACAAGCCCAACACCGCCGTGCCGCAGGCCTACTACAACTACAAACAGGGCATCAAGCACCTGACCACCGAGACCGGCGCCGGACAGTGGGGCGCGTCGATCGCCTTCGCGGCCTTCGGCATCGACCTCCAGGTATTCATGGTCAAGGTCAGCTACGACCAGAAGCCCTACCGCCGCCTGATGATGAACACGTGGGGCGCGGAGTGCGTGGCGTCGCCCTCGACGCTAACCGAATCGGGCCGTGCGGCGCTGGAGCGCGATCCGCACTGTTCGGGAAGCCTCGGGCTGGCCATTTCCGAGGCCGTGGAGATGGCTTTGCGCCGTCCGGAAGACACGCGCTACTGCCTGGGAAGCGTGCTGAACCATGTCGTGCTGCACCAGACGGTCATCGGCCAGGAGGCCGTGACGCAGATGGAGATGGCCGACGCCGAGCCGGACATGGTGATCGGATGTTTCGGAGGCGGCAGCAACTTCGCGGGCATCGGCTTCCCGTTCCTGCGGAAGAATTTCGCCGAGGGGAAGAAGATACGCGTGATCGCCGTGGAGCCTGAAGGATGCCCGAAACTCACCCGCGGCGAATTCCAGTACGACTTCGGCGACGTGGCGGGATTCACGCCCCTGATCCCGATGTACACGCTGGGCCACGATTTCCAGCCGTCGGACATTCACGCCGGGGGACTGCGCTACCACGGAGCCGGCTCGATCGTCAGCCAGCTGATGAAGGACGGGCTGATCGAGGCGCAGTCGATGCCGCAGGTCGAGACCCTCGCCGCAGGCGTTCTGTTCGCCCAGACCGAAGGCATCATCCCGGCTCCGGAGTCGACGCACGCCATCGCCGCGACGATCCGCGAAGCGCTGAAAGCCAAGGAGGAAGGCGTGTCGAAAACCATCCTGTTCAACCTCTCGGGCAACGGCGTGATCGACCTCTACGCCTACGAGCAGTATCTGGCCGGAGCATTGAAGGACTTCTCGCCGAGCGACGAGGAAATCCGCAAGACGATCAACCAGTTGGAGCATCTTATCTGAAGCTGCGCTCAAAATAGGAGAAGCGAGACTTTCGGGTCTCGCTTTTTGTTTTGCGCCGGAGGTGCAGAACGGGGTAAGACGCCCGGCGACTGTCCATCGTCCCCAAAACCCGCTTCTTAAGCGGGGCGGGAACCGAGCCAGAGGAAGAACATGCCGACGAGGATAAAGGCCAGGTCGACGGCCTTGGCGCGCAGGTTGCGCTCGCGGAACAGCACCGCGCCGCAGAGAAACGACACCACGACCGAGCCGCGGCGGACCATCGAGACCACGGAGATCATGGCGTCCGGATCGCGCAGGGCGAACAGGTAGGCGAAGTCGGCCAGCGAAAGGAACACCGAGATCAGCGGAATGGCCCAGCTCCAATGGAACGGGGTGGTGGCGTGCCGCCGGGGCCACCAGAGGATGCCGACCACGACGGACATCATCCCGAGCTGGTAGAGGTTATACCAGCTCTGCACGAAAACCGGGTCGAGGCGCGCCATGATATATTTGTCGTACAGCCCGCTGACGGCGCCCGTCACGGCCGCCAGAGCGATGAACAGAATCCAGAGGTTATGGGTGAAGACAGCAGGAAGAGCGACACGAGGGCCAGCGCAACGCCGGTCCACTGGTAGGCGTTGAGACGCTCGCCGAAGATCACGAATGCCCCGACGAGCACCATAACGGGGCGCGTGGCGTTGATCGGCCCGACGATGGTGATCGGGAGGTGCTTCATGCCGAAGTAACCGAAAATCCACGAAGTGAGCACGATGGCCGATTTCAGAACGACCAGGGCGTGGGCCTCCCATGTGCCGGGAGCCGTCGCCAGCAGGGTATGGTCGAACCATCCGAGGCCGAACTCCGCCGAGAGGATCGCGGGCAGGAAGAACAGCGTCGAAAAGAGCGTGTTGAGCAACAGCACGGGCAGCACGGCGTTGCCGGTGAGGGCCTTTTTCTTGGCCGCATCGTAGAAGCCGAGCAGCGCCGCCGAGGTGAATGCCAAAGTGAGCCACATAGCGATGAGGAAAGGCGGCCGGAGCCGCCTTTATCTATTTGATTTCGTCGCTGTAAACGGCGCCGGGAAGATCGTGGAGGTTGTAGCGCGAAGCCATCGACATGCCGTAGGCCCCGGCCGACTTGATGGTCAGCAGGTCGCCCCGGTGCGTGCGGCGCAGGGTGACGTTCTCGTCGAAAACGTCCGTCGATTCGCAGGCCGTGCCGACAACCGTGTATTTCTCGCGCACCTCGTCGTCCTTGGCCGTGATGTTCTCGATGTTGTGGTACGAACCGTACATCGCCGGGCGGACCAGCTCGGTCATCGAAGCGTCGACGATCACCAGCTTGCGGCCCGTGGCGGTGGTCTTGTTGAAAAGCACCGTCGTAATCAGCTCGCCGCACTCGGCGACGATCGAACGGCCGAACTCGAAATGCACTTCGCGGTCGCCGACGGCGAGGTGGTTGTGCACGATCGAGAAGAGCGACGCGAAGTTGGGAATAGGCTCGTTCTCAGGCACGTCGTAATTGACGCCCAAGCCGCCGCCGACATCGACGAAGCGGAACGAGAAGCCCAGCTTTTCGAGGTTCTCGACGATGACGTTCACCTTGTTGCACATGTTCTCGAACACATGCAGCTCGCGGATCTGCGAACCGATATGCAGGTGGATGCCTACGATCCGGATGTTTTTGAGTGATTTGATCTCCTTGGCATGCTCAAGCACCTCTTCATATGAAATGCCGAACTTACTGTCGGCCTGACCGGTATCGATGCAGTGATTGGTCTTGGGATCGATGTCGGGGTTGATGCGCAGCGCCACGTCGGTCTTCTTGCCGGCCTCGCCCGCAAGCCGGTCCACGAGTTCCAGCTCCTCGATCGATTCGCAGTTGATCGCCATGATCTCCTGTCCGATGGCGTAGCGAAGCTCCTTGTCGCGCTTGCCGACACCGGCGTAAACGATGCCCTTGGGGTCGAATCCGGCTTCGACGGCCTTGCGCAGCTCGTTGCCGCTCGCGCAGTCGATGCCCAGTCCGTATTCGCGGATAATAGCCAGCAGATGGTCGTCGTAGTTGGCTTTGATGGCGTAATGCACCTTGTAGCCGTACTTTTTGGACTCGTAGACGACGCTTTCGAGGGTCTGGCGCAACAGCGCCGTATCATAGAGATAGAAGGGGGTTTCGTAGCCCCGAAGCTTTTGTGCGATTTGTCTGCTCAGCATTTTATCCTAACTTTTACCTGATTGAAGTTGCAAATATAAGCTATTTGGTTTATTTGAGCAAATCCGCGATTATTCCGGCGGCCAGCGTGAGGCTCGCAAGGCCGTTGAGCGTGCCGAAAGCGATGCCGATATTGCGCTGGCGCGAGGGCGTCACGAGCAGGTGTTCGAGCACCAGCAGGCCCGTGAAAATCCCGGCTCCGGTCCAGAACCACGCCGAACCGGGGCAGCAGGAGGCAAACCACAACAGGGCGGCGACGCTCACGGCGTGCAGGCCGCAGCTCAACGCCAGCGCCGTGCGGGCCGAAAAGCGCGCGGGAATGGAGTGCAGGCCTCTTTCGCGGTCGAAGGCGGCGTCCTGCAGGGCGTAGATGATGTCGAATCCGCCGCACCACGTCATCACCAGCAGCGCGAGGATGCAGGGTTCGAGGGCGATACGCCCCGTGACAGCGATATAGGCCCCGACGGGCGCGATGCCGAGCGAAAGCCCCAGCACCAGATGGGCCAGCGCGGTAAAGCGTTTGCAGTAGCTGTAGAACAGAATGATGAACAGCGCCACGGGTGACAGCAGGGCCGTCAGCAGGTTGATCGTCGAAGCGGCGGCGATGAACAGCAGGGCATTGACCGCCACGAAGCGAAGGGCATGCCGGGGCGGAATCACGCCGGCGGGGATTTCGCGGCCCGCGGTGCGGGGGTTTTCGGCGTCGATGCGACGGTCGGCCCAGCGGTTGAAGCCCATGGCCGTATTGCGGGCGAAGACCATGCAGAGCAGGACCTGCACCGCGCGCGTGAGCCACCACGCAGCGTCGTGCGCCCCGGCGGGCAGCGTCGCATAGGCGTAGACGAAGCCGACGGCGGCGAAAGGCATGGCGAAGATCGTATGGGCGAACTTCACCAGCGAAAGGTATTTCGATACGGTATTCATGCGGAAACGGTGTTTGCGGCTGCAAAGATAGCGAAAGCCGAGGGCAATCGCAAAACGAGTTCGGATTGCCGGGACGGGCCGGAAAAGCGGGGCGGCACCGGCGCGACGAAAGGGGAAAATCAGGATCGCACGATTTTCCGGCGGGGCAGGGCGGACGCATCCCCGGAAATCCAAAATAATTCGTATATTTGCACACATTTTTAGATGAATATATGAAGAACATACGCAATTTTTGCATCATAGCCCACATCGACCACGGAAAGAGCACATTGGCGGACCGTCTGTTGGAAAAAACCAACACCCTGAACCAGCGCGAAATGCAGGCGCAGGTGCTCGACGATATGGACCTCGAACGCGAAAAGGGCATCACCATCAAGAGCCACGCGATCCAGATGGAATACAAGGCCCGCGACGGACAGCTGTATACGCTCAACCTGATCGACACTCCGGGACACGTGGACTTCTCGTACGAAGTTTCGCGCGCCATCGCCTCGTGCGAAGGCGCGCTGCTGGTGGTGGACGCCACGCAGGGCATTCAGGCGCAGACCATATCGAACCTCTATCTGGCTGTGGGACACGACCTCGAAATCATCCCCGTACTGAACAAGATCGACATGGACTCGGCCATGATTGACGAGGTGAAGGATCAGGTGATCGACCTGATCGGATGCAAAGACGAGGACATCCTGCTGGCGTCGGGCAAGACGGGGCTGGGCGTCGAGGAGGTGCTCGAAGCGATCGTACAGCGCATTCCGGCGCCTGAGGGCGACGAGAACGCACCGCTGCAGGCGCTGATCTTCGACTCGGTGTTCAACCCGTTCCGCGGCATCATCGCCTATTACCGCGTCTTCAACGGCCGGATCCGCAAAGGAGAGCACGTGAAGTTCTTCAACACGGGCAGTCAGTACGACGCCGACGAGGTGGGCGTGCTGAAACTCAAGATGCAGCCCCGCGACGAGATCAAGGCCGGAGACGTGGGGTATATCTGCTCGGGCATCAAGACCTCGTCGGACGTGAAGGTCGGCGACACGATTACGA
>OCHK01001680.1_pt1 | contig 16458 bp, 10 predicted proteins | sample 1538551 | NCBI WGS metagenome assembly OCHK01 (sample SAMN04571707, study PRJEB22368) | human gut metagenome | biome: human gut; material: stool | host: Homo sapiens | place: Luxembourg | collected 2012-08-31
AAGCCTGGCAGTAAACGAGCTGACCAATGGGCCTCGGAGGGTCTTTGCGAACGGATGGAATCCCAGTAGTGAAGAACGGGAGCTCCCGTAACAGAGCAGAGATGTTCGCGTTTTCGGTCGCGTGCATTTCATGAGAGGATGCATTCGCATCAAGCAGTGGTGGCACCGCAGGAGTTTCGCTCTTGTCCCTGCACGGAAACGTGAAAGGAGACAGGGCGTTTTTTTATGCCCTGGCTTCGGAAAGGAGAAAACATGACTAACCGAACCAGCACCGAATACAAAACGTATCTTGCGGAAGATGAGCTGCCCAAAGCATGGTTGAACATTCGCGCATTCATGGATACCGATCATGCACCCATCTTAAATCCGGCGACGCTCGAGCCGGTAACCGTGGCTGATCTTGAGCCAGTCTTCTGCACCGAGCTTGCCAAGCAGGAACTGAACAACACCGACAAGTTCATCCCGATCCCCGAAGAGGTACGCGATTTCTATCGCATGTATCGCCCTTCACCGCTGGTGCACGCGAAGTTCCTGGAAGAGGCGCTCGATACGCCCGCGAAGATCTACTACAAGTTCGAGGGAAACAACACTTCAGGTTCGCACAAGCTCAACTCTGCGATCGCGCAGGCTTACTACGCCAAGGAGCAGGGGCTGAAATGCCTTACCACCGAAACAGGCGCAGGCCAATGGGGCACCGCGCTTTCGATGGCAACGGGCTTCTTCGGACTCGATCTGCATGTGTTCATGGTGAAATGCTCGGCCTTGCAGAAGCCATTCCGCAAGGCGGTCATGGAGACCTACAATGCGCGCGTTACGGCATCTCCTTCCATGGAGACCAACGTCGGTCGCTCCATCCTGGAGAAGGATCCCGACAATACCGGTTCGCTCGGCACCGCTATTTCTGAGGCGGTTGAAGAAGCGGTCTCGACCGAAGGCTGCCGCTATGTTTTGGGTTCAGTGCTCAATCAGGTGCTGCTGCACCAGTCCATCATCGGTCTCGAGACGAAAGCGGCGCTCGAGAAGATCGGCGTGAAGCCTGATGTCCTGATCGGATGTGCAGGCGGCGGCTCGAACTTGGGCGGCCTCATGGCTCCGTTCATGGCGGATAAGCTTGAAGGTAAGGATGCGCCGTACTTCATCGCCGTTGAGCCAGCAAGCTGCCCCACGCTTACGCGCGGCAAGTTCGCTTACGATTTCTGCGATGTGGGCAAGGTCACCCCGCTCGCGAAGATGTACACGCTCGGCTCCGGCTTCATTCCTAGCCCGAACCATGCTGGCGGTCTGCGCTATCACGGTATGAGCCCGATCCTTTCGCAGCTCTATCATGATGGTTTCATCGATGAGGCGCGCAGTGTCAAGCAGACGGATGTCTTCGAGGCGGCAACGCTGTTCGCACGTGTGGAAGGTACGCTTCCTGCCCCTGAATCGGCTCATGCGATCCGTGTGGCGATCGATGAGGCGCTGAAGTGTAAGGAGACTGGCGAAGAGAAGACCATCGTGTTCGGCCTGACGGGCACCGGCTACTTCGATATGACGGCGTATCAGGCCTATCGCGAAGGCACGATGACCGACTACATCCCGACCGACGAGGATCTTGAAGAGGGCTTCAAGTACATTCCGAAATTGGAGGGTATCCAGTAAGAACGGTGCTTGTGCGTAACTCTCGCAGCTATAGAGCACCTGCGCACAGGTTTGCCATGTCGCGGTAGCGATCAGAGACTTTAACCTGCCAAGAAAAATGACCCTTACCTAAACGGCAAGGGTCATTTGTTTTACGTGGTGGAGACGATGGGGATCGAACCCACGACCTCAGCATTGCGAACGCTGCGCTCTCCCAACTGAGCTACGTCCCCACATATTCGACGAATCATCCAGCGCTTGCTGTGCGTTTCGCCCTTCAACATTGTACGCAAGCCGCGTGGCTTGTCAAACAAAAGTCGCTTTTTGCAGTGTTTTACCAAATCATCGAGAGGTTCATTCATCTGTTTTGCATAGACAAGCAAAACTTTCAGATTTACGGAAAGGGAGATGAAGTCTCCATTGCCTACGAGCCTGGAACATTCGCGGGGGAGGATCTGGGATTGGTGAAGTACCATTTCAAGCTCGGCGCTGGCAAAGATTCGTTCCGTTGGATGTGAGGCACGATCTTGCTGCTTTCAGGGATGGTACACTATCTCTTCAAGAATGAACTTTTAGTAGTGCGCAATCAAGATCGTACGTCATCAAGAAAGAGAGCAGGGTATGGCAGATATCCAGATGCGTTTCGGCAAAGACATGCTCGTTTTGAGCACGTCGTTCAACCATTCGTTCGCTCAGCTCGGCTTCGATCTGGCCACCGAGGAAGCCTATGTTGACCTGTGCGAACCAGAAACGGTCGAGCAGGCCTATCAGATGGAGAAGATGATCGGCACGCCTTGCTTCTGCACGGCCACCGAATGCATCACCAATGCGCGTCTTGCTCACGAGAAATTCGAGGGACACGGCAAAGATATCGCGGCATTCGCTTGGGAGAGCGTGCATGCCTTCAGCCCTGAACATGCGCTCGCGGTCATCGGCCCGAGCGGGCTACCTTTGGATGAATCGAGCGCAACATCGCTCAAAGCTTCGCGCGCTCAGTATCAAACGGCAGCGAAGGAGCTTGCCGAATATCCCTTTGATGCCCTCTTCTTCAGCGGTTTTACCAGTGCCTACGATGCCCAGTGCGCGCTCATGGGGGCGCGGGCGGTCTACGATGGTCCGGTGTTTCTCTCCTACACGCTTACCGATGAGGGGGAGTTGCCCACGCACACTCATACGCTTGCTGAGGCGGTTGCGCTCGCCGATGAATATGGAGCAGATGTGATCGGCATCGCTTCGGGAGCCACGTATGAGCATCTTGCTCCTGTGATCGAGACGCTGCGTGAAAACACCTCAAAGCCGCTGCTTGCAGAACTGGTGGTGCGTGAACTGATCGAGCGTGCTTACGATCCGAACTTGGATAATCCCTACTATTCGCCCGATCGCATGATCGACTGTGCACTCAAGCTGCGCCAGCAAGGTGTGCAATTCCTACGTGCAGGGGGAGTGGCAACGTTCGCATATACCGGTGGGTTGGTCGCCACCTTCGCTGGTCTCGATGTGGTCGCGTAAGGAGGGCCTCAGTATGGCAAAACTCGAGAAGAGCCCCGATTTTGGCGTGCTGCAAGATTTCGTCGATAGCCTGTTCGCCGATGCCGAAGAGCAAACGCGTCTCGATATCGTGGTGCAGGCTGAATCGCTCGATCTGAACCCCGATCTACTCGAGATCGTTTCGTTGCTTCCACCGGGAACGTATGATCGCATCAAACTATGCGATCAGTTCAACTCGTCGCTCTCTTCACATGGATGGGGATATTACTACGGAGCCGTTCATTAAGAGCGGCTTTTCTTTTGGTGTGGGTGTGAGGGGTCGGGTAATTCGGCACATCTGTGATGTGCCGAATTACCCGACCCCTCACACATCTCGTGCGCCTGTTGCCGCCATGTTGCTCACAAGTTTTTTTGACCATATGCAGAAGAATATCTATGTCAAGACTTGTATAGCAGTTTTTTAGTTTCTACTATATCTATACGATCTTTCGCGACACGACCACAATATGTTGTGCATAACGTGAGCAAAAGACGTGGAAAACTCGTAAAGCATGGGGAAAACTTCCCAGCGAGTAGTTGGAAGCAATTGCAGGTTAACCATCGATCAAACGTAGGAGAGAAGCTGCATGATTACATCAATTATCAAACGAGACGGACGCGAAACGGTCTTCGACCAGACCAAGATCGCCGATGCGATTGAGAAGGCGTTCCAGGCATCAGGCGCGATGCAGGATCGCTCTGTCGCCGAACAGATCACCGATTCGGTCATGGAAAAGCTCGAAGAGGGCGCCATCGAAGGTACGCCTACCGTTGAGGGTGTGCAGGATCTTGTTGAAGAGGCGCTCATCGAGGCGAACTTCAGCCAGACCGCAAAGGCATACATCCTCTATCGCGCCGAGCGTAACCGCGTGCGCGACGTGAACAGCCGCCTCGTGCAAACCTTGAAGGACATCACGTTCTCTAAGGCGAGCGATTCGGATATGAAGCGCGAGAACGCCAACATCGATGCCGATACTGCCATGGGAACCATGCTGAAGTACGGCTCGGAATCCGCGAAGCAGTTCTACGAGATGTGCGTCATCGATCCGAAGTTCGCACGCGCTCATCGTGAAGGCGACATCCACATCCACGACATGGATTTCTACACGCTTACCACTACGTGCTGCCAGATCGACTTGCGCCGCCTGTTCAAGGGTGGCTTCTCCACCGGTCATGGCGTGCTGCGTGAGCCTAACGACATCGCCAGCTATTCGGCGCTCGCTTGTATCGCCATCCAGTCCAACCAGAACGATCAGCATGGTGGTCAGTCCATCTGCGACTTCGATTATGGTCTGGCGCTCGGCGTGCAGAAGACCTTCAAGCGCCTCTACAAGAAGCACCTCTTCGAAGCGCTCAGCCTGCTCACCGATGTGGAGAATCCCAAGGAAACTGCGGAGACCATCATCGGCCGCGTAGAGGGCGAAACGGGCAAGTGCGCAAGCTTGGTCATGGACGCAACCTTCGAAGGTGCCATTCAGCAGGAGCTTATCGATCTGGGCATCGAAGAAGCCGTCGCTAAGCGCATCCTCGGCTATGCGGAGAGCTCCGCAAAGGCCGATACCGATCGCACCACGTTCCAGGCTATGGAGGCACTCGTTCATAACCTGAACACCATGCACTCCCGCGCTGGTGCGCAAACGCCGTTCTCTTCGATCAACTACGGCATGGACACCTCTGCTGAAGGCCGCATGGTCATCAAGAACATCCTGTTGGCAACTGAAGAAGGCCTCGGCAGTGGCGAAACGCCTATCTTCCCCGTGCAGATCTTCCGCGTAAAGGAAGGCGTGAACTACAATCCGGGCGATCCGAACTACGATCTCTTCAAGCTCGCTATGCGCTGCTCGGCCAAGCGTTTGTTCCCGAACTTCAGCTTCGTGGATGCGCCCTTCAACCTCCAGTACTACAAGGGCACGCCCGAAACGGAGATCTCGTACATGGGTTGCCGTACGCGTGTTATGGGCAACGTCTACGATCCTAGTCGCGAGATCACCACAGGTCGTGGCAACTTGAGCTTCACCTCCATCAACCTTCCGCGCCTTGCCATCCGCTCGAAGGGCGATCGCGATCTGTTCTTCGATCTGCTCGACGCTAAGCTCGCGCTCGTTGTCGGCCAGCTCGACGAACGTTTCAAGATCCAGGCGAGCAAGCATGTCTACAATGCGCCGTTCCTCATGGGCCAGGGCGTGTGGATCGATTCCGAGAAGCTCTCCATGAACGATACACAGGAAGAAGTGCTCAAGCATGGCACGCTTACCGTTGGCTTCATCGGTTTGGCTGAAGCGCTCGTAGCACTCACGGGCAGCCATCATGGTCAGGATCCGGAATCTCAGAAGCTCGGCCTCGAGATCGTTGGCCACATGCGCGGTTATCTCGATCGCTTGAGCCAGGAGCGCAAGATGAACTACTCGCTCATCGCTACGCCTGCTGAAGGTCTTTCCGGTCGTTTCGTGCGCATGGATCGTGAGCGCTATGGCTCCATTCCCGGTGTTACCGATCGTGATTACTACACCAATGGTTTCCATGTGCCGGTCTACTATGACATCAACGCGTTCGATAAGATCTCGCTCGAGGCGCCGTATCATGCGCTCACCAACGGCGGTCACATCTCCTATGTCGAGCTCGATGGCGATCCAACGAATAACCTCGAGGCGTTCGAGTCGATCATTCGCCACATGAAGGAATCTGGTATCGGCTACGGTTCGGTGAACCACCCGGTCGACCGCGATCCGGTCTGCGGCTACAACGGCATCATCGGCGATCGCTGCCCGAAGTGCGGCCGTGCCGAAGACGACAACGTCCGTTTCGAGCGCATCCGTCGTATCACGGGCTACTTGGTAGGCACGCTCGACCGCTTCAACGACGCGAAGCGCGCTGAAGAAGCCGACCGCGTTAAGCACGCTGTCAACTAATGACTACGCTTAGGATGTACGGAACCGCACCCGAGTCCATCGTTGATGGACCGGGTCTGCGGTTCTCCGTTTTTGTACAGGGGTGTACGCATCATTGCCTAGGGTGCCACAATCCTGAGTCGCAGCCTTCTGATGGGGGCTATCTGTGCGAGCCTGCCGATATCGTGCATGAGATCCATAAGAACAAGCTCATCCATGGGGTCACACTCACAGGCGGGGAGCCATTCGAGCAGGTCGAAGGCGTGTTCGAGCTCGCGCAGCTGCTCAAGGCTGAAGGATACGATCTTTGGATCTATTCGGGATATCTCTTCGAAGATCTTATGGCAGGGCATCCTCACGAAAAAGCACCTGATCTGCTTGCGCTCTGTGATGTGCTCGTTGATGGACCCTTCATTGAAGCATTGCATAGCTACGATCTGAATTGGGCAGGTTCGTCGAATCAGCGTGTGATCGATCTTCCCGCAACGCTCAAGAGCGGGGAAGTGGTGCTCTGGAAGCAGGATACGATCGATTTCGAGGCACCGAGTTCGTGGTAGAGGGCGCCTTTCGGGTCGTTGCTCGAAGGAAACTGCGCGTTCGCGTGAAGCGGAAAGCGGAGATACGGGAGAGCGAAGCGCATAAAAAAGTCACCCTCCTAGGATGAACCCACCTAAAAGAAGGTGGGTGTTCGCAGCGGGCTTCCTGGCTTTCGTATCAACGGATACGAATCCCCATTTCACACGCAATGTAGAACTCCCTAGTATTAGTCATCGGTCCATCGCGATATAGAGGGTGACAGCCCTCATTATAATAGGTTTGAATTAAAATGAAGTGGTTGTTTCATTTCCGTATGAAATGAACATTACTTTGAAGTCCCTCATGCTAGGTGCGTGTTCAACACGCCTTGAGCGCACGTTTGAAAAGAGTCGTATTGATCGCTGGAACCACCATACTGTTCTCCACGCAAGCCGAGGTCGTGCGCTATCGCAAGTGCCTTGCTGCGCAAACGACAGACAGCGCATTGGGTGTGAACGTTACCACGCCAAACGCGCTCGTTGAAGAACTCTGGGAAGTGTGGGGAACCGGTGAGCGCTTGGTCTCGGATACCCAACGCAGATTGATCATCAAGCAGCTCTTAGCTGAGCAGAGCGATTGGGTTGATTCTCCGGGAACCGCTGAATTGCTCGTCCGTTTTTTGTGCGAATACCTATGCGAAGTGGACGAAGCGTTTTTCTGTGCTTATGAAAGCGATCTCACACCCAGCGATCGGGATATCGTATGTTTCATCAAGAAGTATCAAGAAGCTCTTGTGCAAGTGCAGCTGATCGAGCCTGTCCAAGCACTCGAACAGCTTGCATCGTGCGTGCAACTGGGAAACATCATCGTTCGAACCCAAGACAAGCTGCCAACTTACTATCGTTCATTTTTGGCTGCGGTAGCAAAAGAGGTTCGCATCGAACAAGCGCAGATTGAAGCTCCTTCACGCGGGGGCGATGGGGCTTCTTCAACAACAGGTGAAGAGGTTTCTTCGAAAGAGTACGTATTGCTCAAGCCAGCAGGTTCAAGCGTACGCGCCTTCATGGTCGATCAGGCTATACGTGCTGGTGGAGTAGGAACGCGCATTGTTGTTACCTCACCCAACCCGGTGGTAGCCTACGATCTTTTGAAGCATTCGCTCTGTGCACAGGGTTACACGGTCATGCTCGATGCTCAAAAGACCTTTCGCGAAACGCTTTTCGGACAGGCGTATTGCGCTCTTGCCGGTATTGCAAATGACCAGGCTCAACTTAGTTACAACGAATTGGTGGAAGCAGCGCTTCTCTACCTGAACTCTCCCTATGCGCAGATTCCACCTTCGCAGGCAGAGCGCCTTGCAAGCGCCTTCAGGAGCGATCGGAGCATTACGCGCGAGGACATTCATGCTGCGCTTGCATCTTCAAAGAACTTCGGAGTGTTCGAATCCTTATTCGAAGACACCGAAGGCGGCATCGTGCTTTCCTATTTCGAAGGTTTGATCCATAGCCTCGATCTCGATGAAGCGCAAAAAGTGGCCGAACGTGCGGCTATTGCTCGCTTGAAGCAGCTCTATTTTGACGCAGCGGACTTGGGGGTCGATGCATACGAATTGGTTCCTCTGGCCGAGCGTATATCCGTTCCGTATGGCTATTCCATTGCGCAAGCAGAAGAAGGTTCTGCTCCGGTGGAGGCAGAAAAGATCCCATCGTTTCTCGAAGATGATCGTGCAGGAATGCCGTGCATCCTGTTCACAACATTCGAACAAGCTTCGGCGCTCCCGAAGCATTCTTGTGATCAGGTAGTGCTTACCGAACTGAACAACGAATCCTATAGCGGCAAGATCCATCGCTCTACGCTTTCCGATTTTCTTGAACGCTATGGCCTACCTTTCGAAGACCATACGATCGAGACGCTCGAGGCGCGTTTCAAGCGTGTATGCGCCCTTGCTTGCATGCAGGTGGTGTTCGAGTATGAGCGGTATGACCGCAATGGTGAATCATGCTATCCGGCGTTCTTCCTAGAGACATTCATGAACGAACGGGCGCTTGCGGGTTGTCCTGTGGAAGTGCGCGAAGCAGGGGAGGAGGCGTTCGATAGCGCATCACGCTTATCCTTGCAGCCCGTCGAGTTGGAAGCAGAGATGCCAGCAGAGCGTGGTGTACTGAACGCGGAAGATCGTATGCATCTGCTCACGTATGAGCAAGACAAGGAAGGGATAGAACGCCTAGTTGTTTCACCTTCGGCCATCGAGACCTATCGTAGCTGTCCCTATAAGTGGTTCGTGGAGCGCAAGCTTCGTTTGGACGATGAAGGCGAAGCTTTCGGCGGGCGTGAGATGGGGACCTTCGTGCACGGGGTGTTCCAGCGCTTCTATGAAGCTTGGGCGCTTCAGGGATATGATCGCGTTACTCCAGAAACGCTGTCTCTCGCACAGGAGTTGCTGGTGAGCGTCTTCGAAGAATATGCAGACGAGCAGAAAAGCATGCAGCCTGGCGATCGTTTGATAGCGGTGAGCGAACTGGAGCGCCAAGAGCTTGAACAGCTGAAGAGTAAATTGCTTGCTAACCTATCCTTTCAACAGAACCTATTTAAAGACTTCCATGTGCGTAGCCATGAATACGCCATACGTGCGCAAGACAAAGTTACCTATGGTGGTGCGATCATCAACGGGCGCATCGATCGTGTCGATGTGGATGACAAAGGAAATTTCATCGTGATCGACTACAAAGGCTCTATTGCGAAGTATGCCGCTGGTTTCGATTCTGATGCATTGGATGAAGAGGAGTCCTTTGAAAGTCCTGAGAAGATCCAAGCGCTCATCTATGCTCAAGCGTTGCGTCGCAAAGAGGGGCTGCAACCTAAAGCAGCTCTCTACTTGAGCTATAGCGCGAAGAACGAACAAGCCTTGATGCGTGGCTCACTTGCGCAAACGCTCATCGAAAGCGAAACGCTCTCACGTGCGAGCTGTGTAAAAGGCAATTTCGCGTCATGTCTCGATCTCGTCGAAGAGGATATCGCTCGCACGATCGAACGTATGGAATCTGGAGATGTTGCTCCCGATCCTCGCACCGAGGACGCTTGCACCTATTGTCCGGTGCTCTATTGCGAAAAGAGGGCAAATGGATCTTAGTAGTGCTACTTCATCACAGCAGCAGATTATCACTACGCTCGATGCGCCTCTTTCGGTTTCTGCAGGTGCAGGGAGCGGCAAGACGTTCACACTCACCAATCGCATCGGATATGCGTTAGTGGGCGAAGCGGGCGTGAGTAGTACGTTCATCGATAGCATCGACGAAGTGCTTGCGACCACCTTCAGCAAATCGGGCGCAGCTGAGATGAAATCGCGCGTGCGTTCGCTTCTTCAGCAGGAGGGTCTCGATGAACAGGCGCTCATGATCGAAGATGCTTGGATCACTACGATTCATGGGCTGTGCGCGCGCATCCTTCGAGAGCATGCGCTCGAGTTGGGCATCGATCCTGGTTTTGAGATTGTCGAAAAAGCAGAATCAGAAGAGCTGTGGTATCAAGCGCTCGATAGTGTGCTCAAAGATATTTCGGATGAAGGCAACACCCCGCTCAAGAGGCTTTTCGACTGGTATCCCAAAACGAAATCTCCTTTTGGTGGCGAATCGCTTTCGATGCTGCTCACGAAGCTCTGGGAAAAAACGCTTGCTATACCACAAGGGTTCGAAAGCGTAGTGCTACCGCAGGCAGGATTCGACCATCAGCGTTCGCTGCGTCGCATGATCGAGGTGGCGCAGGATTATGAGCGCTTTGCTCGATCGCTGGGTGAGGGAGCCAACAAAACCATCCTGAACAATGTCGATGGACTGCAGGCAGCCATCGCGAAAGCGCATCACTATCTTGAGCAGCTCGATTCTTCGAAGACCGACTTTTCAAACACGCAAGTTTGTCTTGACTATCTTGATGTGCTGCTTTCATTTCCTAAGCTCAAAGCTTCGAGCGGTAAGGTAAAACCTGATGCGGAAGTTTTCGAGTACTACCGTAGCGAATACGCTGAAATTGCTCATGCTGCCATCGCGGATGCTTCTGCTCGTCTCTCCGCTGATCTGCTCACGCTCACGCGTCTGGTCGATCGCGTGTATCAGCAGCTGAAGGGCAGCGATCGGCTCGATAATGCCGATCTTTTGCGTGCCTGCAACCAGGCGCTTGAGCACCATCCTTCTATTGCTCATACCTATCAACAGCGCTTCAAGCTGATCATGGTGGATGAATTCCAAGATACTGACCTGCTTCAAGTTTCTATCATCGACAAACTTTCGCGCGATCACGGGGCGAATGTGATGACGGTAGGCGATGCGCAGCAAACACTCTATCGCTTTCGTGGGGCTGATGTTGAGGTTTTCTTCGATCATCGTGTCATGCAACAGCAAGCGCATGCGAATCTTCAAGCGCTTTCGCTCCCTGATAATTTCAGAAGCCATGGCGATGTGCTTGCTTTCGTCGAAACGATCTTCTCTCGCCCTGATTTCTTCGGAGATCGCTTTCTTGCGCTTCGTCCGCAAGGTGCCGTGAGCAAAGATCCCGATCCTCTCTTTGAAGAACGACCTCGTATTGAAGTGGACGTTATCGAATCTTGGAGCAAGGGGGGAGGAATCGATGATGCTCGCAGGTTGGGGGCAAAGCGTATAGCAGCGCATTTTGCTTCTTTGCGCGCTGAAGGAGCTTCTCCTGCAGATATGGCGATCCTTCTGGGAGGAATGACCAATGTGGTGCTCTATATCGAAGCGTTAGCTGAAGAAGGATTTGAAAGCATCATCTCGGGTGGTTCGGTGTTCGCTTCGGCACCTGAAGTGCAACTGATAGAAGCGCTTATAGCGGTCGTGGCTGATAAGCGCGCTTCAAGCGATCTTTATACGGTGCTCTCTTCGCCGCTGTTCAACCTTGGGGACGATGCGCTCTTTGCGCTCGCACACTTCATTGCGCCCGATGATGGCAATGGGGTCAAACTTGCAAGAGGTGCTTCGTTCGCGCAACGATTCTGGTACCTTGCAGAAATGCTGCTGACCGAAGATGAAGAGGCTGTGCTTGGTCTGATGGGACGCTTCTGCCTTTCGTCCGTTCAGCGTGAAGAGCTACTTCGCTCGCTTCGCCTTATGCAAGCGCTGTGCGTCAAGGCTAGTGACGAAGGCCTTTACCAGGCGCTGCATTCTCTCATGAAAGATTCTGGATGGCTCTATCGCTTGCAAGCTGCCCGAAGCGATGGTCAAGCGGTGGCGGGCAATATATTCAAAGCACTCGAGATCGTTCTTGCTTGGCAACAGCAAGCGTGCAGCATCCCGCATCTTGCGCGGCGCTTCTCCGATTTCTTGGCAACCTCTAAAGAAAAGCCCGGAGTGTTGTCTACGAGCAGAAGCAATTTTGTACGGATCATGACCATCCATTCAAGCAAAGGTCTTGAATTCGATCACGTTGCGGTGGCAGAGCCGCATGAAGGATTGCCCAAGTCCACTAAGCTTCCTATGGAAACGGTGGGTGAGCGAGTCATCTTCGCCCTTGAACCGAAATTGTCTGAAGATCCGCCGAATTTGCTTGGAGTTGAGACCAAGAGCTCTGATTCGCCGAAGAAAACCTATGAACTGCTCAAAGAGTATCTGACCGACCATAGCTCAGAAGCGTTTTTTGACGCACTCGATGTTGATGGTCTATCGAGCGATCAGATAGCGTACGTACTCGATGCGCGCATTGCTCAGGGTGCACTCGACGATGCGCTGCGACTGCTCTACGTTGCTCTAACGCGTGCGAGCAAATCGCTCTTCCTTTCTTTGACCAATAGGGGCAGTACTAAGTTCGCCTATAAAGGGGTGTTCGAACTACTCCATAACGTCTTGCAGTGGGATCTGACACCTGATAAGAAGTCCTTTTCCTTCGACTATGGAGGGTCTGCCTGCGCACGCGTTCATCATGAGGCGTTGGTAGAAAAGCCGAAGGGCACGCAGAAACAGCCTGTCGAGATAAGCGAGTTCATTGTGCCTGTTGCGCATGAAGGCGCGCTTGTACCCGGAGGAGTGCAGAGCGATCGCGATCGAGTGGTCTCCTATTCTGCTCTTGCCAGTAGCCATGGCAAAGGCTTTGCGAACGCATCGGGCGATGAGGTCTTCGAAGAAGAAACTTCTGTCGCGAATGACCTTGAGGGCAGTGGTGCACCAGTAGCTGTTTTAGATGACGATGAAGAGATGTTCCCTGAAGATGTGGCAGCGCTCGTGAAACAACAGAGCGCAACGGCGCTTGGCACGGCGTTCCATCGCTTGGCTCAGCGGGTGATCGAATCGCGTACGGAGGTGGGTGTCGTGCCAGAATTGCCCGCATCTGCGTTCGCCGCACAGGTGAGGCTCGGCAGTCTATCGCAGCTGCAAGAAAAGCGCTTGGACGAAGCAGCGCAGCGCTGGTTCGCAAGCGATCTCTGCAAGCGCTTCTTCGCCTGCGAGCATATCTATGCGGAAGTTCCCTTCATGCTCGAGATCAGCTCGAGCGATCGTCCTCTCTATCTTGAGGGCGAGATCGATGGCCTTGCCGTGAGCGAAGCCGATAAGGATCATGCGTTCTTCATCGACTATAAGACTGGCGGTTCGGACGAAGAAACGCCCGAACAATTGCATGAGAAGCATCGCCTACAGGCACAGTGCTATGCGCTTGCACTCATACGACAGGGCTTCAAAACGGTCGAGGCGCATTTCATTCGTGTGGAGCGTACGAGCAAGAGCGATCCCGCACAACCGCAGGAAGTGACGTACCGCTTTACAGCAGAAGACCGTGCAACGCTCGAAAAGGCGGTCTTGTCCGCTTATGAGGCGCGCAAGGGCTAGAGGGTCTCGCACCAAAGGTTACGAGTGGTAATTCGCGATAACTCAGCGTAAGCTAGCTGAAGAATGAACACGTAAAGGAGAGCCATGGATACGCTCTTTACTCAGATGGAAGATGAAACGCGTCTTTCCCACGCGCCGCTTGCCGTGCGCATGCGTCCGCGCACACTCGACGAGCTGGTCGGGCAGCAGGAGGCGGTCGGCGAAGGCACCTGGCTTCGGGCTGCGATCGAGAACGACACGCTTTCTTCTATCATTCTCTACGGGCCCGCAGGTACCGGCAAGACTTCACTCGCTCGCGTGATCGCGCACTCCACGCACGCTACGTTCGTGGAGGTCTCTGCCATCGGCGGCACGGTGTCGGATCTGCGCAAGGTCATCGCGGAAGCCGATGAGCGTCTGGTCCATCGCAACTTGCGTACCATCCTGTTCATCGATGAGATCCACCGTTTCAATCGCGCCCAGCAAGATGCGCTGCTCCATGCGGTAGAAGACGGCATCGTGGTGCTCATTGGTGCGACAACGGAAAACCCGTTCTTCGAGGTGAATTCTGCACTGCTCTCTCGCTCGCGCTTGATCGAGCTGCATAGCCTTTCCGATGACAACATTCGCGAGATCCTTGGTGCAGCGCTCGTGGATGATCGCGGTCTCGGCGATGCTTATACGCTTTCAGACGAAGCAGCCGATGCGATCCTCACTTTATGTGCAGGCGATGCGCGCGCGGCGCTCACTACGCTCTCGCTCGCTTCCGATGTGGCGCGTGCGCAGAACGCTCACGAGATCACACGCGAAATGGTCGAGGTTGCCATGCCGCAGCATAGCCTGCCCTACGACAAAGATCGAGATATGCACTACGACATCATCTCGGCGTTCATCAAGTCGATGCGCGGCTCCGATCCCGATGCGGCGCTCTATTGGCTTGCCCGCATGATCGACGGTGGGGAAGACCCAAAGTTCATCGCGCGTCGCATCTTCATCTTGGCCTCGGAAGATATCGGCAATGCCGACCCGCAAGCGCTCCTTGTCGCTGAGGCTGCATTCAGAGCAGCTGAGGTGATAGGCTACCCCGAATGCGGCATCAATCTTGCCCAGGCGGCAGTCTATATGGCGCTCGCTCCCAAATCGAATGCCTCCTCGCAGGCGTACTTCAATGCGCTTGCCGAAGTGAAGAAGGGGCCTGCGCGGGCGGTGCCGAACCATCTGCGCGATCGTCATCGTCCAGGCAGCGAAGAGTACGGTGCGTATCTCTATCCGCACAACTATCCTGGAGCCTATGTTGAGCAGCAATATCTTCCTGATGGCCTCGAGCGCGGGTGTTTCTTCACGCCGAGCGATCGAGGGTGGGAACGTTACCGTATTGATTACTCGACGAAAGACTTTTCAGGCCTATAAAAGGGTATAATCGAGAAAATTTGGATTAGAAGGAAAGGTGTCGATATGGAGAATCTCATTCCGGTTGGACTATTCATCCTGTGCCTGGCTGGTGCGGTTGCGCTCCTGGCCCTTGCATATTTCTTGTATATCCTCGTCAAGATCATTCGCAACACCGTGAATGAAAAGGTCAACCCCATGCTCGATGATGCTGCTGATCTCATCAAGCAGGCTAAGCCCATCGTCGGGCGCGTCGATCCGCTCATGGATCGCATCACGCTCACGATCGATGGAGCGAATCTGCAGATCATGCGCATCGATCAGATCATGGAAGATGTAAACAAGATCACGGGCAATGTCTCCAAAGCAACGAGCTCGGTCGACAAGGTCACGCAAGCGCCGCTGGGCATCATCGCAAAGGCAACGTCTGCCATCCGCGAGAAGATCAGTCCGGTGAAGAATGCCGAAGGCACGGCAGGCGTGGTGCTCACCAATGTCGATAACGGTCTTGAGATCGTGGGCGAGAAGGTTGCCGATATGCAGGCCGATAACGCTCAGCGTGCAGCTGATCGCGAAGCAGCGCAGGAAGCGCGCGATAAGGCGGCCGAAGAAACGAACAGGACGGCTGCGAATCTTAAAGAAGCGGTCTTCATCAAGGCTAACGCAGACGCAGGCGCAAACTAGCAACACGAAGGAATACCAACATGAAGCATGTCGATCCGACGAGCAGTTCGTTGGATAATGAAGACAAAGAGTATCGTGAGGTAAGCCTGAAAACGATGAAAGCGGGGCGGTGGTTCTTCATCGCCTCGCTCGTCGTTTTATGCGGCATCATCATCTATTACACCACGGTCGTTTTGAATATCCTTTCCATTCCTATCGGCATCATCCTTTGGTCGGTCGTTATCGTGTTCTGTTTGCGTGGCATCGTCGATGGGCTGGAGAAGCGGGGGGCGAACCGGCTGATCGGCACGATCGTGGCCTACCTGGTCATGCTCCTTGTGCTTGCAGCCTGCATATTCCTCATGTTCTCGCCCCTGTTCGGCGTGGGCAATCAGTTCGATTCGCTCATCCAAAGTGTTCCTACGTACATCTCGCAAGTGAGCGAGTGGTGGAATCATGTTTACGAGCAATACGCAGAATTCTTCCAAGATGCCACCATCAAGGAATACATGAACAGCGCATTTGCCTCGCTTTCCAGCTGGGCATCTTCTGTTGCTTCTCAGAGTGCGCAGGGGGTTGCTGCAGTTGGTTCAGGTGTTGCCAATACGCTGTTGGTCGTGGGCTTCGCGCTTGTTGTTGCGTTCTGGATCCTGCTTGAATTACCGGCGCTCAATAGAGAGATCTATCGCCTGCTTGGTAAGAATCATGGCGAAGATCTCGTTATGCTCGAGATCACGTTCACGCGTGTGGTAGGGGGTTACATCAAAGCAACGCTCATCCAATGCGGCATCATCGCAGTAGGGTGCGGCATTGGCTTTGCGATCATGGGCCTACCCAGTGCTGCCGCACTCGGTCTTATTACTGGTGTGCTCAACATCATTCCGGTTATCGGTCCATGGCTTGGCGGTGCGCTTGCGGGCATCACGGGTATCTTCATCAGCCCGCTCATTTGCATCATCGCGATCGTCTACACCGTTATCGTGCAACAGGTTGTCTATACTTTCATCTCGCCAAAGCTCATGTCTAATTCGGTTGACATCCACCCAGCG
>OCHK01001694.1_pt1 | contig 16388 bp, 7 predicted proteins | sample 1538551 | NCBI WGS metagenome assembly OCHK01 (sample SAMN04571707, study PRJEB22368) | human gut metagenome | biome: human gut; material: stool | host: Homo sapiens | place: Luxembourg | collected 2012-08-31
TGAATGACACATCACGAAAAGCTGCATTTGCCATCGCAGTCAAGCCTTCTTTTTCAATTTTCAGGATAGGATTTCCTTCAAACTCGCTTACCGATACATAGTCTTTTGTAAGCAGATAATACTCAGTGGTATCTTTTCCCTTTTCAAACATGGGCTGATACTTAAACGGAGGTGTTGCCATAATTTCTTATTTTATTACGTAATGTTAGTTAGTGAGGCAAAGGTAGTAATTAAAAATAAAGAATGATAACGGAAGAATGAAGAATTAAGAATGAATAACGCAGAAAGGAACTATGCCCACCGCAACAAGAATTTATTCTCATTGCAGTGAGAACTTTTTCTCATGCCTATGAGTATTTTTTCTCACTGCGATGAGAAAATTTTCTCATTGTGGTGAGAATTTTTTCTCATCGAGATGAGAATGGTCTGAGAACTTTAGATCACAATAACTACTGTTAATGAGGCGACTAACCAACAAGCCGACTTTAGATTTTACTCTTGAATGGACCCGATTCTTTTGATCAATTCATTGCCAAGCGCAGTTTTGTCCTCAATATGCTTCAAGACAGCCGTCACAAACGTGTTACTTTCAAAATCACCACGTACTTGTTCGAAGTCCTGCTTCATTTCATCGTGAGAACCATCGGCTCCGAATCCTGTCATCGAAGACAGCGAGAACTCTTTGCGGGCATCATCATATACCATTTTATCAAGACCGACTACCGCCTCTTTCCACGCTTTTACGATACGGATTATGTCCTGTGCCGTTATTTCGTCCGGATTCAAGCCGTAAAACTCCTGAATCTTGTTGTAAGCCCAGGTCCATTCATACGTATAATAATTCTCATGCATTTCCGCAAAGCTGGCGTTGATGGACTTTAACCGGTTGACAGAACCATTTTCGATGCCATCGAGCAGACGGTCTATTTCACTCTTAGGAGCGATCAGTCCGGACATATCCACCCATTCGCCGGTTCCGATTTCCGTGTCCGGTTTCAGACGCTGGCGTATTTCTTCGTTACTCTGGAAATTAATGCCTTCCAGGCGTTTTATGATGGAGTTACCCAAAAACTTATGAATAGCGATCTCATAAAAACGGATACCATTATTTAAAGAGGAGTTCTTGATCTTTGCGCTCTGATAGGAATAGATTTCAGATGTTTCGCCGGATACCCGCTTAAGCTCTTTCAGAATAGAACGTCCCTTGAACATTTTCTGAATGGTGTATGGACTCAGAAGATTATAATTGATATAATCCAATCGGTTCGGGTCTTTCCGCTTGTCACGTTTCGGCCACTTCTGAGCATCGCGAATGGTACCCACACTTCTCAGATTCACTCCCGGAACCAGATAAGTCGTGTTCCGTTGCTCGATCAGATAAGAGAAAGGAAGATTGGAGGTATCGGCATGATTAACGTGACGTCCCATTACCAGAGAAAAGGCTCCGACACGTGCCGGCCATAAGATATAGGAGTCGGAGGTCGTTTTGGCCCCTCTTTCCATGGTTCCCTGATGGATAGGTCCCAATTTATACATATGGTTGCTCTGATTCGATCCCGATCCCGCATTCATAAACGAGAACATACCGGCAATCAATAAAGTCGATTTGTGGTGAGTCACCGTGAAAGGTCCCGCAAAGATGGCGCATGCCTCCCCGTTCTCTCCCTGGCAGTTACTGAAAAACAAGGAATCGGAGGCTGAATAGTTATGTCCCAGTTTGCAAGACTGACCGACAAAACAACGGGTCAGCATCGTTCCGTCATCTACTTCGGAGCCGGAAGAGATTATGAAATCATCACATATCACTCCATGTCCGATATGTACAGGCGCTGTCACATTACTGTTGACGCTACCGTTTGTCAAACGGCAAGTACCGCAGATATGGCAATAATCACCGATCCGTACATTCTTGATAGACCCTGTGTTCAGAATCATCACATGATCACCTATACTACCTACCGCAGAAGCATGCTTGTTGGAATAATAATCGGCAATCGCCTTCATGCGATTAATCAGTTCCGGACGGTGACGATACAATGCAAGTATGTATGCCTGGTGTGCCGACAATTTATCATTGATCAGCACTTCACGTCCGCCCGTTTCATTGAGCACTGTCGCTTCCACCCCATTACCAAAGGTGCTTAGCCCGTCTACCAAAATGATATCCACATTTTCAATGAAGGTATCATTTCCGATTTCATAATTAGCAATGTAGTTTTGAATGTTTTCAATGCAGCAGTTATCCCCTACTACCACATTGTGCAGAGTTACATGACGGAGTCCCGAATGTTTTCTGATCCCTCCGGGCAGTGTAAATTCGGCATCAAATACGCCTAATTTCACTTCACCCGAAAAGCGGGTATGGTGAACATACTCACAGTTAAACCCCTCGGCAACCAAAACATTTCCCCAATCATCAGCCAGACATGACTGGCTCTTCAACTGAAGCACTTCGTCCTCAGTCAATTTACGATAGTCTTTCATATAGATAAAAATAGATATGTACCGCCTCCCCCAATCAGTAAGCGGTACATTGATTATTATTCTTCCTCTTCGTAAGTCTGATAAAGAAAATCGTTATAGGGGTACTTTTGAACATGCAATTCTTTCACTCGCTGATAAACTACATCTTTCAGTTCGTCTATATTGATTCGTTCGCGGGCGGAAATAAAGAGGCAGTTGTCCTCCATCTTTGCCATCCACGTCTTCATCAGTTCTTCGAGTGTTAAGTTTTCCTTTGTTCGGGGGGTAAGGTCGTCCGGCGCCTTCTCCACGTAGGTGTAGGCGTCTATTTTATTGAATATAAGTATCATGGGTTTGCCACCGCCGCCAATGTCGGCAAGTGTCCTGTTCACCACTTCGATCTGTTCTTCGAATCCGGGGTGAGAGATGTCTACTACATGCACCAGTAAATCGGCTTCACGTACCTCATCCAAAGTCGATTTGAATGAGTCTACCAGGTCAGTGGGCAACTTACGGATAAATCCGACTGTGTCCGACAGAAGAAACGGCAGGTTATCGATGATCACTTTGCGTACCGTTGTATCAAGCGTAGCGAACAGCTTGTTTTCGGCAAACACTTCGCTCTTTGCCAGCAAGTTCATGATGGTCGATTTTCCAACATTTGTATAGCCGACCAATGCAACACGGATCATGCGTCCGCGGTTCTTGCGCTGTGTGGCTTTCTGTTTGTCTATTTCCGCCAGACGTTCTTTCAACAGTGACATACGGTTGAGGATGATACGGCGGTCCATTTCGAGCTGCGTTTCACCCGGTCCGCGAAGTCCCACAGAACCTCCTTTACTGCTTCCGCTACCGGAGCCACCACCCTGACGTTCCAGGTGAGTCCAGAGTCGTTGCAAACGTGGTAACATGTATTTGTACTGAGCCAGTTCTACCTGCGTTTTCGCATTGGCAGTCTGTGCACGCATCGCAAATATATCGAGGATCAATGAAGTACGGTCTAGTATCTTTACTTTCAGTTCGGCTTCAATGTTACGTATTTGTTTCGCGGAAAGTTCATCGTCAAAGATGACCATTCCCACTTCACGTTCTTCTTCCTCTTCTGTCCGTATATATTGTCTGATCTCTTCCAGTTTTCCTTTTCCGACATAAGTAACCGAATTGGCTGTCGGCAATTTCTGTGTAAATCGTTTCACTACCTCCGCCCCAGCCGTCTCAGCAAGGAAAGCCAATTCATCCAGATACTCGTTCGTTTTCCGCTCATCCTGCATCTGGGTAATGAGTCCGACAAGTACTGCGGTTTCTACTTTGGCTTCGGATATTATAAATTCTTTCATTCTTTAACTTCTACTATATAAATCTAAATATGGTCGCAAATATAACAAAAAAAAAGAGGACAATGTTGTATTGTCCTCTTTTTCGTAACCATTTATAATAATTCAATTATAAATCAAACCATAACTTTTCCCAAATTTTCGGAGATTCTTTCGGTGCATTGATATTAGCAGTCATCTCTTCCGGGCTATACTCCCATCTTCTGATCAGTTCTTTTGAAGTTGCATCTTCCGGCACTTGTAAGGTCGGGACTTCATTTCCAGCAGTACCAGAACGTCTCCACTGTACAAACTCCTCAAACGGACGATCCATTAAATCAATCCACTGCTGCATATGAATCTCATACAGTGCTTTCTCCTGAGTCAGCGCTGTCAATTCCGGCAAACCTGTAACATATGTATCAATATCCGCTTCCGCTACTCCATAAAATGCACATGCTTCCCGAATGCCTTTCTTATACAATTCATTAGCCTTCGACAAATTCTGAGCAACTCCCAAACCGCGCGCATAAGCTTCCGCTTCCAGAAGCAACTGCTCCTGGCAAGAGTATATTAACTCCGGTGCATCTTTTCTGAAAAGATAACTGCTCACAACAGATGATAACATATTATCTTTGTCATCAGTAACAGCAGGTTCACGGTTACCTAAGCCTCTATATACACCGTCGGCACCCGGTTCAAAATAACAAGGAATACGGGGGTCATTACGTTCCTGCATCGGCTTCAGCATATAGTTGCTGGCAAAAAACAATATCTGTGTACCGCCAACCAATTCTATAAGTTCATACTTAGGATTCTGGTTACCCGGTTCTGCAGAATAAGGGAACACCAAATTATCTGATGCTGATGATACCATGCCTCCAGCCTGTAACAACGTACCAATGGCAGTAGCTTTAGAAGGATCTTTGTCCACCATAACCATCAGTGTTCTGAACTTTAAAGATTTGGCCAAAGTCATCCATTTATTCATATCACCTTTATAATAGATATCGTATTCATCAATCGCATTGGCATCATTCAAATCCATGATCTGCAGTGCTTCATCAAGCAATGACAACACCCCATTCAATACACTTTCCTGAGAATCAAATTTCGGATACTTAATTGTTCCGTTCCAAGATTCAGTGAAAGGGATATCCCCCCATAGCATCGTCGCTTCATACATATGTTCAGCCAACAGAATCTTACACTGTGCAATAGCATTGTGATTCACCGGATCTGCTTCTTCCGCATTTTTAATAGCCAGCATCAAGTTATTACCACCGACAGAGTAGTAATGTTTCCACGTATTTCCTGTACTATAAGGGGAAATGGTATATACCGATTCATCCCAGCCACCATAATCAAGTCCACCATCAACCTGACACTGTGAACTCATTGATAACGGAATATAGAAGTCACCACCGGTACGTGTTCCGGCCCAGTTTACGGCTACATAGTTAAACAAATATCCGGGATCAACTTTCTCGGCAGTATTGGGGTCATGGTTGATATCAAGCCAGTCGCTGCATGAAGTAAATAACCCACATGTCAAAGCGCTCAATGCATATGCTAATATTTTCTTTTTCATAATCATGTTCGTTTAATTCTTACAATGTTAGTCTGAGATTAAATCCGAAACTTCTGGTAGAAGGGATACTGTTAAACTCTACACCGCCTCCGATCTGAGAAGGACCGAAGAAGTTAGCTTCCGGATCAATATGCGGCACATGATCTTTGATGATCCATAAGTTACGTGCCTCGAAGCCTAAATCCAATGATTTAACAAAGAAACTCTTAAACCATTTACGCGGAAAACTATAGGACAATTGCACTTCTCTAAGTTTCACAAATGATGCATTATAGATATTTCCTTCATTATTACTGGAGTTCGCCACATGCTGCCAGTAGTCCTGCATACTCTTCACCGGAACATCATTAGGTCTGTAAGTTCCGTCATCCTGAAGAATAACACCCGGTTCAATAAAAGAGGCATCTTCACGGTGAGCCACTGTTTCTGCAGCCAAACCACTGCTTCTCAAATTAGCTACTGTTTCCGAATATAAGGAACCTCCATGACGGATATCAATCAAGAAACTAAAAGTCAGCCCTTTATAAGTAAGTGTATTGTTGATACCCATTGTAAAGTCAGGATAAACGTCTCCCAAACGTACGTTATTGACTGTTTCTCTCAAACCTGTCTTAGAGTTGATTACATAATTACCTTGATCATCACGCTTCCAGGCAGTACCGTACAAACCGAACGAATCACCTTTGGCAGCCTTAATCTGCAAACCACTCAATCCGCTAGTCAATGTATATTCATCAAGTCCTTCAGCCAACTCTTCTACAGTCTGCTTATTAGAAGCAAACGTTGCATCCAAGTCCCATTTAAAGTTACGTGTTTCTACAGGAGTCAAGCCCAAAGTTACTTCGACACCCTTATTGGCAATCTTTCCGGCATTGATATTATTAGCAAAGTAACCTGTTGATAACGGGACATCAATACTTACAATCTGATTCTTTGTGATATTGCTATAATAAGTCATATCCAAACGAATCTTTCCACCAAAAAAACGTAAATCAGCTCCGACTTCGAATGAACTTTGGTTCTGAGGTTTCAAGTTTTCATTCGGCAGAACACGAGGCCCGGTAAAACCAACCAGTCCCATGTGTGGGAAAGTATTGACATTACCCAGATATTGCAAAAAGTAAGTACTAGCTGGAGTATATTTAAATGCCAAATTGTACGGATCTTCGTCACTACCCACATTCGCATAACTTAAACGAATCTTACCGTAATTCAGGATGTCTTTATTCTCCATCAATTCTGTGAAAATAAAGCTACCGCTGATAGATGGATAGAAATAAGAACGGTTATTAATAGGCAGAGTAGACGACCAGTCATTACGTCCTGTTACATTAATAAAAAGCATATCTTTGTATCCCAAGCTAATATCTCCGTATAAACCGACAAGACGTTTCTTTTCATAATAATTCACCGGAGTAGTAGATTTCGCATTAGTATATGTATACAATCCGTCAACTACCAGGTTCTGAGCTTGTACATTTTCATTCTTCCATTCTTCCTGATAGAGATTATGACCTACCATCGCCTTAAAATGATAATCATTGGCAAAAGTCTTCTCATAGGAAACCATTAAGTCATTATTTATAATTCTTTTATACAAATTCCAAGTCTGAAACTTACCATTTAAGGCTCCTACAGTACCCTTTGCGTAAAGTTTACGTCTTCCTTCTGTATAGAAGTCAGTTCCGGCATTGTTAGTGATAGTCAATCCTTCAATCGGCTTATAAGTCAATGTGATATTACCGATCATACGATCCAGATTATTGGTAAATTTATTCTTATTAATAATCCAGTACGGATTATTACTTTTGCCTTCCGGATCCAACGTAACCTGTTTGCCATTTTCATCAATCCAGTTCTGCTTAATATCATGAATATCAATCGTTCTTGGCAATCCATTGATTAAAGGAATCAGCAAGTTGCTATCATTTGCCCCCTGTGCCGGACGACCTTCAGAATCTGAACGTATATATTGGGCAGAGATGCGTCCTGTGAAGTTGCTAGTAAAGTTCATACCTGCATTCACAGAGAATGCATATTTGTTATAGTCAGAACCTGGCACAACACCGGTCTGATTAGTAGAAGTAAAGCTCAAACGGAAATCAGCCTTTTCACCACCTCCGGCTACTGACACATTATTAATATAGCTCATTCCGATTTCATAGAAATCCTTCACATTATCAGGATTTGCTTTCAAGGTCACTTTATCTCCTTTATAATCTGTAAATTGCTGATCTTGTACCGATGAAATCTTCGGTCCCCATCCATTCAGCATTTTTACATTATATACTCCGTAGCTACCTTGTGCATACTCATTCTGGAAATCAGGCAATTTAAGTACATTCTCAAATCGTGTTGAAGAGTTTACCGTAACAAATACCGGTGAATTCTTCTTCCCTTTCTTAGTAGTAATAACAATTGCACCGTCTTTTGCACGTGCTCCATACAATGCAGTTGCAGCTGCACCCTTCAATACGTTAATAGATTCAATATCGTCAGAGTTGATATCTCCTGCACGGTTACCTACATCGACTATACCATTGGTTCTGTCAGGATTGTAAGAACCATTGTCAATAGGAAGTCCGTCAATAATAAATAAAGGGGAAGAAACTGTGCCAATAGAGGAAGCACCACGAATCTGTATACTTGAACTACCACCTACCGTTCCAGACGACTGTGCAATTTGCAAACCTGCAATCTTACCGGACAATGAATTAAGCACATTACTTTCACGCGCTTTAGTTATCTCATCTCCTTTTACACTGGATACTGCATAACCTAAAGATTTTTCAGATCGCTTAATACCCATAGCTGTTACCACTACCTCTTCAAGATTCTGAGAATCAGACTTTAACAAAACTTTCAAAGTAGGTTTGATTACGACTTCTTGTGTTTGCATACCAATATACGAAATCTGCAAAGTCTTTGCAGAACTTGGTACGTTCGCCAAATTAAAATTACCATCGATGTCTGTGATTGTACCTTGAGTAGTACCTTTTACCAACACAGAGGCTCCAACAACTGGTTGCCCATCTTCTTCAGAAATCACAACGCCTGTGACTTTCTGAGTCTGAGCAGTTACTAGGCTTATGCCCACAAAAAGGCATGCCAATAACAGCATTAATTTTCTTTTCATAAATTCTCTCTTAAAGTTCAACTTTACATTAATTGTCTCTATACTCTAACAAGTTGCAAAATTATTAATAAATATGAAACTAACAATTAATTTGATAAAAAAAGGTTGTATATATAACATATTGTTATTTATAACATCGAAAATATGCTGATAAACATCTTTATTTGCTATAAATATTGTGATTTATCAAGCATGAAATGTCACTTTGTGAATGCAAAGTGTAGTAATTAACATTCTATTTGCTTGTTTTTGGATATAAAACTACCCTGCAAACGTTTCTTTTTGATTTATTATGAAGAAATGACGATAAAAAAATAGCATTTAAATTAAAGTTATGTAAATACTTAATTATTGAATTTTAATTTTTGCAGAAATTAATGCAGGTTCAACCTTAATTATAGCACAGAACTTAGTTTATTTTGTTCTTAGTATTAACTAAAAGACAATAGAATGAAGAAGATTAGTTACAGCCTTGTGTTTAACAGAAAAAAGAAGCTGAACAAAAAAGGAATGGCATTGGTACAAGTAGAAGCTTACTTAAACAGGAGAAAAATGTACTTCTCAACCAGGGTGTACCTCAAACCAGACCAGTGGGACGTAAAACGTAGAATGGTAAAGAACCATCCTAATTCAGATGCATTAAATCGAATGCTATATGATTTTATAGCTGACATTGAGCAGAAAGAACTGGGATTATGGCAACAGAGAAGATCGATATCCTTGGATTCGTTGAAAGACTCTATTGAAAAACCGGAAAATAATGGGAATTCATTTCTGACCTTTTTTAAAGAGGAAGTCAGCAACTCTTCTTTAAAAGAGAGCACCAGGCAGAATCATCTTTCCACTTTAGAATTGCTGCAAGAGTATAAAAAGGACATTGTATTCACTGATTTGACATTCGAATTTGTGTCTTCATTTGATAATTATCTGCAGTCCAAGGGGTATCATCTCAATACCATTGCCAAGCATATGAAGCATTTAAAACGATATGTGAATGTAGCTATAAATAAAGAGTATATGGATATTCAGAAGTATGCTTTCAGAAAATATAAAATCAAAAGCATAGAAGGAAGTCATACGCACTTGTCGCCGGAAGAGCTGAATAAAATGGAGGAGGTGAATCTGGAAGGGAAGTTTACGAAGTTACAAAAGTCAAAAGATGCCTTTTTATTTTGTTGTTACGCCGGTTTGCGGTACTCTGATTTTATAAATCTGACTGCCGCGAATATTGTCGAACTCCATCAGGAGACGTGGCTGATTTACAAATCTGTTAAAACAGGTATTGATGTGCGCCTTCCTTTATATTTATTATTTGAAGGTAAAGGACTGCGGGTGTTGGAGAACTACAAAGACGATTTAAACGGATTCTTCAAGCTGAAAGATAACTCTAATGTGAATAAAGACTTGAATGCATTAGCCAAGCTGGCAGAAATAGACAAACGGATATCATTCCATACAGCCCGACATACAAACGCCACCTTATTGATATATAGTGGTGCAAATATAACGACTGTACAAAAGCTGCTGGGACACAAAAGTGTGAAGACAACTCAGGTATATGCAAATATCATGGACATGACTATTGTGCATGACCTTGAGAAAGCAGCCTATTCAAAATTAGCTAATAGACCAAAAAGCTAGGCAGTGATTGTCTGGAAATGTCCTGTTTTTAAGATTGGTTTCAACAGAGTTGATTCAAAATCTAACAATATGGCAGAAATAATGCATAAATCAATGTAAGAATATGCAATTTACAAATGATTTGTCGCATATAAATGACTGTAATATACATAAAAAGTGCAATGTCAGGACTCTTTCCTTTTAAAGGAACGATCCGTTCCTTTAAAAGGAACAGATCGTTACTCACCGAGGAACATCTAATTGCTTTAAAAGGAAGAGCCAAAAGTAGTTTTAATTTCTAATTCTGTTCTAACTGATAGACTTTCCTGTCACAGGGAAATATATCATATCGAAACTAAATATTTCTTTTATATTCAAAGGTGCAAGCTGATATAAGTAATCATATAGCACAAGGAAACAAAAAACGGACAGATGTATTTCATCCGTAGATCTGCTGTTTTAAAATCCTGCCGATTTTTGTCATTCTCCCAAGCAGGTTCTGCATATTTTGAATTATACCATAACTAAATATGCTTTTCTTCAGATTTGATCTTTTTCTACTATCACGCCCCAAAAGTAATCATTCATTATGATTGGTGGTGAGAAATATTCGGGAAATATAAAAATAGTATCCAATAATAATACCTCATATAAATAAAATAAAGACATAACTTTCTTATAATGAATGAACTAAATGATTGAAATGGATAGAAACAGGGTATCATTCGTTAAAGAAAAGGGTAGTTATAATGCTGATAAATAATTGATTATCACGTTTATATATGGATACAATAACATATATGACGATTAGGTTTATATTTCTCATTATTATAATAATCAACACTTTATATAAAGAATTAGTTCTGCAAAGACTTTGCAAATTTCGTACATCGGTATGCAAACTCAAGAAGTAGCGATTAAGCCTAATTTAAAGGTAGTACTTAGGTCGGATGCTCAACAGATCGATGAAGTTGTTGTTACAGCAATGGGTATTAAAAGATCTGAAAAAGCATTAGGTTATGCTGCAACTTCAGTGGGTGGAGAAAAAATTGCGGAAAGCCGTACATCTGATGTGATGTCAAGCTTGGCAGGTAAGATTGCAGGTGTACAGATTTCCAGCACTTCATCTGACCCCGGAGCCTCTAATTCGGTCATTATCCGTGGAGTTAGCTCACTCTCCGGTACCAACCAACCACTATATGTCGTGGATGGAGTACCTTTGAATAACTCTACCGTATACTCTACAGATGGCTTGAATAGCGGATATGATTTTGGAAACGGTGCCAACGCTATCAATCCGGATGATGTGGCAAACATGACTATTTTGAAAGGTGCTGCGGCCACTGCTTTGTATGGTAGCCGTGCTGCCAACGGTGTAGTCATGATTACTACCAAAAGCGGCCGGAAAGAAAAAGGAGTTGGAATCGAGTATAACGGTGGAGTTCAGTGGTCAACTGTTCTGCGTCTGCCGGAATTTCAAAATGAATTTGGTATGGGATGGAACGGCAACCATACAGAATTGGAGAACGGTTCCTGGGGACCTCGTTTCGATGGTTCCATGCAGTTGTGGGGTAATGTGTACAACAACTCTCAGAAACTGAAACCTTATGTGGCAATGCCTGATAACATCAAAGACTTTTTTGATGCGGGATTCAGATATAGCAACAGCCTTTCATTCAATGGAGCTACAGATAAAAGTGATTATTATGTATCATTCTCTCAGATCAGCGATGATGGTATGATCCCGACAGATGCCGACAGCTACGATAAATATACTTTTTCTGCACGCGGCAGCCATAAGGCAGGAGCGTTGACATTCTCTTCTTCACTGAATTACGCTTATCAAAAGAATAACTTTGCTACTACGGGACAAGGTTTGTCCATGCTAAACTCTTTATATCAGACACCAAGAGATATCAGCATAATAGGACTGGAAGACCAGAATGATCCGTTCAACACTCCGGGATATTATTATACCCCCTACGGAGTTATGAACCCTTATTATATTTTGAATAACTATTTGAATGAATATGAATCTGAAAGATTCTACGGAAAATTTCAATTGGATTATGAATTCCTGAAATACTTCAAGTTTACGTATCGTATGGGCTTGGATACTACAACAGGACAAAGTGACAAAGGAAAACCGAATCTGTACGCTCTTTATTATGAAGGTACTCCTAATGGAGAAGGTCAGGGCTCCAGCAGTCCTTTCTCTGGTGAAACCGGACAATATTCTGAGCAGATAACCCGTCGTCGCGAGATAAACCAGGATATTATGGTTAATTTCAATATGCCGGTTAACGATTTTAATATCAATGCACTGGTCGGTTTCAATGGCAATGAACGTAAAGTCTCTTATCAATATTCAGAAGTTAATGATTTAACGATTCCTACATGGTTTAATCTGAAGAACTCCGGCAAAACTCCTATAGTAGAACAGCACATGGAACTCAGACGTCTGATGGGTGTTTTCGGACAGTTTGAAGGTTCATGGAAGAATATGCTCTATTTAACGGTTACTGCCCGTAATGACTGGTCTTCTACTCTTCCGAAAGAAAATCGCAGTTTCTTCTATCCTGGTATTACCGGTAGTTTTATTTTCAGCGAATTATTGAATGACAATCTGCAAGATGTGATAACTTTTGGTAAGATACGCGCCAGCTGGGGTAAAACAGGTAACGATGCTGATGTGTATATGGTTAATCCTGTGTATGCCCAATCTTCCAATAGAATACCTTTCGGTTCTCTGACTTTCCCTCTAGGAGGTGTCAACGCTTACTCTGCAGGAAATGTACTCGGAAGTAATACATTAAGTCCGGAAATGACCACAGAATCTGAAGTCGGTTTAAATATGGCTTTTTTCAAAAACCGCCTCTCTTTTGACGTATCTTATTATAATAGGAATACCGATAAGCAGATTTTCTCTTTGGCTATGGACCCTGCTTCAGGCTATACAGCACAGAATATGAACCTGGGTAAGATTCGTAACCGTGGTATAGAACTCCTGATCAGCGGCACTCCGATAAGAACAAAAGATTTCAGTTGGGAACTGACATGGAACTTCACAAAGAACTGGAGTAAGGTGATCAGTTTACCGGAAGAATTGGGTGGCATTACAACGATTTATGGTCTCAATGGAGGTACCAGTATGTACGCTATAACAGGCATGCCTGTTGGTGTTTTCAAGGCTCAGGTAGCCGAACGTGATCCGCAAGGACGTATTGTAGTAAATTCATCAACAGGTCTTCCGGTTGAAGCCAGCGAATTCGGAATCTGCGGAGATATGAATAACAAATATCAAATGGGTGTTTCTACTAACTTGAAATATAAAGGTATAAGCTTAGGCATTGATTTTGATATCCGTCAGGGCGGAGTGATGTATTCACGTACTAAAGATATAAACTATTTTACCGGTAACGCGATACAGACTGCCTACAATGACCGTAATCCTTTGATTGTTCCTAACTCAGTAAATAAAATAGTGAATGGAGAAAACGTTACTTATGTAGAAAATACAACTCCTATTACAAGCTCTAACATTTATAAATACTGGGGCGACGGTGGCTCTGATATGGGAAGCTGCTTCCTGGTAGACAAATCATACGTCAAGCTTCGTTCTGTTGTATTAGGTTGGGACCTGCCCAAAAGATGGTTGGCAAAAACTCCTTTCCAGGCAGTAAAAGTGTCTGCATATGGCAATAACTTATTTGTCTGGACTCCATCCAGCAATACATTTATTGATCCCGAAATGACTTCATTTGGTAACGACCTTGAAGGTAACTATGGAGAATACACGGCTAATCCCAGCTCACGTCGTTTCGGTTTCAACTTAATGGTTAAATTTTAAACAGGAATAAAAATGAAAAAAATATTATTATATGCATCATTAGCAACAACAGCATTGTTTGCAGGTTGCGACCTGAACATCAATGACGACCCGAACTACCCGATGAATGATCAGGTGACGGCGGATTTGATATTCCCCTCTATCAGTGCTTCCATTGCTTCGGCGGTAGGCGGAGAAATTTATAATTACGCTGGCTTTTTCGCTCAGTACTATGAACAGAAACCGGAGTCGAATCAGTATAACACTCTATGTGAATATACATTTACCGAATCTTCCCAACAAATGGATTATTCTTATAGAATCCTGTTTGCAGGAGCTTTGGAAGATGCAAAGCAGGTGCTGGAAAAGACCACAAACCCTGCCGACCGATTCGCCACTACCATACTGAGAGCATATGCCTTTCAGATAATGGTAGATAATACCAGTGACTCACCTTATTCGGAAGCTCTGCAAGGTAATGCCAATGCCACACCTAAGTGGGATACGGGTGAAACAGTATATAAAGGTATATTAGGTGAGATAGATGCGGCAGAAGCTGCTTTGGATGGAAGTGGTATGGATGTGCCGGATTTGATATTCAACAAAAATATCGCTCAATGGAAAGGTTTTGCCAATGCTCTTCGCCTCCGTATGTATCTGCGTTTCATTGATGCCAACATAGATGCGGCTTCGTATACAGAGAAAGTGAAGACCTTAGTACAAAACAACGAATTCTTTACCGGTGACGTGAAATTGGATTGTTTCTTGGATGAAACAGACAAACGGAATCCATGGTATAATACGAATGCGGTCGGCTTGACCGGTAATCATTGTGCTGCCTATCCGTTAGTATCTTATTTAAGCAGCACAGGAGACCCTCGAATCGCTTATGGTATTAGTAAAACAGATGCGGATGGAAAGTATGTCGGTCAACTTCCCGGAGGAAAAACACATATGCAAAGCATTCTGGGTACTGACAACTGGAAAAACAAAAACGTAAGTGCGATTGATTACTCTATCGGAGCCACAAAACCTGTCTATTTCTTTACTCAGGCTGAATTACAATTCCTGATAGCTGAGGTATATGCTCGTTTTCACAATGATGATGCGAATGCAAAGAGTGCTTATGAAGCAGGTGTAACTGCAGACTTTGCCGTTCGTGGATTTGCAGGTCAAGAGAATACCATTTTGGAAGGAGCGTGTGCATGGTCTGCTGCTTCTACACAGGCAGACAAGTTAAACTTGATTTATATGCAGAAATGGGTATCTCTTTTCTATATGGATCATATGGAAGCATGGAGTGAGATTCGTCGTACAGATTGTCCGAAACTGTCTTCTTATTCAGCAGCACAGATACAGGCTAATGAGTCAGTATACACTCCGGGAGAGTTAGTTGCCCCATGGACTAATGGTCTGGAAGCGGGTGGACTGATGAAACGTATGACTTATCCATTAAGCGCACGTCAGCAAAATGTGAATACTCCTGCAGGGGTACCGGGAAGTACTCCGGTTTGGTGGGATATCAAATAGTAACCAATAACTTAGTAAGTTTTACGTATGAAAAATATAATATACAGCATATTAGTATGTTTGCCGTTTGTCTTTGGAGCTTGCGACAAATCAACAGATGACACTTCTAAAGTCACCTATTTTGTTACGTTGGAAAGAGAGGGTGATGAAAAGATCGTTTTAGAAAAAGGGCAACCCTTTGTGGAGCCGGGATATTATGCGGAAATGAACGGAGAAGATATTACTGAATCTGTTCAGATAAAAGGTAGTGTTGATGTCAACACTCCGGGAATCTACAATTTAGTATATGCGGCATACAACGAGGACGGTTTTGCCAAAACATTTACACGAACAGTATATGTGGCAGATAATACTGCTTCTCCTTTGAAATCCGGAATTTATACCGTAGCCGAAGGAAGCAAACGTACCGCCCCTTCTGTGGTAGCTTTCAGTGGATATGAGATTGTGATTTTCCAGATGGAACCGGGGATTTTTTATATCAGCGATTTCTTAGGAGGCTGGTATGACCAGCGTGCTGGCTATGGACCGGACTATGCAATGGTTGGCAAATTCGAATTGAATGATGATAATACCATTACTCCTCTGGAAAGTTATGTTGCAGGTTGGGGAGATTCCATGGATCAAATGACTAATACATTATTGGACCCTGCGACTGGGACTCTGAAATGGACTGTTGCTTATGCCGGTCAGCTATCTTTTGACATTATAGTAAAACAATAAAAATACGATTATGAAGAAATATATGATATTACTTTTAGCTTCACTGGCTTTTACATTCGTGGCATGCGACAACGATACAGAACCAGGTGGTACTGCTGTTGAAAAAATGGCAGGAGACTGGTGGGTGACAGTGAATGCATTTATTGACGGGAAAGAAGTAGAAGATCCTTTCGGAGCAGGACATCT
>OCHK01001719.1_pt1 | contig 16244 bp, 14 predicted proteins | sample 1538551 | NCBI WGS metagenome assembly OCHK01 (sample SAMN04571707, study PRJEB22368) | human gut metagenome | biome: human gut; material: stool | host: Homo sapiens | place: Luxembourg | collected 2012-08-31
CGCCCAGGACGGAAGCCAGCGGCTTCCATCCTGACCGACGCTCTGATTCACTAAGCTCTACCGTGCAGGTGTCCAACTTGCACTTGCAATTTGCGGTTATTTTCGTTACAAGTCATAATACGAAAAGTTCATGGGGTGCATTGATGGAAGTTGGCGCAGCATGGATAACTCAAGTTGAGCATAAAATATTTAACATTTACGATTTTCGCCCCGAACATCCTTTAGACGATGAACAGCAATGGCATTCAAGTTCTAGAGATGATGACGGTAATCTTTATATGTCAAAATTGAGCGTAGACATTTTTGCTCAAAAAATCGAATATATATGCGATAAATTGGGCTATAAAAAAAGAACCCGTCAGGAAAACAAGGATCATTTGTCAACATTGGTAAAGGTTACACCTCGTTAAATATGAAAGCACGCCCCAATTTTACTAATCAGTAATTTGGGCGTGCTTTTAATATTATATAAGCGTGGCGTTGTTATGTCTGATGCGGTATCTTTAACTATGGGAAACTCCGGTTTCCCAGCGGGACACGGCCTGGCGGGTAACATACACTTTTTCGGCCAGTTCTTCCTGCGATAACCCTTTGGCGGTACGCAGCTGCAAAATAACTTGCCTAGTTTCCATGGCATTGCCTCCTTTATCTTTTATCGGTAGGATAGCATAGCGGGCTGCGTTTGCCAAGCAACGGGAAGTTGCATTTTGGACTTTGTTTTTTCAGGACGATTCAACCCGGCATGGCACCCAGGGCGTCCAGCACCGTGCGCAGGGCGGGGGCGGCGGGCTGGCCCGGTGCGCTGGAAACACCTGCCGTGGCAAAGCCTGCACAGCTGCCAAACGCTGCGCCGCAGATGCGGCTGACCATCCCCTGCTGACCCATGGACATGGTGATGAGCGGGGTATCGTTCCCTGTGGCTTGGGCTGCCTGGGCGGTGGCTTCCAGCAGGCGGGCGGTATCCGCCGGGGTGTGGGGCATTACGGCCAGCTTGGCGATATCTGCCCCGCGGCGGACCATATCAGTCAGGGTGTTGACCATCGTTTCGGTGGGCGGAGTCTCGGCAAAGTTATGGCTACTGAACACGGTTTTTACACCGCTTTCCCGCGCCTGCTGCTGGATGGCAGCAATGACCGCCGGAGCCGTGCTGGCTTCGACATCCAGCAGATCCGCCAGGCCACTGTGGCAGATAGCAGTGCCGAGTTCGCCGTATGCGGCATCGGTGAGATCGGCCAGACCGCCCTCTTTTTTGGTTCGGATGGTGGCCAGTAGGGGAACGCCCTGCCCAATGGCGGCACGGGCGGCGCACAGCACGTTTTGCACGTTAGGAGCATCCAATATCGAAAGGGCATCCAAACGCAGCTCTACCACGTCCCCAGCCGCCCCAGCGGCGGCAGCGTTGGAAAGGTCGTTGGCCATAACGGGTACCAGGATCTTAAAGTTGGTCGGGGCAGTGTCCCGCGGGGGCAGCAGCGTTACGCCGCGCACAGTAATGGCAGGCATGGGGTTTCCTCCTTCAATGTTCCACGGGCAGCGGGCAATGCCGCTGCAAAAATATACCAGTATTGTAGCACAAGGCGGCGGCTGGCACAAGAAAAAGCCCCCGCGCACAGCACGGGGCTTTGGCAGCCGCCGGGGGCGTACATTGCATCGTCAGCCAGGGGACCGGACGGGATTTTGCCAACCTGACCTTGATCGTATACCACATTCCGGTTGCGGCACAGTTCGTGATCAAGGGGCCGGGCGGCTGATTGACCTGCTGCAAATCGTGGTCAGCATTGTGTTCACCCGGTTCATGGCGTTGTTCCAGCACACCATTACCTGCCAGAGCGTCCTTTTGCCTGCCCGCAACACGGAACAAAGCGAGAAATGGCGCACTGTGGGGGTTGGACAGCTTTTGTCCGATCGTTTCCTGCAATCTCTCCAGCGTTTTTATCTGTACAAAAAGAGCAGCGTTTCTTCTGCCGCATGGCAAAAACGCTGCTCTTTTTCAAATGCTGATTTTGCGCTGGATCTTACAGTTCGATCTTGCCGAACATGTCAAAATCATCCCCATCATGGATGCGCGCGGTGCGGGCCGGGGCCTGCGGGCGGGCGTTGGGATCACGCGGGGCGCTGGCAAATTCGCGCTCCGGCACGCTGGACGGGCGGCCATAGCCGCGGCCGCCATTGCGGCTGCCACCGCGGTTATCACGCGGGGGACGGCTGCTGCTGCCGCGGTAACCGTTGCGGGGGCCGCGGTTGCCGTTAAAGCTGCGGCCATTGCGATTGCCGCGGTTGGGGCCGCTGCGGCGGCCGCGCGGTGCATCACGATCCGGCAGGTTGCTGGCGTTGGGGTCGGTGGAATAAATCACCACGCGGCGGTCGGGGCCTTCGCCCTTGCTCTCGCTGCGTACGCCCTCGATCTCGGCCACAGCGGTATGGATGATGTGGCGCTCGTAGGGGTTCATCGGCTCCATCTCGTAATAGCAGCCGGTGCGGATCACACGGTTGGCAATGCGCACAGCCAAGGCCGTCAGGTCGTCTTCGCGCTTATTGCGGTAGCCGCCCACATCGATGCCCAGCTTGACGTAAGGGCCTTCCATCCGGTTGACCACCAGGCTTGCCAGATAGGAAAGGCTCTCCATCGTTTCGCCGCGGCGGCCAATGAGTGCGCCCAGGTGGGCACCCTCAACATGCAGAATGGTAGCTTCTCCCTTTTTGCCTGCGGTAAAGGTGAACTCCTCCACACCCATCAGGTGGAAGATGGGGGTCAGGTAATCCACCGCAGCCTGCAGGCGGGGGTCAGCGGCAATATCCAGCGGTGTCTCGGCTTCCGCCGGGGCAGCATCCTCTGCCGCGGGTTGTTCGGCCGCTTCTTCTGCCGGGGCGGGTTCGGGTTCAGCGGCGGCCACCGGGGCAGCAGGCGTGGTTTCCGGCTCGGTATCGGCAGTTTCCACGGTAACTTTTACTTTTGCAGGGGTCACTTTCAGGCCCAGGAAGCCGGTTTTCTGCGGCATTTCCAGGATCTCATAGCTCACACCCAGGTCGTCACGGTCAACGCTGAGCGCTTCGCAGCCCAGCTGAATGGCTTCTTCCACCGTTTTGGCGGTTGCAACATATTCACGCATGATTACTACCTCCTTCTTTATAGGGCGGTCTTACTTCTTCTTTTTGCCTTTCTGGGCCTTCTGGGTTTCCATCTCGGCGCGCTGCTCGTCCGTCAGGGGGACGGTACGGTCATTGGCGTACTTTTCGGCATCCAGCTTGCGGGCGTATTCAAGGCGCATCTGGTCCAGCTGACGCTTGTTGACGTTCTTTTCGACCTTTTTGCCGCCTTCTTCGACGGTAACGGTCTTGACCTCTTTCTTGGCGGCGCGCTTGGCGGCAACTTCGGCTTCGTACTGAGCCTTGAACTTTTCGGGGTTATACACCTTGTAGGTCAGCACGGTCTGCAGCATCATGAAGATGTTGGAGGTGCCGTAGTACAGGGAGAAGCCGACAGGCATCTGGAAGCACATGAAGACGAACATGATGTTCATGCCCCACATCATGACCTTCATGCTGCCCTGCATCTGGGCCTGCTGGCCGGACATCTTGGTGCTGAGCACCTGGGAGATGCACATGGTAACCGCAGCGATGATGGGGAAGATCATGATCAGGCTGAAGCTGAAGCCGGTGATGGTGCACATATCCATGCCAAGGAAACTGGTGTTAAAGTTGGCAATGGAGCTGAGCTGCTCGGTAGTCAGGCCGGTATCCACACCACTGGCAAGGCCGGCGTGGATTGCTTCGATCAGGCCGGTCTGGGCCGCTGCGCCGTTGGCAGCAATGCCAAGTGCGGTGCAGGCGGCGCTGATGGCTTCCTTGGGGATGCCGAGAATGTACTGCACAGGGCGGTAAACAACCTCCACCATGCCGAACAGGACCAGCATATTGACAAGCATCGGCAGGCAGCCTGCAGTGGGGGAGTAGCCATACTCCTGCTGGAGCTTGAGCATTTCCTCCTGCATTTTTTCCTGGTTGTTCTTGTACTTCTGCTGGATTTCATTGACCATCGGTGTAAACACCGACATCTTGGCCATGGACTTCTGCTGTTTGATCATCAGCGGAAGCATGAGCAGTTTGATGATCACGGTGAAAACAATCATCGTGACGGCGAAGTTCGGGATCATCTGATACAGCATACGCATCAGCGGTCCCAGGATCATTGCGAGGAATCCCATATTCTATCCTTCCGCCCTGCCCGCACGCAGGGCATTTATTTTATAAAGAAGGTCTTCGCCGTGCGGTGAGAAGACATGAGAGGCGAGAGTAATAGAGAATAATTAAGAAAGAATAATGAATCATGGTGGTTGGCACCTGCGGTGCCTTTATTTTGGAATATAAGGGATAGAGTCATCCTAAAAGTTCTGCTGCGGGTTTTGGCTCGGCAGAACCCTAATTTTTTGAGCTGCGCCGTTCCGGCGCAGCGGTCCACCAACATTATTCTCTATTCTTTATTCTTTTTTAATTTAATTTAATTTAGTTTAATTCAGCTTTATCGCTTTTCTCTGAACAGCTTCCGCTCTGGGTTCATCCAGCGCCCCTTTTCCGGCACGGGGTCATAGCCGTACTTGCCAAAGGGGTTGCAGCGCAGAATGCGCCACAGGCCCAGCAGCAAGCCTTTGGCCGGGCCATGCACCTGGATAGCCTGGATCATATACTGGCTGCAGGTTGGGGTAAACCGGCAGTTATGCCCCAGCAGCGGACTAATGACCTTCTGGTAGCCGCGCACCAGGGCAATCAGCACCCGGCTGATCACTCCGGTGCACCGTTCGGCTGCGGTTTGGCCGCGGGCTGCTGCGGCACCGCGGCAGCTTTATCCGGCAGGCCGGCTTTGCGCATCAGGCCCGCCAGTGTTTTGCTCAGTTGGGTGCTTTTCAGGTAGGGCGTGCGGGCACGCGCTACTAAGATTATATCATATCCGCCGATATTTTGCGAGAGGTGTTCCGAAAGTGCTGCGCGCATAATGCGCCGCGCACGGTTGCGCTGCACGGCATGGCCCACCTTTTTAGTGGCGGTCAGTCCGATGCGGGTATAGCCCAGCCGGTTTTTGGCCACATACAGCACCAGATTGGGGTGAACATAGCTTTTGCCGCGGGCATAAATGCGGGAAAATTCCTTATTTTTGGTCAGGGTTCGATAGCGCATGGCGGGGTTCCTCCGGCATGGTAGGATTGTATGGCCTGCACGGCTTAATACGTGCAGGGAGTTGGAATGGATGGTGCACCGGAACTGTTATAGGCCAAGGCAAAATGCCGAAAAAACGGGTTTGCCTTTGTGAAAATGCTCCAAATTTTGGCTTTTTTCCAGTACATCCTAGCAAAAAAGGCCGCTGACAAGAAATCAGCAGCCTTTGTTTGCATGTGTTTGCGAAACCTGTGCCTGAAAAATCAGACGGTCAGGTTCTTGCGGCCCTTAGCACGGCGGCGGGCCAGCACCTTACGGCCGTTCTTAGAAGCCATGCGCTTCAAAAAGCCATGAACGCGGCTGCGCTGACGCTTCTTCGGCTGGAAAGTCTGCTTCATTTCGTATTCCCTCCTTCAAAGTTTCCCCAATACTGGGCATTTTTTGGCGATTTACGCTTGGCAAATGCCCGTAGATACAGGGGCAGCCTTGCAGACTTTGATTATAGCGCAAGGACGGCAAGTTTGTCAATAGCAAACCGCGAAAAAATCCACGCGGCGATCCAATGCCAGGCGCAAAGGATTGGATTTTGCGCTCTGCGCGGGCGGGCCCAGCGGACAAATAGATGCAAACGAGCCCACTGTGAGGTGTGGATTTGGTGGAATGTTGGTTCAAAACCTGCATTTTTTGCCATATTTTCAACTTTTATTGCCCATATCGTGGAAAATTGTACCCTATTATAATTGTATTGGGGGTAAATTTATGCTATACTATATCTGTATCTCTGTGTCTAAAAATCGGCAGAGCGGGCTTTCGGGCCTGCTTTCCGCGGGTTGACACAGCGGTTTTGGCGGACCGGGAAAGGCAACATCTTCCCCGCAGCCGCCGGCTGCTGCATGCTCCGCCCGCCTGCCCAAGAATTTTAGGCCGTGCAGCAATACCCTGCCGGATGCAGCCGGAATTTTGTGGAACGATGCGGCGCTCTTACTTTATAATGGGGGCAGCTTGTGTTTTGTTTGCAAAAATTGGGCGGCAGCCTGCGGGGCGGCAGTGCATTGCCTTGACTAACACAAAAGTGGGGAGTATCCATGGATTCATTCAACGACGTACTGGACGCGGCCAAAGCCTATTGCCGCGAACATACTGCCGACGCGACGTACCAGTATTACATCAGCGGGCTGAAAGCGGTCAGCTTTGAAAATTCCAACTGCATCACGCTGGAAGTCCGCAATGATTTTATCTGTAAGATCGTGTCTGACCGTTATACGGGTCTGCTGAAGGATGCGTTTAAGGCTGTACTTGGCTTTGATGTTGAGGTCAAGTTCACTGTGCCGCAGCCTGAACCAGAGGCTGCCAAAGAAAAACGCCCAATGGATGAAGCCAGCCTGCCCTCGGGCCGGTATGATTTCACCTTTGAAAACTTCATCCGCGGCCCGTCCAACCAATTTGCCTTTGCGGCGGCGCAGGCGGTTGCGGCAAACCCGTCCGGCGCTTACAATCCGCTGTTCATTTACGGACCGTCCGGTCTGGGCAAAACGCATCTGCTGAACGCGATTCAGATCGAGATCCACAAAAACCATCCGGACTACAATATCGTCTATGTGGACTGCGAAAAGTTTACCAACGAGATCATCACCGCGGTCAAAATGGCAACGACCGAACAGTTCCGCCAGAAATACCGCGAAGCCGATGTGTTGCTGATCGACGATATCCAGTTTTTGGCGGGCAAGGAATCAACGCAGGAAGAGTTTTTCCATACTTTTAATACGCTGCATAATGCCGGCAAGCAGATCGTGCTGGCATCCGACCGGCCGGCCAAGGAGATCAAGAGCCTGGAAGAGCGTCTGCGCACCCGGTTCGAGTGGGGCCTGACGGCGGATATCCAGCCGCCTGATTTCGAAACCCGTGTGGCGATCGTCAAGCGCAAGGCCGAATTGCTGAATCTGGATCTGCCTGATGACGTTGCGGAATACATCGCCAACCATCTGAAGCAGAACATCCGCCAGCTAGAGGGCGCAGTGAAAAAGCTGAACGCCTACTATATGTTGGAGGGTATTGCCCCCTGCATCGGCGTGACGACGACCGCCATCAAGGATACACTGAATGATACCCAGCCCATCCCCGTTACGATTGAAAAGATCATCAACGAAGTGGCGCGCACCTATAATGTGATTCCCTCCGACATCCGCGGGAAAAAGCGCAGCGCCAATGTGAGTGCCGCCCGCCAGATGTCGATGTATATCATCCGCGAGATCACCGGTATGAGCATGGAAGCCATCGGTTCCGAATTCCAGCGTGACCATTCCACCGTTGTGTACTCCATCAATACGATGGAGAAGAACATCGGCAAGGACCGCCACCTGAAGGAGACCGTGGACGACATCATGAAGAACATCCGTGCCTGATGCATGCTGCAGGTTTACAATGAAACGCCCGGCGTTCTGCATGTTTATACATGAATATGCAGAACATGCCATGCTTTTTCCGTGTTTTCAAAACGGATATTCCGGGTTCCGACAGCAGTTTTCCACTTTCAACATTTTCAACTGATTTTTCAACAATTAACACAGGTTTTCCACAGAGCAGGTTGAAAGGTCAGGTTTTCCACATTTGAGATTTTTCTTTCCACGAGGTTTTGAGGAAAGCCAGGTCCTCAAAAATTGCTTCGGAATCGGAGGTTTCAGGATTTTCCACAGATTCAACGTAGCCTACTACTATGACTATCAAAGTATCTAGTTTACCCTGACATTTTACGTGTTCTGCACCGTCAGGCCCATCAGCAAATAAGGATTATACAAAACGGATATTTCAGATTTCTGAACCGTCTGCCAGGCTACAACACTTCACAGCTTTCTGTAAGTTTAGTGATTATATACGAGGTGACAACATTGAAGTTTGAATGTGACAAGTCGCTGCTGTCTGCTGCGATCGACGGCGTTTCCCGCGCCATCACCAACCGCGCGGCGATCCCCGTGCTGGAGGGCATTTACCTGAAAGCCGAAGGGTTCCAGCTGACGCTGACCGGCTACGATATGGAAATGGGCATCACCACCAACATTGAGTGCAATGTTCAGGTACCCGGCGAGACGGTTTTGGAAGCAAAGCTGTTTGGCTCCATGGTCAGCCGTATGCCGTCCGGTACCGTATCGGTGGAGCTGAATAACGAAGGTATGGCAATTATTTCTGGCGGCGTGGCAGAGTTTGAGATCCCCGCCATGAACGCGAGTGATTACCCCAGCCTGCCCAACACGGCAGCCGAAAATACCATGACCATTCCGACTTCGATGATGCGCGAGCTGATCGAAAAGACCATCTATGCGGTCGCTGTGGAAGATAAGAAGCCCGCACACACCGGTGAATTGTTTGTGATCGAGCCGGGCCGCCTGACGGTTGTGGCTCTGGACGGTTACCGCCTGGCCATCATTAAGCGGGATGTGGAATGCACCCGCGATATCCGCATTATCATTCCGGCAAAAACGCTGCAGGAGCTGCTGAAAATCATCGGCGGGCCGGACGAACCGGTCAAAATTGATGCAAACCGCCGCTATGTGGTGTTCACTACCAACGGCTACACCATCATGAGCCGGTTGATCGAGGGCGAGTTCCTGAATTATGAGAGCGTGATTCCCAAAGAGAGCCGCACCAAGGTCGTGATCGACTGCAAGAGCTTTATTGATACGCTGGAACGTGCTTCTTTGATTATTACCGATCGTTTGAAGAACCCGCTGCGCATCAATTTTGCACCGGATAAAGTAACTGTGCGCTGCCAGACCCCGCTGGGCAAGGTGGTAGATGAGTTTACGCCGGAAAGCATGGAAGGCGATTCCATGGAAATCGGGTTCAACAACCGCTACCTGCTGGATGCGCTGCGCTATTCCAAGTGTGAAAAGCTGCGCCTGGAGATCAACGGCCCCTTGAGCCCGGTAAAGGTCCTGCCGGTGGAGGGCGAAGACTTTATTTACCTGGTGCTGCCGGTACGCTTTAAGAATGAAGGCTGATACGATGGAAAAAGTACGAATCCACACGGAATTTATCAAATTGGATGCTCTGCTGAAATTTGCCGGCCTGTGTGAAACGGGCGGCGAAGCCAAGGAGCTGATCCAGGGCGGAGAAGTGAAGCTGAACGGGGAACCCTGCACCATGCGCGGTAAAAAATGCGTGCCGGGCGATGTGGTGGAGCTGGAAGGCCGCCAGGTTCAGATCGCGGAGGGCTGCTGATGCGGCTGAACCGCCTTGCGGTGACGGATTATCGCAATTTATCCGCCGCTGTTTTGGAACCCGCCCCGCAGTTGACGGTTCTGTGCGGGGCAAACGGGCAGGGCAAAACCAACCTGTTGGAAGCCGTCTGGCTGCTGACCGGGGGCAAAAGCTTCCGTGGGGCAAAGGACGCCGAGCTGATCCGGCGCGGCGCTGACTTTGCCGTGCTGGAGGCCGCATTTGAAGCGGGAGACCGCCCCCAGGAAATACGGTTGACCGTTGGCGCCAAAGGAACCCAGCGCCCCGGCCGGACGGTACGTCTGAACGGAGCCGACCGCGGAAGAGCTGCTTCGATCGCAGGAACTTTTACGGCGGTGGCGTTTGACCCCAACCATCTGAGCCTGGTCAAAGGCGGGCCGGAAGGGCGGCGGCATTTCCTGGATGCCGCGCTCTGCCAGCTGTACCCCGGCTACCTGGCGGCGGAACGGCGGTATTTACGCGTGGTAGCGCAGAAAAATGCGTTGCTGAAAGCGTATGACATCACCCCCGGCGGGGATGTTCTGCTGGAAACCTACAACGAAGCGCTTGTGACCTATGGCTGCGAAGTCATGCGGCGGCGTGCGGGGTATCTGGACCAGCTGGCCCCGGCGGCAGCGGCGAACTACCGTGATATTTCCAGCGGGGCAGAAAAGTTGGAGATCCAATATTGCCCCTGCTGCGACCCGGGCAGCCCGGAAGCGCTGGCGGCCAAGCTGCGCGAGGTGAAAAACACCGAGCTGCGGGCAGGCTTTTGCCTGACGGGGCCCCACCGCGAGGACCTGGAAATTTTAATTGACGGCCAGCCGGGAAAAATTTATGGCAGCCAGGGCCAGCAGCGCAGTGCGGTGCTGAGCATGAAGCTGGCGGAAGCCAGCGTGGCGGGCGAGGTGCTGGGCGAACATCCGGTGATGCTGCTGGATGATGTGCTCAGTGAATTGGATGACGCACGCCAGACGTATCTATTGACCCGCATTGAGGACAAGCAGACATTTGTGACCACCTGCGATTCCGCCGCCTTTGCCCGAACCAACGGCAAGCTGGTCTTTGTGGACCACGGAACCGTGCGGGAGGGTTGAGGTTTTGCTTTACGGGGGATTTTGTTTCCTTTTTTGAAAAAAAGGGAACCGGAAAAAACTTTTAATCATCTTTATAATAATAGAAAACTAAAAGTAAAACGCAGTCTTAAAATAAGCGCTGATGAATGCAAAGTTCAAAATGAAAACATTGCAAAAATTGACGCGATGCGGAAATAAAATTTCTGAATTTTAAGACGACCAAAGGGCGGCGCAGAGTGCCATCCCATTCCTGAACCGTGATCCCCAAAAGACAAACCCGGCAGTTTGTTCTGCCTCCAATTCCTAATTTCTCATTACTAATTATCATGTATCTTCACTTAGGTCAGGATTTTATCGTAAATACGCGGGATGTCATCGGGGTGTTTGACCTGGATACCGCAACTGATGCGGGCCAGAAGGCAAAGATTACCGATGAATTCCTGCGGCATGCCCAGCAGGAAGGGGCTGTTGTGGATGTGAGCGGCAGTATGCCAAAAAGCTTTGTCCTGACAGATTTCCCCGATGATACGGTTTATATTACCCAGATATCCACCGCCGCCATCCGCAACCGCGCGGCAAAGTTTGATATGGGGCAGTAAAACTGCAGAAAAACGTTAGGCGGACAAAAAAGCGTCTATAATTTTTACAGATACAAAAATGCACCCCAGATATACCAAAGGGCAGGTTTTACCCTGATAACGGCAGAAATGCCGGTTTAAGTTTTTGAAAAAAAGCTGCCGAAATCCCCGCACCTCGTAAGAAATGGGAGGAAAGTTCATGTCAGAAGAAATCATCACCGAAACCAACCGCGAAACGGCGACCGACCATGAGTACGGCGGCGCGCAGATCCAGGTCCTGGAAGGGCTGGAAGCTGTGCGCAAGCGCCCCGGCATGTATATCGGTTCCACAGGCCCTTCCGGTCTGCATCATCTGGTTTATGAAATCGTGGATAACTCCATCGATGAAGCTCTGGCCGGGTATTGCACCCATATTGAAGTGACCATCAAGCCGGGCAATATCATTGAAGTCAGTGATAACGGCCGCGGTATCCCGGTGGATATCCAGCCCAAACTGGGCATCCCGGCTGTCACGGTTGTGTATACCGTGTTGCATGCCGGCGGCAAGTTTGGCGGCGAGGATTCCGGCTACAAAGTGGCTGGCGGTCTGCACGGCGTCGGCGCCAGCGTTGTAAACGCGCTGAGCGAATGGCTGGTTGTGCATGTGCGCCGTGACGGCGCCGAGTACGAGCAGAGTTTCAAGCGCGGAAAACCGGATGGAGACCTGAAAAAGATCGGTGTGGCGGCATCTACGGGTACCACCGTTACTTTTAAGCCAGACCCGGAAATGTTCACCGAAACCACCGAATACGATTATGAGATCCTGCTCAAGCGCCTGCGGGAAGAAAGCTTCCTGAACGCCGGTGTGCGCATTACCCTGACGGATGAGCGCCCCGAAAGCATTGAGAAAAACGACGGTGTACCGCCGCAGGAATCCATGTGCTATGAGGGCGGCGTGCGCAGCTTTGTGCAGTATCTGCATGAAAAGCGCGACCTGACCCCGCTGCACCCGCAGGTCATCTATATGAATGGCGAAGCCAACGGCGCTGTGGCCGAAGTTGCGTTGCAGTACTGCGACAGCTACAACGAGCTGATCCTTTCTTTTGCCAACAACGTGCACACCCCGGAGGGCGGCACCCACGAGGAAGGCCTGAAAACCGCGCTGACCCGCGTGTTTAACGAATTTGGCCGTGCCAAGGGCTACCTGAAGGAAAAGGATGAAAACTGGCAGGGCAGCGATGTGCGCGAAGGCATGATCGCCGTTGTTTCCGTCAAGCTGCAGGAAGCGCAGTTTGAGGGCCAGACCAAAGCCAAGCTGGGCAACACCTACATCAAGACGCTGGTTTCCAACATTGTGTACAACAAGCTCAGCGAATTTTTGGAAGAAAACCCTGCTGTTGCCAAGGCTGTGTTTGAAAAGGTGACCCAGGCAGCCCGCGCCCGTGCCGCAGCCAAAAAGGCCCGCGACCTGGTGCGCCGCAAGAGTGCGCTGGAAAGCAACCGTATGCCGGGCAAACTGGCAGACTGCCACGAGAATGACCCCGCCAAGACCGAAATCTTCATCGTCGAGGGTGACTCTGCTGGCGGCTCTGCCAAGCAGGGGCGTGATTCCAACATCCAGGCAATCCTGCCGCTGTGGGGCAAGATGCTGAACGTGGAAAAAGCCCGCGCCGACCGCATTTACGGCAACGACAAGCTGATGCCGGTTGTGACGGCACTGGGCACGGGAATTGGCGATGAATTTGACATCAACAAGGTGCGGTACCACAAAATCTTTATCATGGCTGATGCTGACGTTGACGGCTCCCACATCTGCACCTTGATGCTGACTTTCTTCTTCCGTTACATGCGGCCGCTGATTGAACACGGGTATGTGTATGTGGCACAGCCGCCGCTGTTCAAGCTGCAAAAGGGCAGCACCGTCAAGTATGCGTACAACGAAGACGAAATGAAGCAGCTTTCGGCTGAGATGCCGGGCGCCAAGGTGAACCGCTACAAAGGCCTTGGTGAGATGAACCCCGACCAGCTGTGGGAAACCACCATGAACCCTGATAACCGCGTGATCGTGCAGATCAAGATCGAAGATGCCGAGCGCGCCGACGAGGCGTTCAGCATCCTGATGGGCGAGCAGGTGGAACCCCGCAAGGAGTTCATTGAGCGCAACGCCAAGTATGCACGTCTGGACGTTTGATTCGCGGCTTTTTTGGCGGCTTTTTTGAAAAAAAGCCTGGCAAAAAACTTTAATCATTTGGGTTAAAGAAAAGGCGGCAGGGGAGAGGGAGCAAAAAGCCCGCAGGTTTTGGAACGGTCAAGACCGTTCCCTACGGGGGGCAGGGCGAATGGCGGCCCCTGTAGGGGCGCACATTGTGCGCCCGCTGCGTGTGGGCAATCTATTACCACCCCGGATTACGGTGGAAATTTCCGTTGCCGCCAGACGCTGATGAATTTTGTTTTTTGATATTTTGATGATAGAGTGAATATTTTCGGTGAAGCTTTTGCAAAAGGGCTTTGAAACAATCCGAAAGGTGAGTTGAATGGAAGAAAATGTTATCATGGTGCCCGGTTCGGGCACGAAGGTCATTGTGCGCGATGTCAAGCAGGAGATCGAAACGGCATTTTTGGATTATTCCATGTCCGTTATCGTATCCCGTGCCTTGCCGGATGTGCGCGATGGCCTGAAGCCCGTACACCGCCGCATCCTGTACACGATGCACGAGCGCGGCAACGACCCCAGCCACCCGTACCGCAAGTCTGCGGATACGGTTGGTGCTGTGCTGGGTGCTTACCACCCCCACGGCGACGCCAGTGTGTATGACGCGATGGTGCGTCTGGCACAGGATTTCAGCCTGCGTTATCCGCTGGTTGACGGCCAGGGCAACTTTGGTTCCGTGGATGGTGACCCCCCGGCTGCTTACCGTTATACCGAAGCCCGCATGTCCAAAATTGCATGCGAAATGCTGACGGATATTGATAAGGATACCATTGACTGGGACCCGAACTTTGACGAAACCAAGAAGGAACCCCACATGCTGCCCAGCCGGTTCCCCAACCTGCTGGTCAACGGCAGCCAGGGCATTGCGGTCGGCATGGCCACCAACATCCCGCCGCACAATCTGCGCGAAGTCGTCAGCGGCATGATTGCCCTGATTGATGACCCGGAAATTGATCTGGCGGGCCTGATGGAGCACATCAAGGGACCAGATTTCCCCACCGGCGGCGTGATTATGGGACGCAGCGGCATCCGTGCGGCATATGCCACAGGCCGCGGCAAGATCACCCTGCGTGGCCGTGCCGAGATCGTGGAGAAGAAGAACGGCCGGTATGAGATTGTGATCACCGAGATCCCCTACATGGTCAACAAGACCCGCCTGCTGGAATCCATCGGCGACCTGGTCAAAGATAAGCGCATTGAGGGCATCAGCGACCTGAACGACCTGTCCTCCAGCCGCACCGGCATGAAGATCCTGGTCGAGATCAAGAAGGACGCCAACCCGCAGGTAGTGCTGAACCAGCTCTACCGCTACACCCAGCTGCAGGACACCGTGGGTGTAATCATGCTGGCGCTGGATGACGGCGTGCCCAAGATCATGAGCCTGAAGACCATGATGCAGCGCTATCTGGACTTCCAGTTCCAGGTCATCCGCCGCCGCACGGCGTATGAGCTGAAAAAAGCCCAGGACCGCGAGCACATCCTGGAAGGTCTGCGCAAGGCTGTGGATATTGTGGATGAGATCATCGCCACCATCCGCGCCTGCAAGGGCGGCTTTGCAGAGGCAAAGGCGGCCATTATGGAGCGTTTCGGCTTCGACGACCCGCAGGCCGATGCTATCGTAAAACTGCAGCTGGGACGTCTCGCAGGCCTGGAAATCCTCAAGATCGACGAGGAGTTGGGCCAGCTGCGCGCCAGCATTGAAAATTACAAGGATATCCTGTCCAACGACGCCCACACCATGGAGATCGTCAAGACCGACCTGACGGCTCTGGCCGACAAGTACGGCGATGACCGCCGCACCTCCATTGAGGCGGTTTCCGGCGAAGTGGACATTGAGGACCTGATCCCCGAAGAGACCTGCGTCTTTACCCTGACCCATGAAGGTTACATCAAGCGCACGGCGGTGGACACCTACAGTGCCCAGAACCGCGGCGGCCGCGGTGTGGCCGGCATGACCCAGAAAGACAATGACTTTACCGAGGAACTGTTTGTTGGCTCCACGCATGACTACATGCTGTTCATGACGGACAAGGGCCGTGTGTACCGCCTGAAAGGCTACCAGGTAGCCGAAGGCAGCCGCACCGCCAAGGGCAGCCACATTGCCAACCTGCTGCAGCTGCAGGAGGGCGAGAAAGTTACCATCATGATGCGCCAGCCCGCCAACATGGACGAGGATGCCAGCTACATCACGATGGTAACGCGGCAGGGCCTGATCAAGCGCACGCCGCTTTCCCAGTTCCGCAACATCCGCAAGGGCGGCCTGAACGCCATTGCGCTGAACGAGGACGATGCCCTTGTCTGGTGCCACCTGACAGGCGGCGAGGACGAGCTGATCGTGGCCACTCATGATGGTGCCGCCATCCATTTCAGCGAGGCTGGAGCGCGCGCTATGGGCCGCACAGGCCATGGTGTGCGCGTCATCAAGCTGCGTGATGGTGACTATGTTGTGGGCGTGGGCGTCTGCCGCCCCGGCGCAACCGTGCTGACCGTCACCGAGGACGGCAAAGGCCGCCGCAGCCTGATTGATGACTACCGCATTACCAAGCGCGGTGGTCTGGGCATCCGCAACTACACCCGCGGCGGTGTGGCAGGCATCAAGATTGTGGATGACACCGATGACCTGATCCTCATCAGCCAGGACGGTATTCTGATCCGCATGCACGCCAATGACATCAACGTGCAGTCCCGCTATGGCAGCGGCGTGCGCGTGATGCGCCTGATTGGCGAGGACAAGGTAGCCGTGCTGGCCCGCGTGGACCGCGATGCCACCGCCGAAACAGCCAAGCCGGAGGATGATGGCGAGACTGACCCGACCCCTGAAGAACTGGAAGCCATTGCCGCAGCCGAAGCCGCCGAAGAGGCTGCTGAGGACGCCGCACCGGACACTGAGGGCGAGGACGAAGAATAATTGGAGTGACGAGGTTCCTTCTTTGAAAAGAAGAAACCGAAGAAACTTTAATACAGGATAAGATAAAGGCAATACCGCATAATTCTAAGTGCCGATACGGCGAGCGAGGTGCGGCAGCTGCTAAGCCA
>OCHK01001726.1_pt1 | contig 16214 bp, 9 predicted proteins | sample 1538551 | NCBI WGS metagenome assembly OCHK01 (sample SAMN04571707, study PRJEB22368) | human gut metagenome | biome: human gut; material: stool | host: Homo sapiens | place: Luxembourg | collected 2012-08-31
CCCCCCAGAATTCAGCCATAATGATAATCCCACCCGCATGTCTAATTATGAAGAAGACATCCGGCAAAGCTTGATCATCCTTCTCTCCACTCGCACAGGGGAGCGAATACATCGTCCGGATTACGGTACGGAACTATATCGTTATCAGTTTGAACAATTAGATCTTACCATGGAGACCATGATTAAAAGCGCTATTGAGAAGGCTGTTCTCTTATACGAGCCTAGAGTCTCGCTTGATCGCATAGAAATTAATAAGGCTTCGATTCAAGATGGCATTCTGATTATCGAACTTTATTATACGATACGTATGAATAATGTCCAACAAGAATTGACCTATCCTATCTATTTTGATTCTAACCGATGAATAAACAATGGAATAAAGATGGATTGACAAGAAAAAAATTGGAGAATGATTTCCGGATACATGAGCCTTTTCAAGTACTCGAGAAAAATCTCTCCAATTTATTGGCTCGTGCCTTTTCGAAATCATCCTTTTTATATCATTACCAATCCTTAGCCATACTCAATGAGATCAAGCAAACAGATACAATCGGGATCGAACAGAGTTTCATTTTGTGGCAAAATGAGAACTCACCGGAAAGTAACAGAGAAATCACCTATCTAAGAAACGCTCTATACCATAAGTTCTCTGATTGGTATCAAAGATTGAATCATCGGATCTTTAGAGATTCCATGTCCGATTTATTTCTGGATATGGAAAAATATAACCAGAGACTTCAGCTAATAACCCTATCCAATCCTAAAACGGTTCGTAGAAGTCTCTACCTATTATTACGTATCCTCCGCAATTTACAAAACAAACGGGAGATTTACATCCAAGAAATCGCTAAAAGCGGAGAGACCGATCCCTCATTAGCTGTTTTAATCGCTTTCTTGAAAAACTATCAATATCTGGTAGATCAGTTCAATAAACGCTGGGAAGCTTATCCGTTATTTTATGTCAACCAAATATTGAAGGAATCTCCCCAAAAAGCGATTATTCCTTCCGCTTGGTTTATCGCCGTGAAGAATAATACCGCACGGCAAGCCCAGTTACCCAAGGGTACAGGTATTATAACACAGGTACCATTTCCTGCGCAAGATATCCAATTTTGTTATCGTACGGACGAAGATTATTCGGTCAATGACATGAAAATAACGAGTATACATTCGTTACTATTGGAAAAAGATCCGAAAAAATATCCAGCGAGCCGATTAGGCTTCGTTACGTCCATCTGGCAAAAACAGTTGAATGACAGGATCGGAAACGTTCCTCCTAAGAAGCCCAATCTGGACTCAGAGCTAATCTTTGAGAACCTCTATACAAGCCGGACTGATGATCGAATCTCCCATGTTATTACTTCGGGAAGGACATCGGGATATACATATCACATTCGGATTAGAAGAAGACTCCATATCATATTTCAAAGAATTAATCGCTACTACGGAACAATCTTCCCACGAAACCGGGCGTGTATTAAACGACGCTTTCCTATTGGAGTTAAGCACAGAGAAAGGTTGGGCCCCGATATACGCCTACACCTTGACATTCATCAACGAAAACTCCTTTTATCTGAAATTCGTCCTTAATGAGAAATTCGACCCTACAACACCTTGCTCTGAAGCTCATGGTTGCCAAACACGGAACCCAGCGCTCCGTATATTGATGAACACGGATGCTTGGTTATTCCCCTACTCTTGGGTACACCGTATTTTTATTACTAGCTTAAAGATAAAGGTACATGTATCCGGCATGTCATCCTTGAAAATCTATAATCCTCTGGGAGAAGTAGACGCAAGCGTACATTTCCCTTTATTCGGGTTAGAAGCTCAAAAAGGCTCATGGTTCGCATTCGGTAATTATGAGATAGCGATCAAGCCTATCCAATCCATGGGTATTACTTTGCAATGGGCGGATCTACCTTATTCGGAAGGAGGTTTCTATGATTTGTATCAAGCATATAAGACACCTATCGATAATACCACCTTCAAAGTTGAATGGGAAAAACTAACAGACCAGAAATGGGTAAAATTACCGGAAAGTACATCTTGTCTCTTCAATACGAAAAACAAGCATACTTCCCCTAGGGGAAAGCTCTCGGAGTACAGCGAGATCGTTTACGACAAACCGTTCAAAAACATTACGGTCTCCACGGAAGAAGAGCAATATCAATACATGAAAGCCCAGCAAGGCTTCTTCAGGATTAGACTCACAGATCCGAACGGCGGATTCGGGCAGACGGAGTACCGGATGCTCTTTGCGGATATCATGATAAGAAACAGCCATACCCGTAAACAGACCCCGGTGCCCAAACCTCCTTACAACCCTATGATTGAAAGTATAGGTATCGGTTATAGCGCCGAGGAAGAATACTTTTTCAATGGCGATACCCCAAGAGATAGATGCCGTATCTATCATATCCATCCATTGAGGCAAAAGGAATTACATGAAATCGATCTACGTCATCCGTTCCCTATGGTGGAAGTACCCACAGAAGATGGGATTATTCTATTCGGTATTGGTAACTCGATCGGTAACGACCAGATCCGTTTATTCTTCGAGATGGCTGCCTTGAAACGGGAAATCGAAAAAGAATATCTTCCTTGCGTACAATGGTCTTTCTTCAACGGCAAGCAATGGGAGTTTATCAAACCGGGTAATTTACTTTCCGATACAACCGGGAATCTGTTGAATACAGGTTTGGTAGACATCCTGCTTCCCTCACCTATTAGCGAGGAAATGCTTGACATAAATGGAGATTTCTGGCTTTCGGCAAAAGTATCTTGCCACACGCAAAATTGTTCATCCATACGAAATGTCTATCTAAACCCAGTGAAAGCCCGGTTAGAAATCCCCGAAGAAATGGAAGCCCTGATCGGTGAGGAACTCGAAAGCTTCACGGGACTCGTTTCTTTCGAGAAAAGTATGCCGGGACTTACGGATATTTACCAGATCATACCCGCTAAAGGAGGACGTTCGCCGGAAACGCCAGAGGATATGCGGCTCCGGATCACCCAAGAGATGTCCCATCGGAACCGGGCTGTATTGCCTAGGGATTACGAGCAAATAACATTGGCTCAGTTCCCCGAAGTCGAAAAAGTACTTTGCTTGCCCGGAATAGACAGTAAAGCTCAAAACAGGAGCCCGATCGTAACATTGGTCGTGATGCAAAAGGAGAAAGATAAAAAGATCTTGCCTTTATGCGAACATAGGCTACTCATGCGAATCGAAGATTATATAGGTGACAAGACAAGTCCGTTCATTACCGTTGACGCAATCACTCCGGTCTACGAGGAAGTAACCGTTTGCTGTAACCTCCGGATAAAGCCCGGATATCCCGTAGGAGATATACTCCGCCAGACAGAGGCACGCATTAATAATTGTATCGCACCTTGGCGAGATAAGGAAGAGATCCCGGTTTTTGGGCTTTCGTTCTCATCGACCGATCTTTATAACTCCATACGAGAGTGTGAAGCCATCGTGGACATTGATATATTAAGCGTAGCGCATGTCGTATACACGGCAAAAGACCAACAAAAGAGCTATTATCTAAACCGCTACCCGGAAGAGGCAAGGCAAAATTTCAACGTTAGCCCTTCCCAACCTTGGTGCATATTAGTTCCTTCTGATAGGCATTTGCTATATATTGACCAAAAAGACGAACTATTGGAACAACTCGGACTCGGATATTTAGGAGTTGGAAGTAATTTTATTATTAACAAATAAAACAAACCGGATATGCCTCGTACAAACAGAAATACACTAAAAGAATACTTTAAGCGCGGAAGTATGCCCAACCAAAAGCATTTCTACGAATTAATCGATTCCATGGTCAATATTTCCGACGACGGGATCGATAAAAATCCGGATGATGGCTTACGGTTAGCTCCTTCCAAGGAAAACAGTCCCGTCATCAGCTTATTCACGAACATACAAGACAATATTCCAGAGTGGAAAATATACCTAGGTAACAATAGCCAACTCCATATCATACGTCAAGGGCAAGATGAACCGATACTATCGCTTCATCCAAACGGTCGTATCGAGATGAACCAACCCGGTATGGATATACGTATCAACGGCAGTCTTTCCGCAACCCGCTTCGACGGTGCGATACGGGGTAAATTTCCCGCAGATGGCGAATGGCATACCCTGCAAATACCAACGGAAGGATGTCGTGCCTACCGCATCATGGCTGGATGCGGTAAGTTAAAAAGCGGACAATACGCATTAGTGGAAGCCACGGCTATCCATTGTTACGGAAAACATCGAAAAATCCGTACGAATCAATCCTGGTTCGGTTCCTTTTTTAACAAGATCAAATTCCGTTGGTACGGCCCCGGACAAAAATGCAAGTTGCAAATACGTAGCGGACGGGATTATGGAGACAACATCTTTGTTTGTTTCCAGATAACCGATTTATGGAAAGATTACCGGATGGACGCCTCCGACCGAAGAAACACCTTTAATCAAGAATAGCCATGGATGATCTGCTCAACCTGCAAGAGCTAAAAAAGGAGGAATCCATATTCGATAGCCTCCAAAAGAATGCCTTGGAAACAATCCGGGAGCTTTCAGGGCAACTGTGGACAGACCATGCCCCGCACGACCCGGGAATCACGACTCTGGATATCTTAAATTACGCCTTAAGCGAATTGGATTACCAAATGAGTTTCCCTTTAGAGCAATATCTCACCGGACCGGATAATCGTTTCAATCCGGAGGATTACGGCTTGTTCAGTCCTGAACGGGTTTCCGGGACGGCCCCTGTGACACCCAAAGATTACCGAGACCATTTTTTAGATCAATTAGATAACACTGATTACTTAATGAACTTATCGGACCTGCAAATCCACCCTTATAGATCCAATGATCAGATCTGCCACGGATGGTTCGACATATTTATAGAACTCTCGTCCTTTATCTCTGAAGATCAACACAAACAGGAAGAAAAGAAAATCAAGGAAAAGATTAAGAAACTATATCACGCAAACCGGAATTTAGGAGAACACCTACACGCAATCCATTTCGTAAGAAGGAAACCTTTATTACTTATTGGAAATATCGATATAGACGGTAGCATCTCTCCGGAAAAAACCTTGATCGCCATTTATACGGAGGCGATTCAATTGTTCGCTCCGGGAAGTCATTATACAGGTAGCGCGCTTCCCATATACAAGCTTTTCAAAGGGATCAAGCAGATACAAGGGGTTCTATCGATACACTCTTTGGAATTTCAAGGTTTTGAGGAGGGGGAATACGCCTATACATTGGCATTATCTTCCCCTCAGCAAATCAAGATACGACTTTACCAGAACCAACGAGCGGTAGAGATTAATGCCACAAAAGTATTGAATCGTTTGCATTCGCGGAATAATATCAACCATGCGATACGAGAACAGAAAAAACAAGCCAAATCGATCCTCATGGACAGTCGCCATATCCATCTGAATGATTATAGCGTCACAAATGATTTTCCGATTTGCTACAAGGACTCATTTACCGATTCATTCAAGGCATATCTTTCTATATTCGACCATCTCTTTTCGGAGGGACATAAAGAAATGAACCATCTAAAAGATTGGATGGCCTTAAATATGGGAACCCCCGGTTCCGCTTCTATGGAACAAAACAAAGATCTGCTATTGGATACGTTGGATAAAATCTACGGCGAAAATAGCAACCAGCCTTTTCTCCGCTACTCCCATAAAGAGATAAACCGTCAACGAAGAGTCCGGTTCCTGCGACAACTACCGGAACTTATCCGGGACCGGTATCTAGGCTGTAATCTATTCGACGCAGACTCCCTTTCCGGATTGGAAAGATATCTCTATTCCATACTCGGATGGGAAGATGCGGAAGAGCAAATTTTCATTCTGGAAAACATACTCCTGTATTCACCGGAGGCGACTGATCATCCAGTCCCCTCCCGGGAATTTACCTTAACGGCAATCCTCTCGCAAACAGAACGTACGCGGCAACGGCCGGATTTTCAGCTTCGTCTTGAAGAATTCTTGCGAGAGAAGATACCGGCACATCTACGATTCACGGTTCATTGGCTTCCTCCGAAAGAGCTAGCCCTATTTGTCAAAGACTATAAGGCATGGCGAAAAGCGTGGGCCGATAAAGACGACAAAGAGATTGACCGCACCGGAGAAATCTTAAAGAATAATCTGATACGAATAAATATAGAACTTTAAATTTACCCTTATGTCAACCAGATATCGAACTACCTACCACGGCATTTTATTGGGCTTATTACTTCATGTAATCATGGCACAAACCGTTAACGCCCAAAGAAGTCTCTCGGAGCGATTGGATTATTTCCGGAGTTTAGGAGAGCGGACCGAATTGGAACTGGAAGAGATTCGTACCCCGATCGTCTCCTATCAAGCTCTTATGGATTCGATCACCCAGCGTATCTTAACGGAGCAATGCGGTTATATCGTCTATCCCGCTGAATTGGGGAACGCTTTCACTTTCGTAATAAATCCGGACGCGAACCAAGCGATATTGCATTTGGGTTATTTACAGTCCCCTAGTTCCTTATTACCAGATCATGTGGAACAATGCGCATATACACCTTGGTTGTTCGGAAACGAGTTATTAACCGCATCCAAGAATAAGGCCAACGCAGATCCTCTCTTCCGCTTCTTCGATGCAAAGCCCGGCCCAGTCAAAGTAACGCAAGCTTTGTGGTATTATTTCAATAAAAGAGAACCGGAAAGGATATTGCCTCCCCCTACCGTCGAGAATATGTATTTCTTCAAGGGCAAAACCGGAGATCTGGATAATATGCAATCGTTGCTCAACTCCGATAAACAAGGCTATATCATTTGCCCCGTATGGACAGAAGACGTTACAGGAGTTCTGGACAATCCGGACGAGAATCCCTCCATCAGAGGAAGCGGAACGATTGAGTTTTTCATCAAGGAAGCTCCCCTTTCCATCGCCCTCAACATCACGCCTTGGGAAGAAGACGCCATTGGATACCGGGAAACCGATTTCATCCCATTCGTTTACGACACCACTTACACGCAAGCCGTAAAGAACTGGTTGCTATCCGTGCGTGAGCTGCGTCCCTCCACGATTCGTACGTTCTTCTGTTATTTCGATAAACGTAGCAAAGAAGAGATCGCCGCACAAAAGAAAAAGGGAAATTGCAGTATTCCCGTATTCAAGGTAGATGGCGCATCATCGGAAACCAAACGCCTATCCGAACGCCTAAGTCAATACAACCAACGAGCTTTTCCCATCGTGCCGTATTGGTTGCAATCCGTATACGAGCAATTACCGGCAGACCTTATCCGGAAATTCAGCCGGATGGAATATCTAGGGTATGTAGTGGATACAGAAAGCGGGCAACCTAGTCAAGTAAGCGACTGGCAACAACAGGAGTGTCTGGTAGATATGCCCGTTTATTCGGATACGCCCGTCGATTTGCTGGTCCTATTCCGAAACTCAAAAGCGACGAATGATTTCCTAAGATCGAAAGAATCCCAGATGGCTCTTTTAAATAACTTATTCACAAAGGATACCGGCACGATCAACCGGAACCCGTCTCTCCGGAAACTCAACGGCTTGACTCTTTACTTCCCTGATTTCGATTTTAAGCTGGAGAACCGGAGAGAGCTTGTACAATTCGTGAAGTCCACCAGTTTCGTAATTGATTCCTTTTGCGTGGAGGGTAATAAAATATATAGAAACTACGATTTAAATGTCATATTCCCTATCAAGGAGAAAAAGCATATCGGTTATCTATCCATTCTATTGAAATACCAATTGGTAGACCGCCTTTGTTTTGTCGATTACGATGAAATGGGCGTTCCTGTAACTACTTGCGAAAATCGAGAGAATAAGCAAGAACCAGTACTCAAGATGGTCATGTATGAGGAAGAATGCGAGGTATCCTTACTAGATAATCTTTTCAACTCTTTATTCTATTTGCTAAATCCTTTTCCGCAAGGCGAGCAACTCACCAGTTGCTCCGATGATCTGGCGCAACTGGCAAATACGGAATTCTCCAACCCGATGCTTATTTATTTCGTATTGGGTGATATATTCCTATTTCTCATACTATTAATCCTAATCACCCTGTATATGACATCCAGTAAGTTCTACATGTTGGCACAACATTATAAGCGATATGTCTTGCCTCTATTACTGGTATTCATATCCGAGATCGTATTGGTATTATACCTAATCACCAATATCGTATCCTCGCGGGAAACTTTCGACATATGGACCCAAATGATACTGTTGGCGCTCCCACTCTTCTTTTTTCTCTTAATCATCGTACCGATCGGGCACCGGGAAAGAGAGCCGTTGCCTTAAATCACCACCGGCCCTCTTTATTCAATTCCCGGCGGATCGCCATAGATAAGATATCAGAATCTAGCCGGGGAGTGTCTTGCTTTAGCAACCGAAGGGCACAACGCCGGATCACATTCGAAATGGAGCCACCCGATAACTCATAAGTAGCTGCCATACGGATCATTTTGTCCGCATCCGCAGGTAGCCAAGAAGAGGGAAGCATTCTACGCCATAATTCCTCACGTAAGTCTTGATCCGGCATCGGGAAATAGATAATAGACTGGAAACGACGGGAGAAAGCTTCATCAATATTACTCTTTAAGTTTGTGGCCAAAACAACGGTTCCCGGGAAATCCTCGATCCGTTGCAGCAAATAAGCGATCTCTTGATTCGAATGGCGATCATTAGAAGTGTTCGTCGAGGTTCGTTTACCGAATAAGGCATCCGCCTCATCGAAAAAGAGAATCCAATTCCGGTTTTCCGCTTGGTCGAATACATTCGCAAGGTTCTTTTCAGTCTCGCCGATATATTTGGAGACAATCATGGAAAGATCGATACGATATACATCCATCCCGTTCTTCTTGCCGATCAAGGTCGCGCAAAGCGTCTTACCCGTTCCCGGCGGGCCATAAAACAAAGTGCGGTAACCGGCCTTCAAAAAACGACTCAATCCCCAGTCCGAAAGGATGACCCGATGACCCGTAATCCAATTATTTATCTCCTCCAACTCCTCACGCACATAATAAGGCAATACGGCATCTTCCCAATTCAAAGCCGTACTAATCCGTTTGGCCGGAAAACCCATATTATAGTCCGGCTTATATTCTCCCTCAAAAGATAAACGGTACAAGAAATCCTCCGATATACGCAGTTGTCCGCTCAAGAACGGTTCACCATTCCCGGCTCCTTCCAAGCCAACGACGTGATACATATGGAACCAATGCTCCTCACGAAATAGACGAACCACTTCCAGACGGCGTTCCACACGATCGCCCGCCAACAGGAAAACGGCCGTCTCGCCCGTTGGCAAGAATCCTCCGTGCGATAGTCCTTTCCAACCGCCAAATTCCGTATAAGGACGGTCAAAATTCTTATTATGCACAAAGAAAATATCCAACACCTGCGGAGAAAGATGAGGCATTAAGGCCAACATCAACACCATCCACTCATCGAAAGTAGGATCGACCTGTTCCGGCAACAACGCCTTCCAAAGCGGTCCTGCCTTCGGGAATGGGATATCATAGACGGAAGATAAATCGCACTCCTGCCGGAAATACAAACGAATAGAGACATCCAATACTCGCTGGAACCAATCGATCCACTCGTTCATAAGACAGAAGCAGCTTTAGCGCCCATCACATCCGCCTCGTGTTCCAAGGATAAATCATCGTTAACGGCCATTCCACCTACCTCGGTAGTAGGCTGCACACGTCCCTCTGCTTGCTGGATGACATGTGTCAACTCATGTCCCAATAGTTGCTGTCCGGCAGACGTATCCGGTTCGAATTGTCCCGGGGCGAAATGGATATCCGTACCTTGCGTATATGCCAAAGCCCCAACCTCCGGCGCTTTCGATGAATCCGGGTGTACACGTACCGAAGAGAAATCCGTCCCGAAGGAAGACTCCATGCCTTGGATTACATGATCCGGAATCCCTGTCTGGTTCTTCGTTTGCCGTTGGGCCACAAATTTTCCTTGAAGAAGCTCATCCTCATCTTCCACATCCCGCTGAACGGCGAACTTACCTTGCAGCAAATCATCCTCATCCATCGCGTCACGTTGCATAGTTTCCACCATTTTAGCCTGCAAGGCAGATTGTACCCGATTATCTTCCATCAATTGTGTTGATTCACCTTTACGGTTTTGAAAGACCCGCGAAGGTCCTTCTTGAATCTGTATCCGATCCGCATTCATAATGTTATCATTTAATAGTATTCATCCGTCACAAAACATTGGGACACAAAAATAGCTTTCACTTGGCATTCTTTCGATTTAAAGTCACGCCTGTCATCACTCAAGTAGCCTAACCGATTAAAAAGCATTGGCAGGTAGACGGCTATGATCACTAGGCCCGCATTGTCAATAGACACGCCATGATCTTTTAACTGGCCATTCAAAACGTTCATATTCATATTATTTTTAAGTTGATATATAAAAACTGACAATTCAGGTAAATTAGTTATATGTCGCCCTATAAAAGTCTCGATCTTACGTAATTCCTCCTCTGGCACAGACTCCCTCAAACGCTGCCAAAAGAGGAACAACAATCCATCCTTGGAATAATTCCGGTAAACGTTGCCGGAAAGAGCCTGTAACCACCCCAACCAAAGGTTCTCTTCCAACCCGAAGCTATTGAGACGAAACAAGCGGATTACCTCCTCTACAAGTAAGCGCAAAGCGGGAGTCGCCCCTGTATATAATTCCTCCAATAATTCCATTTTTTTGGAATTGGACGGATAGATAGCGGGAAAAGCAGTACGGATGGGAAGCTCGGGCGCTTTCCCCGGTTTCGTGCCCAGTAAAGCATCCATGGTACGTGTAAACGCATCCATATTCTCCAACATACACTCATGCAATAACAAGCGCAGCCGAGCAGCATCTCCAAATGTACGATTCTCTTTTACATTCGTAAGGTATTGGATCAAGGATACCTGATTCGGAAAAGCCAGACCGTATTCACGGATGACAAGCAGTAATAAGGAAGCGAAGATACGAGCGGCCTCTATCGGTTCTTCCACCCTTATTCCGGATGAAGGAATATCCTTCAATTGCCGTAATTGGTCCAGTAAGACTTTCGGGTTCGTCTTCTCCAAGTCCCTCACGTACTCGAATAGATCGCCCAGCGGTTCATCGGCACGGCCCGTGATTATAAATTGCCCGAACCGATAGGCTTTCCTCTCCTCATTCAACCAAACAGAGAATAAAGGCTCGGGAGATTCCTTATCCATATCCTCGTACAGCAGATCTATTATCTCACGTAACTCTTCCGGGACCCATGGATGTTCCCCATGTGTTCCCTCATGGAAATAGGAGATCAGCTCCCGCACCGTGATATTATAATGGGCAGAGAACTGTCCCAACACCGAACGTACGAATTGTTTCCGGCTAAAAGCGGACAATGGCGCACTAAACAGCACCAGAAAGATAAATTCCCATTTCAACAGCCGGAACTCGTCACCCACCCTCCCTTCCAAACGCCCTTGCTCTTTCCCCTTATCCAGCGTCTGGGCATACCGGATAATGAAATGGCTTTCCACCGGAACGGTTTGCTCGACCACCGAATAGATTTGCTCCTCGCGCAAGAAACGGATAAAGCAACGGCACAAGCCGGGATTAGACAACCGATCTTTCAAATCTTCCGGGTAATAAACGGATATACCGGCGGGAGAATCATCGATAGCATTCAAGTACAAAGCAATGATCAATTCCCGAACGGCTGGATAAGCCGTTAGCAGTCCACTAGCCAAGGTACGGTAAAAATATCCCAACAACTCCATCACCGTCAGATTATAATGCGCCGCCAACTCCTTTAACACGGAGAAAGCGAACTGATGGCGGGAATATACGCTTCCACTTCTACCGAGAATAACCTCGAAGATAAACACCCATTTCAGCACCCGGAAATCATTCCCGGCTTTCCCTTCGAGCATGCCCAATTCCTTCTCCTTATCCAACGCTCTCGCATAGTCGATGACAAACGGACTCTCCGCAGGGATCACCTGTTCCACGATCTGGTAAATCTGTTCCTCATTATACCCGGATAAGAAAGTCAAGCTCTTCTCCCGCCGCACGAGCAAAGCCTTCAATTCTTCCAGAGAAAAAAGAGAGAAATTTTTAGTGAATTCCTTTTCCGATAATGTCTCTAGCCGGATATCCTTCAAAAGCGACAGTAACTCGGGCATGAACAAGCGGGTAGAGGCGAACTTATCTAAATCATACGTCAGCATCCCCAGTAAATCCACAAAATAAATGGAATAATAGCCGGATAATTCCCGCAGTGCGTACGTCACCATTTGTTTCCGGTTGAAATAGCCTTGATCCTGAGATAATAAATATCCCCATAGGATTATCCAGATAGCGTTTCTGTAATCATTCTTCCCTATCTCCGGACGCTTTATCTCGGGATAAGAGTCTTGCAAGAAACGGGCATAAGCGTTTATAAACGAGCTTTCCGAGGGTACCACCACATGTACCAAACGTTCTTGATAGATATCATCCAATTGAAAGACTAGACGTTTACGAATGGTAAGCGCCTTTCCCTTCTCACGCAGGAAATGACTTAATTCTATCGAAGATGTTCGTACTAATTTATCCAGAAGCTCCGGTAAGGTGAGTCGCTCCTCTTCCAGCCAAGGCCAATACCCGTGCGACATATAATAGGTAAATACTTCCAGCCAAGATTGCCTGATGGGAACAACTGCTATTCGGTCTGGATGCTCTTCTTTACTTCGCAAATAAGAAGCGAAAGTCTCGTCCAGTCTCTCCGCCAGTCTACGGGGGAATTGCTCATAGAATTCATCTTCTTCTAGCTCACCTAGATCCAAATCTAAACTCTCGATCCGGATCAACTCATCTTCCGTATCATAACGGCTTAAAATCTCATCCACGATCCCTTCTAAAGAGGTTCGGTTAAAGGTATCCCAACGACCATATAAATCATGAACGAAAGGTTCCCGATCCGCAACTAAATCTAGTTTTAAGGTGCCTATTGTTATCATATGGTTTGCAGGGTATTTCAGTCTTTATTAGATGCATGCAATATCTATATTATTCTTCGATTAAACAAGTATTATCCAGATTCTTTTCCACAAAAACATATAAAAGTTGATTGTGCCAGAATAAAACTTATGCGTACCTATAGGTAAACCTGATCGGTACCTATTCTATTCTTAAATTATCGCCACTGATTTTACAATCAGCGGCGGCATTTGTATATTCAGCGGCTGTGAATATAAATTCAGCGCCGCCAAATTAAGAAATAGAGCTTATCCGACAAAGAATATATAGGCTCTTGGAGAAGTATTTCCTAGGGAGAGAAGCGTTTTTCCTCCAACAGAGAGAGATATCAAAGATATTTACGTAAATTTGCCATTCAGTTACAATTTATCAACCTAAATTCTTTATTTACATGGAATCTGTAATGAAAAAAACAGCCGCCACAAGCTTGTTAGCCTCTTGTGCGGTATCGCTGGCCTTGTTTTCCTCTTGTGCCAGTCAAGAACAAAACACACTTACTCCCGAGGAAATCGCTGACGGATGGGTCCTGCTTTTTGATGGAAAGACATTGGATGGTTGGAAAGATTACAACGGGACTACATTGACACAGCCTTGGCATGTAGTGGATGGTTGTATCCAAGCCAAAGGTGATGGCAGCGACGCTAGTGGCTACATCGTAACCGATAAAGAGTATGAGAACTTCGAGCTTTCTTGGGACTGGAAATTGTCCAAGGGGGGCAATAGCGGTATGTTGTACCACGTGGTAGAGCGTCCCCAATACGCTGTTCCTTACGTAACAGGGCCGGAGTATCAATTGATCGACGAGCCGAACTTCCCGGAGCCATTGGAAGAGTGGCAGAAATTAGGCGTAGATTACGCGATGCACTTGCCGGATAAATCCAAGATGAAGGTGAATCCGCAAGGCGAATGGAACAACTCCAAGATCGTATTCGATAACGGACATGTGGAACATTGGTTGAACGGACAAAAGATCGTTGAGTTCGAGGCATGGACAGACGATTGGCACGCTAAAAAAAATAGCGGTAAATGGGCCAACGCACCGGAATACGGATTGGCGAAAAAAGGTGTGCTTTGCTTGCAAGACCATGGCTATCCCGCATCTTTCCGCAACTTGAAGATCAAGGAACTTCCCCGTAAGGCCGGTAAGGAAGTGAACTTGTTCAACGGCGTGGATTTGACGGGATGGGAACCATACGGTACGGAGAAATGGTACGTAAAAGACGGCTTATTGGTTTGCGAAAGCGGTCCCGACAAGCAATACGGTTATCTCGCTACCCGTGATTATTACGATGATTTCGATCTGACCGTAGAGTTCAAGCAAGAGGCTGACGGAAACTCCGGCGTATTCATCCGCTCTTTCGTGGAGGAAGGCGTGAAAGTAAACGGCTGGCAGGTAGAAGTAGCTCCGAAGGGTCACGATACAGGTGGTATCTATGAGTCGTACGGACGTGGCTGGTTGGTTCAGATTCCGGACGAGAAAGAGAATATCTTGAAAGAAGGCGATTGGAACACGATGCGTATCAAGGTACAAGGTGACAACGTACAGACTTGGCTGAACGGACAGGAAATGGTAAACTTGAATGACGAGAAGATCGGAGCCGGCAAAGGCCGCATCGCCCTTCAGATTCACGACGGTGGAGGCATCAAGGTTCTTTGGCGAAATTTAAAACTTACGACATTATAATAGAACAAAACTAGATTATAAACCAAATAAGGTGTTTCAAAAGAAGTCTTTTTGAAGCACCTTATTTTTATCATTGATAACACGCTCTTTTATCACTGGATTTTATGAATAAACTTATCTTTACAGCTATCCTTTCGGGATTTGCCGGTCTCTACGCCATGGGCCAGAACGAGATCCGGCTTATGGACATGGACCTAAATAAATCCTACCAAACTTACGGTGGCGCCGTCAAAGGGAAATCAGTTACCAACGAGCCCGCCTCTATACAAGGAAAAACGTATGATGACGTGATCGGGGTACAAGCCAAAAGTCATATCAAGATCGATTTACACAAGAATGCGTCACGCTTTCAAGCGCAGGTCGGGATCGCCGACTCACATATCGATTATACAGATAAAAGCCTCACGGTTATCCCTTTTGTTGACGGAACGAAAATGTATTTCGATACCCGAAAAAACGCCAAGACATTTGTTGGTTTAGAGGGTAAAGACGGAAAAGTACATCCGGGCTCGGCCTTATTTATCTTGAAAGGAGATGACAAGGAGCTTTATAACAGCGGTATCGTCAAACTTGGCGACGCCCCGAAAACAATCGATATCCCCCTAAATGGCGTAAAGATATTGGACCTTATCGTAGAGCCTACCGATGATGGCCCCAGCGGAGATCATGCCTTATGGATCACGCCCCAAATAGAGTATATGGAGATCATCCCCTCGATCGTCTCCACAAGCTATCAAGGGAAAGGGCCGAAGGTATCATCCGGTACGGAAAAGAAATTACTCGATAAAATCAAGCGATTACCCCAACAAGGGCTTCCTTTGGAAAACACCTCTTTCGACTGGCTTTTACAACCCTCACTATCAAAAGCCGGCATATACGCGACTCCCGATGGCAAAAGCATCTTATTGTCAAACGGAATGGTAGCACGTATGTTCCGTGTCTTGCCCAATCTCTCCACTCTAGATATCTTTAACCGGATGACCGGAGAAAGTATGCTTCGTGCCGTAAGTAGCGAAGGCAGTTTGACGATTGACGGGAAACGTTGGGAACTTGGCGGGCTGACCGGCCAGCCCGAGCGCGGATACTTCCAGATGGAATGGGTCGAGCAGATGACTACCCGCCCCGGTTCTTTTCTCATTGAGGATTTCCGAGGAGCTGCAGGAAGATATCAAATGGGCCAGAAGCCGCTGGGCACTGAATAAGAACGTACCCACAGGGAAAAGACTGACTTTCGTATTGAAAGGAGAGAAAGAAACAGAAGGTGTCACCGTAGAACTCCATTACGACTTATACGATCACATCCCGGTTATCCGGAAAAGTATGGAGGTTACCAACAATACCCCGCAGTCCATAGATATCGATGCCTTCCAATTGGAATATCTGGCATTCGCCGAACCGGAGTCGCCCGGCGGTGGAGATCCCTCCAAATTCAGGCTCCCGAACATACATGTAGAAAGCGATTATGCTTGTGGCGGAGAG
>OCHK01001729.1_pt1 | contig 16194 bp, 13 predicted proteins | sample 1538551 | NCBI WGS metagenome assembly OCHK01 (sample SAMN04571707, study PRJEB22368) | human gut metagenome | biome: human gut; material: stool | host: Homo sapiens | place: Luxembourg | collected 2012-08-31
TGAGCTTCCGTTAAACTGACCGCCGCTGAACAGGTTTTTGATATTTTTAAATTCCAGTGTCGGCATCAGCTGTCTCGGGTTGATGCAGTCATACTCGATCGCGTAAGCATTTCTCACGATTTTCGCATGTTCAAGTCCCGGTACGGAGCGGTACATGTCATACTGGACATCCTCCGGCAGAGAACTTGACATACCGCCAACATACATTTCATTTGTGTTCAGCCCTTCCGGTTCGATAAATACCTGATGTCTGGATTTATCTGCAAATCTGACCACTTTATCTTCGATGGACGGACAATATCGTGGACCGGTTCCTTCGATCATACCGGAATATAGCGGAGAGCGATCCAGATTTTCCCGGATGATCTCATGAGTTTTCTCATTGGTATAGGTCAGCCAACAGGATACCTGATCGATCTGAACGCTTTCCGGATCAGTGGAGAAAGAAAACGGAACAACTCTCTCATCCCCTTTCTGCTCTTCCATCTTCGAAAAATCGATCGACCGTTTATCGATACGTGCCGGTGTTCCGGTCTTGAAACGGAACATCTCCACACCGTTCGCTTTCAGAGAGTCCGTCAGGTAATTGGCCGCCTGCAGTCCGTTCGGACCGGTATAATTACTTACATCTCCATAGATGCATCTCGCCTTCAGATACGTTCCGGTACACAGGACAACTGCCTTTGCATAATACGTTGCGCCGGAATATGTTTTTACTCCCTTAATCGTACCATCTTCTACAATCAGTTCCGTCACTTCCGCCTGTTTGATCGTCAGATGTGGTGTATTCTCCAGTACCTGACGCATGGTATTGCTGTAATTTTTCTTGTCTGCCTGGGCACGCAGGGAATGTACCGCCGGTCCTTTGGATTTGTTTAACATCTTGGACTGGATAAAGGTCTTATCGATGACCTTTCCCATCTCTCCGCCCAGCGCATCGATCTCTTTTACCAGATGCCCCTTGGAGCTTCCTCCGATATTCGGGTTACACGGCATCATCGCGATGCTGTCCACACTGACGGTAAATACCATAGTTTCAAGCCCCAGTCTGGCTGCTGCCAGTGATGCCTCGCAGCCCGCATGTCCGGCTCCGATTACTGCAACATCTATATATTCCACCAGTTTGTTCATTTCTTTCTCCTTCTGCCACTCTTACTTGCCGGTACAGAACTTGCTGAAGATCTCATTGACCAGATCCTCACCCACTGACTCTCCCACAATCCTTCCCAACGCTTCATATGCGTTCATCAGATCGATGGAAAAGAAATCTTCCGGCATCTCCATGGCAATGCTTTTTTCCACCATTGTAAGACTCTGATATGCTTCCTCGAGCGCTGTCTTATGGCGGACATTTGTAATATATACTTCATCGTTAAAGGATAATTCTCCTGCAAAGAACATGGATTTGATCTGTTCTTCCAGAATTTCCACACCCTGTTCCTGTCTTGCGGAGATTGCTATTACCGGCATGTCTGTACGTGCCTCCAGCATCTCTTTCGTTACCACCGGAGTCAGATCACTCTTATTTAACAGAATGATTGCTTTTTTCTCCCGGAGAATCTCCAGAATTTCCTCATCATTTTCATCTAACGGAATGGAGGAATCCACCACATATAATACCAGATCCGCGTCTTTTGCGTAAGCCCTGGCTCTCTCCACACCGATCTTTTCCACAACATCTTCCGTTGCCCGGATTCCTGCCGTATCCATCATCCGAAGAGAGATTCCCTGCAGCATGATGGTCTCTTCCAGAACATCCCTCGTTGTCCCTGCTATATCTGTTACAATAGCTTTTTCTTCTCCCACCAGATAATTTAACAGAGAAGATTTTCCCGCATTTGGCTTTCCTACGATCACCGTCCGGATACCTTCCCTGATCATCTTTCCTTCATCAAAGGAGTCCGCCAGACAACGAATCTTCTTTTTTTCTTTTTCTACGGTCTGCGCAAGTTTCTCACTGTACCCGTCCAGACTGATATGTTCCGGGTCATCAAGTGCGGATTCGATATATGCAATATGGTACAGAATACTGCTTCGGATCTCTTTAATAGATGTTAAGACAGAACCTTTCAGCTGGCTTAACGAGCTTTTCAGTGCATACTCATTCTTCGCCTGGATCACATCGATGACCGCCTCCGCCTGAGACAGGTCGATCCTTCCGTTTAAGAAAGCTCGCTTGGTAAATTCTCCCGGTTCCGCAGGTCTTGCCCCTGCATGTATCACCGCTTCAAGAACCTTTTTCATCGCCAGGACACCGCCATGACAATCAATCTCCACGGTGTCTTCTCCGGTATAACTTCTCGGTCCTTTCATGATCATCACCAGGACTTCATCGATCATTGTATCGTTGTCATAGATAAATCCATAATGAATCGTATGGCTTTCGGCTTCTTTTATCTGCTTTTTTCCGCCCTTTGAGCGGTATACTTTGCTGATGATCTCCATGCTATCGTCACCGCTGATACGGATAATACCGATTCCTGAAGCACTCATCGCTGTGGCAATTGCCGCAATCGTATCTCCTGTCATCTCTGTCCTACTCCTTTCAGAGCATTATATTCTTCTTAAAGCAGGAAAAGATGCTACTCACACCCTGTGAAATAACATCTTTTCCATTCAACAACTTATTTACCTTTATAAACAACTACTACATGACGGTAAGGTTCATTGCCCTCACTGTATGTTTCCACGTACTTGTTTCCCTGCAGTGCAGAATGGATGATTCTTCTCTCATAAGGATTCATTGGTTCTAACACTACCGGCTTTCTTGTTTTACGCACTTTGAAAGCAATGTTCTTTGCCAGGTTTTCCAGCGTGTCTTTTCTGCGGCTTCTGTAGTTTTCTGTGTCTACTTTCACCCTGACATAGTCCTGCTGCTCTTTGTTAACAACCAGGCTGGTCAGATACTGCAGAGAATCCAGTGTCTGTCCTCTCTTACCGATCAGAATACCCATATCCTCTCCGGCAAAATCAATTTCCAGGCAGTCGGCGGTCTTATCATAGTTCATGGTAATCTCCACCGGAAGTTCCATTGCACCAAATACGCCGGTCAGAAATTTTTCTGCATCCTGTTTCATCTGCTGTACCTGTTCTTCGGTACGGACAACCGGTTTTCTCGGTTCCGGCTTCGGCTGCGCTTCTTTTGCCACCGGTTTTTCTTCCTTGTTCTCTGTCTGTGTTTTTGGGACAGTTCCTTTTTTCGGCTCTTTTACCGGTTTCGTTTCTTTTTTGATTTCTTTTTTGGGTTCTTTCTTTTCTTCCTTAACAGGGGCTTTCTTTTCCTTTTTCTCTTCTTTTGCCAGTTCTTTTAAGATGTCGAACTCTTCTTCCTGCACCTTTTTACGGACTTTGATCACGGCAGGTTTGCTGCCGATAAATCCCAAGAAACCGGAAGTACCCTCCTGGACAACCTGAATCTCTAAGTTATCACTGGAAGTTTCAAACTCCAGACAAGCCTTTGTGATGGCTTCATCAACGGTTTTCGCAGTAATCTCTTTGAATTCCATAGCCCTTTCTCCCCCTATTTCTTCTTTGTGTTCTTTTCGTCAAACTGTTTTACCATGTTTGCCTTGGCAGCAAGGCTACCAGGTTTTACATTGGCGTTATTATAATATTCCGTTGCTTTCTTTCTCTGTGCTTCTTTTTCTTCCTGGCTCAATCCTGATGATTTTGCAGATGTCTGAATATTTCTTGCATTCATTCTCGCCTGCTGGTTGATCTGCTGCGCAGACACACCACGTTTTTCCATCTGTTTCTTCTTTTTTTCCTGATTATGACGAACCAGCTCTTCCATATCTATCTGCTCCATCTTCCGGTTGATCACCAGCTGCTGGATGCTTCGGATCACAGCACCGACTACCCAGTAAATACCGATACCTACCGGGAAAGTGAAACAGAATACGGCAGACATGATCGGCATGAACGTATTCATGCTCTTCATGGAAGCTTCCATTGCACTTGGTTCACTGTTCGCTGCCTGCTGTGGCTGTGGCATCAGTTTGTAGTTCATCCACTGGGTCAGCCAGGCAAGAATCGGAATCATAACAGCAGAAAATACCAGAAGGTATCCTGCACCTCCGCCCTGGGCCATACCGCTTTTGATAATAGCCAGCGGGGTATCTGAGATATTCAGATTCAGGAATGTATTCATATGGCTGGTCTGCTGCGCTACTTTATCAAACAGATCTGTAAAGCCGCTGAAATCGCTGATGCTTGCAAACTTTTTCATCTGTGACGGAGACAGTTTGTACAGAAAATCAATGGTTGTTTCTTTTGTGAATTCTGTATTAGCTGTAATTCCTGTCATGGTAATCTTATTGTTTGTCAGGAAATTACTGATAATAGTTCCAAATCCATCTACAGACATGATTTTTGCTGTCAGTCCGGTAAATACATTTCTTACTCCGGAGATATATCCAGGAATGTGATAGATTACCTGGTACAAAGCCAGCAGAACCGGCATCTGAACCAACAGCTGTACGCAGCTTCCTGTTGGAGATACACCATATTTCTGATATACAGCACTGATCTCCTCATTCTGCTTCATCATAGAATCCTGGTCTTTTTTACCATTGTATTTCTTCTGGATCTTCTGGATCTCAGGCTGCATAACAGCATTTAACTTGGAAAATTTCTGCTGTTTGATCTGCAACGGAGTCATCAGAAGATATACAACCAGTGTAAATAAAATAATGGACAAACCGATGTTTGTGATCCCGATCAGTTCAAGACCGCTGTATATCACATTGATCATCCATCCCAGAATTTCACTTACCCATCCGATAATAGGCATCGAAACCTTCGTCATTACGATATTCAATTATGTTTCCTCCTTAAATGTAATTCCCATTACATCAATCTACGGAACCGGATCCACTCCGCCTTTGGAGAACGGATTGCACCGTAAGATCCTCCATAGCGCTAAAAGAGAGCCCTTAAACGCTCCGTATTTTTCAATTGCCTCCAGTCCGTACTGCGAACAGGACGGAAAATAAGGACACTTGGTACTCTTTAAAGGGGAAATATATTTCTGGTAGAATCTGATTCCTTTAATCAATATTGCTTTCATGTTCTTCCTTTTCTACAAGGTGATGTAACCTGCCAAGGTGTAGGAATGCACTCTCAATCTCACGAAACGTTCTCTCTTTTGCACTCACGCGGGCTACCACAACAATATCAAACCCTCTACGAAATACATCCTCATGCAGCCGGTAACTTTCTCTTACCAGTCTGCAGAGCCGGTGGCGCACTACACTGTTGCCCACTTTTTTACTGACGGAGATTCCAATTCTGTTTTTCCCCAGCTGATTCTCTCTTGCATACATGACTAAATATTTATTTACATAAGATGTTCCTGTTTTATATACCAGCTGAAAATCTCTGTTCTTTTTTAAGCTCTCTGCATCTTTATATTTCATAGAAATTCCTTACCTTTAAAGAAAATTTTTTTAAATCTTTTAGATAGAAGAAAAGACCACAATGTATGCGGTCTTATGTCTTATGCTGATAAGCTTTTTCTTCCTTTTAATCTTCTGGCAGCCAGTACTTTTCTGCCACCTTTTGTACTCATTCTTGCTCTGAATCCGTGAACTTTTGCTCTGGATCTCTTTTTCGGCTGAAATGTCATTTTCATATCTAAGGCACCTCCTTTAATATCCATTATTCGGTTATGATCGTCTTTTCATGTATGTCAGAAAACATCGTTTCAATTATATTCATAAATAAATGCTACGTCAAGTAAAATCGCCGTTTTTTCCTGATTTTTTTCAATTTATCGCTAAAATAAGTATCTCCTGCTCCTGCTGTTCCCACAGATAATACTGCCCTGGATAGAACACTGCTGATTCCCATATTCGGTTACACACATCTTTACACCGACTGTACACATGGTTTACGTAAGTTATCCACCCGATGTGGATAACTTGTGGATAACTACTGTATTTGATGTGTATACATTTTGGACAATTCCCATAATTCCCTGTTTTTCTGTCTTTTTCTATGTGCATAACTTCTGCTGCCTTTTTATTTATCCACGGGATAAGTATTTGTCCTTTGTTTTTTTATCGACTTATCCACATTTAGTCGTTGCTAAAATCCACATTTTATTATAAGATATGGTAGAGAAAGTAGCTCGTTCTATCAGCTGCCTTGCACTTATGGAGGAAATCATGAACATTATTTACGAAAAATGGGACGAAATATTGGAAACAGTAAAGACAGAACACGAATTATCAGATGTCTCTTTTAAAACCTGGTTAAAACCGCTGACGATTCACAGTATCGATGACCAGGTGGTTACCATACTGGTTCCTTCTCAGCAGGTTGGACTTAACTATATCAGCAAAAAGTACGCCCTCCCACTGAAAGTTGCTATTTCAGAACTAACCGGGTCCGACTACGACATTAAGTTCGTCCTGCCGGAAGATATACAAAATGTAGAAAAAGACGTCCCTGTTTCTACTAATTATAATACCAGCATGGAAATGGCAAACCTGAATCCTAAATACACCTTCGATACCTTTGTCGTCGGAAGCAACAACAAATTTGCCCATGCTGCATCCCTGGCCGTGGCAGAATCTCCGGGAGAAATCTACAATCCTCTCTTTTTATATGGAGGTGTTGGACTTGGAAAGACTCATCTGATGCATTCCGTTGCACACTTTATATTAGAAAGAAATCCTTCCACCAAGATTCTGTATACCACCAGTGAGGAATTCACAAATGAACTGATCGAAACGATCCGAAACGGAAACAACTCAGCAATGACAAAATTCCGTGAAAAGTACCGAAACATCGATGTTTTACTGATCGATGATATCCAGTTCATCATCGGAAAAGAATCTACACAGGAAGAATTTTTCCATACCTTTAATGCTCTGCACAGTGCTAAAAAACAGATCATTATCTCCAGTGATAAACCACCAAAAGATATGGAAATTCTCGAAGATCGTATCCGTTCTCGTTTTGAATGGGGACTGTTGGCTGATATTTCTTCTCCTGACTACGAGACCCGTGTTGCGATTCTCCGGAAAAAAGAAGAAATGGACGGTTACAACCTGGATGATTCCATTATTGAATATATTGCCAAGAACATTAAGTCCAATATTCGTGAACTGGAAGGATCTTTAAATAAAATTATCGCTTACGCAAACCTGGAAAAACGGGAAGTTACGATGGAGCTGGCCGAAACCGTACTGAAAGATATCATCTCTCCAAATGATAAGAAGATCATCACTCCGGAATATATCATCAATACTGTGGCCGAACATTATGACATCACACCGGAGGATATTATTGGTACAAAAAGAAACAGTAAAGTCGTCTATCCTCGACAGATTGCCATGTATCTTTGCCGTGAGCTGGCCAATATTCCGCTGAAATCCATCGGTCAGTGTATGGGAAATCGTGATCATACAACTATCATGCACGGCTGCGACAAAATCGAACAGGAATTACAGAATTCACAGACAACTCAAAAAGCAATTGAAATTCTGAAGAAAAAGCTTCAGCCGGGAAATTAAATGCCCTTCCTAGAAAGTATGAGTTATCCACATTCTGTTTGTGAATTCCCTGTGTATGTTGTGTGGACAAAGTAATCGGGCTTCGGGCATCCACAAATCATACACAAGTATCTTCTACAGGATGCACACAGTTATCCAATGGAAAATTCCTTATATTTTCGGGGTTGATACTACTTTTACACATTTTCACAGCCCCTACTACGAATACTACGAATTTCTTATTATTTTTTTATACATGAGCCCTCGGGTTCAGGGAAGGAAGTTATTCACATTATGAAATTAATCTGTGCCAAAAACGAATTATTAAAGAGCGTCAACATTTCACTGAAGGCTGTTTCTTCTAAAACAACCATGCCCATTCTAGAATGTATTCTGATAGATGCTTCTGCAACGGAAATCACTTTTACCTCTAATGATATGGAACTGGGTATTGAAACAAAAGTGAAAGGTATCATTGAAGAAAAAGGTATTGTTGCTCTTGATGCAAAACTTTTTTCTGATATTATCCGTAAACTTCCGGACAGTGATGTCTGCATTCAAACAGATACGAACCTGAATACAACAATTACCTGTGAAAAAGCAAAATTCACAATTCCAGGAAAATCCGGAGATGATTTCGCTTATCTGCCAGTTATTGAACGTAGTGAAGGTATTGAAATCTCGCAATTTACATTAAAAGAGGTGATTCGTCAGACAATATTCTCAATTGCAGCAAATGAAAATAACAAACTAATGACCGGCGAACTCTTTGAAATGAAAGAAAATATCTTGAAAGTAGTTTCACTGGACGGTCACCGGATCGCTATTCGGAAAATTGAATTGAAAGATAATTACCCTTCAAGAAAGGTTGTCGTTCCTGGAAAGACATTAAATGAAATCAGCAAGATCCTTTCGGGTGAAGTAGAAGATCAGGTAAAGATTTTCTTTACAGACAATCATATTGTTTTTGAATTTGATGATACAGTAGTTGTTTCCAGACTGATCGAAGGAGAATATTTCCGGATCGATCAGATGCTTTCCAGCGATTATGAGACAAAAGTGAAGATTAATAAACGGGAATTCCTCGATTGTATCGACCGTGCCACACTTTTTGTAAAAGAAGGTGACAAAAAACCGATCATTATTACGATCGATGATACCGGTATGCAGCTGAACATCAATTCCCAGATGGGTTCCATGAATGAAGAAATCGATATCGATAAAGAAGGAAAAGATATTATGATCGGATTCAATCCGAAGTTTCTAATCGACGCGCTGAAAGTGATCGATGATGAAGAAATTTCTATTTATCTGGTCAATCCAAAGGCTCCTTGTTTCATCAAAAACGAAGAAGAATCCTATATTTATCTGATTCTTCCGGTGAATTTTAATACCGCACGGTAAGAAAGTGAGAAAAAATGGAAATAATTAAACTGAGAGACGAATATATCAAACTCGGACAGGCGTTGAAAGCTGCGAACCTGGTGGAAGACGGCGTGGAAGCCAAACTGGTGATCCAGGATGGTTTAGTAAAGGTAAACAACCAGGTTGACATAAGACGAGGACGGAAATTATACAACGGAGATGTGGTTTCTTTTGACGGACAGGAACTGCGGATTGAAAAATAAAAAGTATGTACATTGAATCGTTGGAATTGAAAAATTTTCGAAACTATGAGGAACTGTCTATTGTTCTGGACCCGGGGACGAATATCCTTTATGGAGATAATGCTCAGGGGAAGACAAATGTGCTCGAGGCTGTTTATCTTTGCGGAACCACAAAATCTCACAGGGGAAGTAAGGATAAAGAGATGATCCGGTTTGATCAGGACGAGTCGCATATCCGGATGATGGTAAAAAAGGATGGTGTATCGCATAAGATCGATATGCATCTGAAAAAAAATAAAGCCAAAGGTATCGCCATCGACGGGATTCCGATCAGGAAAGCAGCAGAACTTTTCGGTATCGTGAATCTTGTGGCATTCTCTCCGGAAGACCTGAATATCATCAAAAACGGGCCTTCCGAGAGGAGAAGATTTATGGATTTGGAACTTTGTCAGTTAAATAAAGTTTACTTACAGGAGCTGACGAGTTATAATAAGGTGTTAAATCAGCGAAATAAGCTGTTAAAAGACATCGGTTTTCAGCCCGGATTGACGGAGACGTTGGATGTGTGGGATATGCAACTGGTTTCTTACGGGAAGAAGATCATTTCTCTGAGAAGGCAGTTTATGGAAGAACTGGGAGAGATTATCCGGCAGATCCACAGCAACCTGACCGGGAAGAAAGAAGAGATCCGGCTGTTGTATGAACCGGATGTGGAAGAGAAAGTATTTGAAGAAAAACTGCAGAGTGCGAGAGAAAAAGATCTTCGTTTCCGTGTGACGTCCGTAGGTCCTCACAGAGACGATTTTTGTGTACAGACCAACGGAATCGATATTCGAAAGTATGGTTCTCAGGGGCAGCAGCGTACGGCAGCTCTTTCTTTAAAAATGTCAGAAATCTATCTGGTGGAAAAGGTGACGAAGGATCATCCGGTCCTTCTTCTGGACGATGTGTTGTCGGAGCTTGACAGCAGCAGGCAGAATTATCTGCTGCAGAGCATTCACAATATCCAGACGGTGATCACATGTACCGGTCTGGATGAACTGATCGAGAATAATTTTTCGATTGACAGAGTATTTCGGGTGACCGAAGGAAAAATTGATTTTTAAATAAAAATTTAGGAGGATAAGGATGAGTACAGAATACGGAGCAGATCAAATCCAGATATTGGAAGGTTTGGAAGCGGTCAGAAAAAGACCCGGTATGTACATCGGAAGTACATCGATCCGCGGACTTCATCATCTGGTCTATGAGATTGTAGATAATGCAGTTGATGAGGCACTGGCTGGATTTTGTGATGTAATCGATGTCAAAATTCAGGAAGATAATTCCATTACCGTCATAGATAACGGAAGGGGTATCCCTGTGGGAATCAATCACAAAGCGGGGATTCCGGCCGTGGAAGTTGTATTCACCATCCTTCATGCAGGAGGAAAATTTGGCGGTGGAGGATACAAGGTATCCGGTGGACTTCATGGGGTAGGTGCATCTGTAGTCAATGCACTTTCCGAGTGGCTGGAAGTTACGATCTACCATGAGGGCAAGGTATACCGTCAGAGATATGAACGGGGAAAAACCATATACAAATTAAAAGTCATCGGAGAGTGTGAGCAGGAAAAAACAGGAACTATGGTATCGTTTCTGCCGGATAAAGAGATTTTTGAAGAAACGGTGTTTGATTTTGATACCTTGAAACAGAGATTCCGTGAGATGGCATTTTTGACCAAAGGATTAAAAATCCGTCTTACTGATGAGCGTGGAGAAAAGGAACTGGTCAAAGAGTTTCATTACGAGGGCGGAATCAAAGAATTCGTTACGTACTTAAATCGTAGTAAGGAAGCGTTATATCCGGAAATTATCTACTGTGAGGGAACCAAAGACGGCGTGGCGGTGGAAGTGGCGATGCAGCATAACGATTCCTACAATGAAACCACCTATGGATTTGTTAATAACATCACCACACCGGAAGGCGGAACCCATGTAGTTGGATTTCGTAATGCACTGACAAAGACTTTTAATGAGTATGCCAGGAAAAACAAACTGTTAAAAGAAAACGAAAAACTGGCAGGGGAAGATATCCGTGAGGGTCTGACCGCCATCATCAGTGTAAAAATTGAAGAACCGCAGTTTGAAGGACAGACGAAACAGAAGCTGGGTAACAGTGAGGCGAGAGGTGCAGTGGATGCTGTGGTAAGCAGAACGCTGGAGATTTTTCTGGAGCAGAATCCGTCTGTGGCAAAAACCATCGTGGACAAATCTGTACTGGCACAACGTGCCAGAGATGCGGCGAGAAAAGCCCGTGATCTGACCAGACGAAAATCTGCACTGGAAGGATTGTCTCTTCCGGGAAAACTGGCAGACTGTACGGATAAAGATCCCAAAAACTGTGAGATCTACATCGTAGAGGGAGATTCTGCCGGCGGTTCTGCCAAGACAGCGAGAAGCCGTGCAACCCAGGCGATCCTGCCGCTTCGTGGAAAGATCCTGAATGTGGAGAAAGCCCGCCTGGATCGAATCTACGGCAATGCGGAGATCAAAGCCATGATCACTGCATTTGGTACCGGTATCCATGAAGATTTTGATATTTCCAAACTGCGGTATCACAAGATCATCATCATGACCGATGCCGATGTGGACGGTGCACATATTGCTACCCTGATGTTGACGTTCCTGTATCGTTTTATGCCGGAACTGATCAAACAGGGATATGTGTATCTGGCACAGCCACCGCTGTATAAAATTGAGAAAAATAAGAAAATCTGGTATGCATACGACGATAAGGAACTGGATAATATCCTGACTGAGATCGGAAGAGACGGTAACAACAAGATCCAGCGATACAAAGGTCTGGGTGAGATGGATGCGGATCAGCTGTGGGAGACCACCATGGATCCGGAGCGAAGAGTGCTTCTTCGTGTGACCATGGACGATGAGACTTCATCGGAACTTGACCTTACTTTTACCACTCTGATGGGAGATAAAGTAGAACCGCGTCGTGAGTTCATAGAGGAAAATGCATTAAAAGTTAAAAATCTTGATATTTAATCCAAAGGATGAAAAAGATAACTGTTCAGTAAGAAATATTCCTTGAAGGTACTGAACAGTTACGAATAGGAGAAAAAGATGGAAGACAATATTTTTGACAAGGTTCATGAGGTGGATCTGAAAAAGACAATGGAAGAATCGTATATCGATTATGCCATGAGTGTCATCGCATCCCGTGCGCTGCCGGATGTCAGAGACGGATTAAAGCCGGTACAGCGAAGAGTACTGTTCTCTATGATTGAATTGAACAACGGTCCGGATAAACCACACAGAAAATGCGCACGTATCGTTGGTGATACCATGGGTAAATATCATCCGCACGGTGACAGTTCTATCTATGGAGCCCTGGTTAATATGGCACAGGACTGGTCCACCCGTTATCCGCTGGTTGACGGCCATGGAAACTTCGGTTCTGTGGATGGAGACGGCGCGGCTGCCATGCGATATACTGAGGCGCGTCTGAGTAAAATTTCCATGGAGATGCTTGCGGATATCAATAAAAATACCGTGGACTTTGCTCCGAACTTTGATGAAACAGAAAAAGAGCCGACGGTACTTCCGGCCCGTTATCCGAATCTTCTGGTAAACGGTACCTCCGGAATCGCGGTAGGTATGGCGACCAACATTCCGCCACATAACTTAAAAGAGATTATTGCTGCGGTGGTGAAGATCATTGATAATATCGTGGAAGAAAACCGGGATACCGAGATCGAAGAAATCTTAAAGATTGTAAAAGGACCGGACTTTCCAACCGGAGCAACGATCCTTGGAACCAGAGGTATCGAGGAAGCGTACCGGACAGGCCGCGGCAAGATCCGTGTCCGTGCAGTGTCGAATATTGAGACATTACCAAACGGAAAGAGCCAGATTATTGTTACGGAACTTCCGTATCTGGTCAACAAAGCCAGACTGATCGAAAAAATCGCAGATCTGGTAAAAGAAAAGAAAATAGACGGTATCACCGCTTTGAATGACCATTCCAGCAGAGAAGGTATGCGTATCTGCATCGAACTGCGAAGAGATGTCAATGCAAATGTACTGTTAAACAAACTGTATAAACATACGCAGTTACAGGATACTTTTGGTGTGATCATGCTGGCACTGGTCAACAACCAGCCGAAGGTCATGAATCTGATGGAGATACTGAAACATTATCTGGCTCATCAGGAAGAGGTTGTGACCAGAAGAACCCAGTACGATCTGAACAAAGCAAGAGAACGTGCTCATATTCTGGAAGGTCTCTTAAAGGCATTGGATAATATCGATGAAGTGATCCGTATCATCCGTGGTTCTGAGAATACTCAGGTGGCAAAAGCCAGATTGATGGAACGTTTTGAACTTTCCGATGCACAGGCACAGGCCATCGTAGATATGCGTCTTCGTACACTGACAGGTCTGGAAAGAGAAAAACTGGAAGCAGAATACAAAGAACTGATGGATCGTATCCGCAGACTGGAAGCCATCCTGGCAGACAGAAATCTGCTGCTTCGCGTGATACGCGAGGAGATCCTTGCTATCAGTGAAAAATACGGTGATGAGAGAAAGACAGCCATCGGATTTGATGAGTTCGATATTTCCATGGAGGATATGATCCCGAATGAAAATACCGTCATTACCATGACAAAATTAGGCTATATCAAACGAATGACCGTAGATAACTTCCGAAGCCAGAACCGTGGCGGCAAGGGCATCAAGGGTATGCAGACTATCGAGGACGATTATATCGATGAACTGCTGATGACAACGACCCATCATTATCTGATGTTCTTTACCAATATGGGTAAAGTGTACCGCCTGAAAGCATATGAGATTCCGGAAGCAGGAAGAACTGCCCGTGGTACGGCAATCATCAATCTGTTACAGTTACAGGCGGGCGAGAAGATCACAGCGGTTCTGTCCCTGAAAGATTACAGCCAGGGTCAGTACCTGTTCATGGCAACCAAGAGCGGTATCGTGAAGAAAACACCGATTCAGGATTATGCAAATGTCAGAAAGACAGGTCTTGCGGCTATCTCTCTGAAAGATGACGATGAATTGATCGAAGTAAAATTCACAGATAACAAGAAAGATATCATTCTGGTAACCAAATACGGTCAGTGTATCCGCTTTAAAGATACGGATGTCAGAAGCACCGGAAGAGTATCCATGGGTGTTCGTGGTATCAACCTCAGTGACGGGGATGAAATCATCGGCATGCAGCTGTGCTCCCAGGGTGATTACCTTCTGATCGTATCGGAAAAAGGTATGGGTAAACGTACCTCCATGAGCGAATTCTCCGTACAGAATCGTGGCGGAAAAGGTGTGAAATGCTATAAGATTACTGAAAAGACCGGTAATGTGGTAGGGGTAAAGGCAGTCAATGATGACAATGAAGTAATGATGATCACCACCGAAGGAATCATTATCCGGATTGCCTGCTCGGATATCTCAATTCTGGGAAGAATCACATCTGGTGTCAAACTGATGAACCTGGATGAGAAAGTTTCTGTTGCGAGTATCGCAAAAGTAAGAGAAAAAGAGGATAAGGCAGAAGGAAACGAACAGGAAGAAGCAGAAGAGGAAAATATGGAGTCTGAAGAATGAAACGAATTCTGTTAATGGTGTTACGGAACCTGTGGTTTGTTCCGTATGGCTGGTTTAAGCTGTGCTATACGGCAGGCCACATAGAAAAATACACCGAAGAAGAAAGATATCAGGTATTAAAAATGATCGACCGCCGGGCGAATATCGGCGGTCGTATCACCATCGATGCCTATGGAGTGGAAAACATCCCGAAGCAGGATGGATTCATGTTTTTTCCAAACCATCAGGGGCTATATGATGTGTTGGCAATACTCGAAGTCTGCCCACGTCCGTTTTCGGTAGTGATGAAAAAAGAAGTGGAGAATGTACCGTTCTTAAAACAGGTCTTTGCCTGCATGAAAGCCATTCCGTTAGATCGAAATGATCTACGTCAGGGGTTGCAAGTGATCAAACAGGTAGCAGAAGAAGTGAAAGAAGGCCGGAACTATCTGATCTTTGCCGAGGGAACCAGAAGCCGGAAGGGAAATCAGCTTCTGGACTTTAAAGGCGGGAGTTTTAAAAGTGCAGTCAAAGCCCAGTGCCCCATCGTGCCGGTGGCTCTGATCGATTCGTACAAATCCTTTGATACGAATTCTATTAAGAAGCTGACGGTACAGGTACATTTTCTGGAGCCAATCCCGTATGAAAAATACCAGGGGATGAAGACAACGGAGATTGCGGCGATGGTAAAACAACGAATCGAAGAAACAATTAAAGAATTTGAAGAAATGTAAAAAATACCGTTGACAAATGTAAAATGTTTTAGTATAATTGATTTTGCTCACTGAGTAATCAGTGACGTGCAGAAGTACTCAAGTGGCTGAAGAGGTGCCCCTGCTAAGGGTATAGACGGTTTGCGCCGTGCGAGGGTTCAAATCCCTCCTTCTGCGTTGATGGAAAGAAATGAAAAAAAGTTCTTGACATCTGAAAAGACTCGTGATAACATAAACGAGTTGCGTCTGACAAAGAGCTGTAAAAAAGAAATGAAAAAGTTCTTGACAACAGCCGGTTGGGTGTGATAAGATATCAAAGTTGCTGCAAGAGAGAAATAAAAACAACTTCAAAAAAGTTGAAAAAGTTCTTGACAGGCAGAAAACGACATGATATAATAGAAAAGCTGTTTGAGACAAACGGCAATGCAAAACCGATCTTTGATAACTGAACAGTGAAACACATTCCTCGAAAGTTCTTTTTAAAATCATAAAAACGAACGATCGAAAGATCCTTAAAAACAGTAAAAGGGATAAATTAGCCAAGAGTTGATTTTGACCTGGAGCAAACATTTATTTAGAGAGTTTGATCCTGGCTCAGGATGAACGCTGGCGGCGTGCTTAACACATGCAAGTCGAACGAAGCACTTTAATTGATTTCTTCGGAATGAAGTTTTTGTGACTGAGTGGCGGACGGGTGAGTAACGCGTGGGTAACCTGCCTCATACAGGGGGATAACAGTTAGAAATGGCTGCTAATACCGCATAAGCGCAC
>OCHK01001740.1_pt1 | contig 16044 bp, 11 predicted proteins | sample 1538551 | NCBI WGS metagenome assembly OCHK01 (sample SAMN04571707, study PRJEB22368) | human gut metagenome | biome: human gut; material: stool | host: Homo sapiens | place: Luxembourg | collected 2012-08-31
GCCCACTCCACGACGGCTTCGATGCCGAATTTGTCGCGTATCGAGAGCGGCAGGCGGCACAGGCTCCACGCCTGCGCCGTGTCGTGCGCATAGCGCGCCATGCCGAGGAGCAGTTCTCGTGCGTACGCTTCGGAAAAGTCGGTCAGGAAAATTACGCGTGCCATCGTTCGGGTAGTGTCCGTTCGACGGTAAAGGTAGCTTTTTTTTCGGAAATCCGGGCGGTTTCTGCGATTTTTCGGCGGCGGATCGGGGCGTTTCGGGGGCGCCGGGCGGGAAATGACGGTTCTGCGCGATTTGAGGAAGTAAAAGCGCAAATAGCCACGGCAGGGCGCAATCGCTTCTCTATATTTGTATGACCTAAACTGCGACCGGCTTCGGACAGACGAAGAGAGAAGGGCGCGGAGTTGCAATATCGCTCCGGAATCCGTACCTTTGATTTGTATTTTCCGGACGGTTCGCACTACCGACTACTGTTATGACCAAAAAACTTACCCTTCTGCTGCTGGCCCTCGCGGCCCTTGGCTGTTCGCCGCGGTCTGCCGATCCCGTCGATTATGTGAACCCGTTCATCGGCACCGGATTCCACGGTCATACCTATCCGGGTGCCACCACGCCTTTCGGCATGGTGCAGCTGAGTCCCGACACCCGCGCCGGCAACTGGGACGCCTGCGCCGGCTACCATTACAGCGACACGACGATCGACGGCTTTTCGCATACGCACCTGAGCGGTACGGGATGCGCCGACCTTGCGGATATCCTGTTCCATCCGACCACGCGCGAAATCGTGATCCACGACGGCGAGTGCGTTTTGCAGCCCTATTTCTTTTCGCATGACGACGAGCGGGCTTCGTGCGGCTACTACGCCGTGACGCTGCCCGACGTGAATATCGGGGTCGAACTGACCGCTGCGCCCCGTACGGGCGTACACCGCTATACCTTTACGGGCAAAGGTCCCCGGCAGGTGATCGTCGATCTGCTGCATACGATCACCGAGGAGAAGATCGACCAGTGCGAACTCCGCCGGACGGCTCCCGGCGAGCTGGCCGGCATGCGCCGCACGCAGGGGTGGGTGCCCGATCAGTATGTATTCTTCGCGGCCCGTTTCTCGGAGCCGTTCGCCGACGTGCAGCTGTTGGGCGACAAGCAGGCCGTGCTGACCTTCGCGCCCGACGTGCGGACGCTCACGATCGCCGTTGGACTGTCGTCCGTGAGCGTCGAAAACGCCCGTGCAAACTCGCTTGCGGAGGTTCCCGAGCTGGATTTCGACGCCGTGCATGCACGCGCCGCCGGGCAGTGGCGCGAAGCGCTGGGCGACATCGTCGTCGAAGGCGGCTCGCGCGACGAGATGATCAACTTCTATACGGCGCAGTACCATACCAAGCTGACGCCCAACCTGATGAGCGACGTGAACGGCGAGTACCGCCGCCACGACCAGACCGTCGCGCGGATGCCCGAAGGGGAGTCCTACTACTCGACGTTCTCGCTGTGGGATACTTTCCGGGCGTGGAACCCGCTCCAGACGCTGGTCGATACCGCGCTGGTAAACGACATGATCCGCAGCATGCTCGACATGTACGATTCAACGGGCGAACTCCCGATCTGGCCGCTGGCTTCGGGCGAGACGGGCACGATGATCGGCTACCACGCCGTGTCGGTCATTGCCGACGCCTATCTGAAGGGAATTCGCGGCTATGACGCCGACAAGGCGCTGGAGGCGATGATCCGTTCGTCGAACATCAATAAGAAAGGTTCGGATTATTATACGGCGCAGGGGTATATTCCCTCCAATATCAAGCGCGAATCGGTCTCCTGTACGCTGGAATACGCCTACGACGACTGGGCGATCGCCCGCATGGCGCAGGCCATGGGCCGCGACGACGTATTCGGGGAATATGCGCGGCGGGCGCTCAACTATGTGAATGTTTTCGACGGCTCGACCTGCTTTTTCCGCGGTCGTCAGTCCGACGGCAACTGGTCCGCGCCCTTCGAAGAGTTCGCCACGGGCCGCGACTATACCGAGGCCACGCCGTGGCACTACCGCTTCTTCGTGCCGCACGACGTGAACGGCCTGATCCAGCTCTTCGGCAGCCGCGAGGCGTTCATCCGCGAAATGGACCGGCTCTTCACGCTCGAATCGGATGAAATGCAGCTCGACGTGAGCGACGTGACGGGCCTGATGGGGCAGTACGCCCACGGCAACGAGCCGAGCCACCATATGGCCTACCTCTATAATTATGTGGGACAGCCGTGGAAGACGCAGGAGCTGACGCGCCGCCTGCTGCACGAGATGTACGCCCCGACGCCCGAAGGCATCATCGGCAACGAGGACTGCGGCCAGATGTCGGCATGGTACATCTTCTCCAGCCTGGGCTTCTATCCCGTATGTCCCGGCTCGAACGAATTCGCGCTGACCGCGCCCCAGTTCCCGAAAGCCGTCGTGCGGCTGGCCAACGGCCGCACGCTGACCGTTACGGCCGACAATCCGCGCCGCAGCGTCTATATCGCTTCGGTGACGCTCGACGGGAAACCGATCGACCGGAATTACATCACCTACGACGAGCTGATGCAGGGCGGCGAACTGCACTTTGCGCTCCGGCCGCGCCCCGATTACGAACGCGGGACGGACGATGCGGCCGCGCCCCATTCGCTGACCCGCGGCGAGGCGGTTTCGATTCCCTATACCACGCAGAACGTGAGCCTGTTCACCGAGCCGATCGCCGTCGCCCTGGCCACGACGACCGCCGGAACGGAAATCCGCTATACGCTCGACGGCTCGGAACCCACGGAAACGTCGGCGCTTTACGCCGCTCCGGTGCCGGTGGACCGTTCGCTGACGCTCAAGGCCAAAGGATTCAAACCCGGCGCCGCGCCCAGCCGTACGCTGACGCTCGAAGCCGAGAAGGCGGTGTTCCGCAAAGGCGCCGCCGCGGGGGAGACGGCCACGCGTCCCGGCGTCGCTTACAGCTATTACGAAGGCGTTTTCGCGTGTGTGGACGATATCCGGAAGGGAAAATACGTGTCGTCCGGCACGATGCCTGCGCCTTCGATCGCCGAAGCTCCGCAGGAGGATCATTTCGGTTATGTTTTCACGGGATCGATCCTCATTCCGGAACGGGGCGTCTGGGAGTTTATGACCAAGAGCGACGACGGCAGCGTGCTGATGATCGGCGACCGCAGGGTGGTGGACAACGACGGGTCCCACGCTTCGGTCATGGCGACCGGACGCGTGGCGCTCGAAGCGGGGCTGCATCCCTATACGCTGCTCTATTTCGAGGATTACGAGGGGCAGGATCTCTTGTGGGGCTGGAAAGCGCCCGGAGCGGAGGGCTTCGAAGCGATACCCGAAGCGAACCTGCGCATGACGGATTTCAGGGGAATTAGTTTTGATTAAAAATATGGAGCTATGAAACGATTGATCTATCTTCTTGCGGCGGTTGCGTTCACCGCCTGCGGCTCGGCGACCTCGCTCAGCGTGATGACCTTCAACATGCGTTACGACAATCCCGAAGACGGGCAGAACAACTGGCGTTTCCGCCGCGAACGGATCGCCGGGGTGATTAAGGCGCAGGAGGTCGACGTGCTGGGCACGCAGGAGCTGCTTTCCAACCAGTTCAATGATCTGAGCGGTCTGCTGACCGGGTATCAAGGAGTGGGCGTCGGACGGCTGGACGGCGCCGAGTCGGGCGAATACTGCGCCGTGTTCTTCAGGAAGGACCGCTTCACGCTGCTCGATTCGGGAACGTTCTGGCTGAGCGAGACCCCCGAAGTGGTGGGGTCGCTGGGATGGGACGGCGCCTGCGAGCGAATCGCCACATGGGTCGTGCTGCGCGACAGGGACGGCCGGGAACTCTTCTTCATCGACACCCATCTCGACCATGTCGGGCAGGTGGCGCGCGACGAGGGCGTGAGCTTGCTGATGAAACGCATCGAAACCCTGAGCGGAGGACGTCCCGTGATCCTGACGGGCGACTTCAACTCGGAACCCGGATCGTCGGTGGTGGCCCATGTGCAGAAGGACGGCGTGCTGCGCGACGCGAAGGCGATTGCGGCGCAGCGGTCGGGAACCGACTGGAGCTTCTCCGATTTCGGACAGATTCCCGAAGCCGAGCGTCCCCTGCTGGATTATATCTTCGTGAGCGGCGACATCGAAGCCGTCCGCTATGAAGTGCTGCCCGACACCTTCGACGGCGGCTATGTTTCCGACCACGCTCCGGTGATGGCCGTTGTCAAAATCGCTAAATGACTCCTACGATGAAAAAGATACTGAAAAGCTGGCTGCTGGCTGCGGCATTGTGCTTCTGCGTAACGGCTGCGGCCGAACGCCCCATGCTGATCCATTCGCATAACGACTATTGCCGCCGCGCTCCCTTCTGGCAGGCTTATGCGCAGGGGGTCTACTCGATCGAAGCCGACGTGTTCCTGCACGACGGCCGGCTGCTCGTGGGGCACGATGTCGAGGACCTTTCGCCCGACATGACTTTCGAGTCGCTCTACGTCGAGCCGATCGTGACGCTTTTTGGGCGCAACGGCGGCCGCGCATGGAAAGATTCGGACGAACGTCTGCAACTGATGGTCGAACTCAAATCGGCGACCGAACCGACGCTGCAGGCCGTTACGGCGCTGCTGGGCCGTTATCCCGAAGTCTTCGACCCGGCCGTGAATCCCGAAGCCGTGCGTATCGCCGTTACGGGACGGGTTCCCGCGCCTGAGGATTTCGGCAAATATCCCGCCTATGTCCGTTTCGACGGTAATTGGGAGACCGATTACACCCCGGACCAGCTGGAGCGCATCGCCCTCGTAAGCGTAAACTTCAGGAACTATTCGCAGTGGAACGGCAAAGGTTCGATCATTCCCGCCGAGCGTGTGAAGCTGGAAAAGATCATCGACCGCGCCCACGGCTGGGGCAAGCCCGTGCGTTTCTGGGGCGCTCCTGAGGGTACGACGGTTTACTATACGTTCTACGACATGGGGATCGACTACATCAACACCGACCGTCCGGAGGTCTGCGCCGGATTCTTCGACGATTTCGGCAACAAGAATTTCCAGATCGGCCAGCGCCGTACGGCCGTCGGTGGCGTGACCGGCACGAAGCGTCTGGACAAGACCACGCGCGATTTCAGGGGATTTCAGAACGATAAACTGCAGCTCACCGAGGGTATCGACGTCTACACGCCGACCTATCGAAACGACGGCGGCAAGGGAAAAGTCAAAAACGTGATCTACCTGATCGGCGACGGCATGGGCCTTTCGCAGATCGTGGCAGCGTTTTATGCCAACAAGGGCCTTACGACGCTGCAGATGAAGTATATGGGCCTGCAGCAGAACAATGCGCTGGATGCCTTCACGACCGACTCGGCCGCGGGCGGCAGTGCGCTGGCGACGGGCGAACGTCACGATAACCGCCATATTTCGATGAGTTCCGAAGGCGAGCCGTATCCTTCGCTGAGCGACTTTTTCCATGACAAGGGGATGCCGGTGGGCGTGCTGACGCTCGGCAATGTCGCCGACGCCACGCCGACGGCCTTCTACGGACATTCGGTCGAACGCGACAACGCCGACGAGCTGACCCGCTGCCTGATGGACGGCCGCGTGGATCTGCTTTGCGGCAGCGGCATCCGCGAATTCACCCGCCGCAGCGACGGCGTGGACCTGATCGGCGAGCTGGAAAAACAGTATGACTTCGTGCGTTCGGTCGACGAGATCAACGCCCGGAAAGGCAAGGTGATCTGCATCGACGAGACGATGGACGATGCCGCCGAGCAGGCCAACCTCACCCTGCTGGCCGACGCCACGAAGGCTTCGATCGCCAAACTGCAGGAGCGGGGCGGCAAAGGCTTCTTCCTGATGGTCGAGGGCGCCAAGATCGACTATGCCGGCCATTCGCGCTGTCTGCCCGGCTCGATTATCGAGATGCTGAGTTTCGACCTCGCTGTGGCCGAAGCGCTGAAATTCGCCGACCGAAACGGCGAGACGCTCGTCGTGGTCACGGCCGACCACGAGACGGGCGGGCTGGTGCTGGTGGACGGCGACGAGCGGACAGGCCGCGTGATGGGCGTCTATGTCTCCGACGACCATACCCCCGCGATGCTTCCCGTATTCGCATACGGTCCCGGAGCCGACAAGTTCTGCGGTACGTATATGAATACGGAGATCGCCCGCAGGATCAAATCGCTGATAAAATAAACCGCATATTATGACGCTACGCAAACATATCGCGGCGCTTCTGCCGCTGGTCTTCGCAGCGGGAGCGGCCGGAGCGCAGGGCCTTAAATCGGGGCCTTACGAGCTGCCTTACAAGAATACCTATGTAAAGGAGGTCTTCGTGGCCGAAAACGAATTCCGGACCGCCAAGCCCGAAACCATCAAGCCCCGTTCGTTCGCCGAGGCCCGCAAGATCCTGCCCGCACCCGTGTGGGAGGGGCACGACAAAGAGATCGAGATGTACTGGCATGCTTGGCGGATCGCCGTGGGCAACATCCGCCAGCCGCAGGAGGGATCGGGATTCGTCTCGCCGTATCTGGATATCGCCTACAACGGCAATATTTTCATGTGGGACGCCTCGTTCATGATGATGTTCGCCCGCTACGGCTACCGCTTCTTCCCGTTCCAGCGTTCGCTGGACAATTTCTATGCGAAGCAGCATCCCGACGGCTTCATCTGCCGCGAAATCCGGGCCGACGGTTCCGACTGTTTCGAGCGTTACGATCCGACTTCGACCGGCCCGAACCTGCTGCCGTGGGTCGAGCTGATGTACTACCGCCAGTTCGGCGACATCGACCGCCTGCACAAGGTCTTCCCCGCGCTGTGCGCCTACGCCAAATGGTGGCGGCTCAACCGCACGTGGCCCGACGGCACCTACTGGTCGAGCGGCTGGGGAACGGGCATGGACAACATGCCCCGCGTGAAGCCCGAATACAACCCGATCTTTTCGCACGGACATATGGTCTGGCTCGACACCAACCTGCAGCAGATGCTGGTAGACGAGTCGCTGCTGAACATCGGTTTTTATATCGAGCGCTGGCAGGAGATCGAAGAGATGGAGGACGAGATGAAGCGGCTGCGTGCCTATGTGAACGAACATCTCTGGGACGAGCGGACGGCTTTCCTGTACGACCGCTACGGCGACGGAACGCGCTGCACGACCAAGGGAATCGGCGCATTCTGGGTTTTGCAGGCCGATGTGCTGGACCGGGAGCGGCTCGACCGCATGGTGGCGCATCTGAGCGATACGACCGAGTTCGACCGTCCGCACCGCGTGCCGTCGCTCTCGGCTGACCATCCGAAATACAATCCGCTGGGCCGCTACTGGCAGGGTGGCGTGTGGCCCGGTACGAATTACATGACTATCGACGGCCTTTATCGCAAGGGCTATCACGACCTTGCGCGGGAGATTGCCGCGAACCATTACGCCGCAGTCTTCGAGGTGTGGAAGAATACCGGCACCTTCTGGGAGTACTACGCCCCGGAGAAGATCGAACCCGGATTCATGGCACGCAAGGACTTCGTGGGCTGGACCGGACTTCCGCCCATCGCCGTCTTCATCGAGTATATCCTCGGCGTGAAGTCGGATTACTCCGAAGGCCGCATCGTGTGGGACATCGACCATACCGAGGCCCACGGCATCGAACGCTATCCCTACGGGCCGGACGGCGTCGTGGGACTTAAGGTCAAACGGCGCGCTTCGGCCGGCGAGACGCCCTCCGTGAGCGTTGAGACCAACGTGCCCTTCGACCTGACGGTGACGTGGGGCGACGGCCGGAGCCGTACGGTCCGCGTGGAGAAGAGCGGCAGCGTGAAACTGAACTGAGCAACCCAACCTGCTTATGAAAAAGATAACGACACTTATGTGCGCTGTCGCCTTGTGGTGCTCGGCGCAGGCGCAGAGGCCCGCTCTGGAATTCAACGGGGAGGGGAAATTCAAGATCGCGCAGTTCACCGACGTGCACCTCGATCTGGGGAATCCCTACCGGCAGGCGCAGGCGGAGAAGACGATCGCTCAGATGCGTTATATCCTCGATGCGGAGCGGCCCGATCTGGTCGTCTTCACGGGCGACGTGGTGACGGGGAAACCCGCCGCCGAAGGGTGGAAGCGCGTGCTGGCCCGTTGCGGAGCGTAACCTGCCGTTCTGCGTGGTGCTGGGCAACCACGACGCCGAACAGGATATTCCGCGCGCCGGAATCGGCCGCATCGTCACTTCGTATGCCGGAACGCTCAACACGCTGAACGCCGACGGCGAACTGGCCGACGTGGTGCTGGAGATCGCCGGGAAGAAATCGCCTGCGGCGTTGCTTTACTGCCTCGATTCGCACGACTATTCGACTGTCGAAGGCATCGACGGCTACGGCTGGTTCACGCAGGACCAGATACGCTGGTACCGCGACCGGAGCGCCGCCTATACCGCGGCCAACGGCGGGAAACCGCTGCCGGCGCTGGCCTTTTTCCATATCGCCCTGCCTGAATACGTCGCGGCGTGGCGCAATCCCGGCAATACGCATATCGGCCGCGCCGCCGAGGACGAGTGTCCGGGCGAGCTGAATCCCGGCATGTTCGCGGCGATGGTCGAGAGCGGCGACGTGACGGGGGTGTTCGTGGGGCATGACCACGACATCGACTACGTCGTTGCCGAGAAGGGTATAGCGCTCGGATACGGACGTTTTTCGGGCGACGATACGACCTACAACAACCTGCGCCCCGGCGTGCGTCTGCTGGTGCTGACCGAGGGCGAGCGGGGCTTCGAGACGTGGATTCACGAGCGCGACGGACGGATCGTCGATCACGTGGAGTTCCGCGACGGCAGGATCAGCAAAGTCAAGAACAGCAATTAACAGACAAGAGATGAGAATAGGCGTGGATTTGGGCGGCACGAACGTGCGCGCCGGCCTTGTGAAAGACGGACATATCGTGCGGCTGCTTTCCGAACCCTGCAAAGCCGACCGTCCCGAAGGGGAGGTGGTGGATCATATCGCATCGCTTATCGGGGAGCTTATGCAACCTGAGGTTTCGCGGATCGGTATCGGCGTGCCGTCGGTGGTGGACGCCGCGCGGGGAATCGTATATAATGTGGTGGGCATCCCTTCGTGGCGCGAGGTTTACCTCAAGGACCTGCTCGAAAAGCGTTTCAGCGTGCCGGTGCATGTCAACAACGACTGCAACTGTTTTGCGCTGGGCGTCTGCCGCTTCGGCGAGGCGAGCGCGTTCAGCGACGTGGTGTGCGTGGCGCTCGGCACGGGCGTCGGCGCGGGCGTCGTGATCGGCGGGAAGCTCTATTGCGGTCGGGATACCGGGGCGGGGGAGATCGGAAGCATCCCGTATCTGGACCGGGATTACGAATACTATTGCAGCAGCCGCTTCTTCGTGGGCCGCGGCACGACGGGAAAGGAGGCTTACGAGCGCGCCGCGGCGGGCGATCCCGAAGCGTTGGCGCTTTGGCGCGAGTTCGGGGGGCATGTCGGCCAGCTGGTGATGCTGGTGCTCTATACGTATGACCCCGAAGCGATCGTCTTCGGCGGCAGCATCGCCCATGCGTTCGGCTTTTTCCGTGAAGCGATGTACGAACAGCTGAAACGGTTCCCCTATGCCAAGACCGTCGAGGGACTGCATATCTGCTGTTCGAATATCGACCACGTAGGACTGCTGGGAGCTTCGGCCTGCGAATAAATGACGCGGTGCTTTGGCGAAATCCGTTTTTTCGTTATATTTACCGGGTAAGTTGCACCGAAATCCACGAAAACGATCCGATATGAAGAGACTTTTACCTGTTTTGGCATTGTTCGCCGTATTGTGCGGCTGTTGCAGTTGCGGCAGGGTGATTCCGACCGACGGCGAAGTGGCCGTCGTGCCGCTCCCGGAGCATATCGTGGAGGGGCAGGGCACCTTCCGCCTGACCTCCGACGCCGAGGTGGTCCTGCTGTTCGACGACGAGCGTCTGGCCGGCGTGACTGCCGCGCTGAACGAGGTGCTGATGCCGCTGTTCGGCCGCGGCCCGCGGGTAAGGCATGCCGACAAGGCCGCGGACCATGCGGTGAACGTCACCCGCGACGAGACGATGCCTGCGGAGGCCTACCGCCTTTTCGTAACTCCCTGCCGGATCGACATCGTCGCCGGAGGAGCGCAGGGGGCGTTCTATGCCGTGCAGACGCTGCGCCAGCTGCTTCCGGCGGCAGCGTACGAAGCCGACGACGTGCGGGCCGTCGAACTGCCCGTCGTCACGATCGAGGACAAACCGTGTCTGGGCTACCGGGGCATGATGCTCGATGTCGGCCGTCACTTCTTCACGGTCGATGAGGTGAAGGAGGCGCTCGACATCATGGCCCTGCACAAACTCAACGTCTTCCACTGGCATCTGACCGACGATCAGGGGTGGCGCATCGAAATCAGGAAATATCCGAAACTCACCGAAATAGGTTCCGTACGCAGCCGTACGCTGATCGGCCGTGATCCGGGCGGCACGTACGACGAGAACTGCAAATTCGACGAAACGCCTTACGGCGGTTACTATACGCAGGATGAGATCCGCGACGTGGTGAATTACGCTGCGGAGCGTTTCATCACGGTGATTCCCGAAATCGAATTTCCGGGGCATGCCGTCGGGGCGCTGGCCTCCTATCCGTGGCTGGGCTGTACGGGCGAGCAGTACGAAGTGCGCCAGACGTGGGACATCGACGACCGGGTTTTCTGCATCGGCAAGGAGACGACGTTCGAATTCATCGAGGGCGTGCTCGAAGAGGTGTTGGAGCTGTTTCCCTCGGAGTATATCCATATCGGCGGCGACGAGTGCCCGACGGTGATGTGGAAGAAATGCCCGCATTGCAAAGCGCGCATGAAGGCCGAGCGGCTGAAGCGGCCGCGCCGGTTGCAGAACTATGCCACGGCCCGCGTCGAGAAATTCCTCAACGCCCACGGACGCAGGCTGATCGGCTGGGACGAGATTCTTGAGGGCGACGTGACGCCGACGGCTACGATCATGTCGTGGCGGGGCGCCGAAGGCGGCATCAAGGCTGCGAAGATGGGCAACCACGCCATCATGGCTCCGACGACGCACTGCTATCTGGACTATTACCAGACGCGCGATACGGCCGGAGAACCGCTCGCCATCGGCGGTTATCTGCCTGTGGAGAAGGTCTATTCGCTCGATCCTTACGAGATGCTGACGGCTGACGAACAGCGCTGTATATTGGGCGTGCAGGCCAACCTCTGGACCGAGTACATCGCTACGTGGCCCCATGCCGAATACATGCTCCTGCCGCGCCTGAGCGCGCTGGCCGAAGTGGGGTGGAGTCTCGACCGGAAGGATTACGGCGACTACTGCGCCGCGTACGCCGGCTGGCGAAGATTTACGACGCCTGCGGATATAATTATGCGAAACATATCTTCGGGAAGTGACATGTTTTCCGCAGACGGAATAGGGGGGACGATGCGTATGCCGTCCCCTTTTCCGTTTCCCGGCGGCAGTGGGGAGGGGCTGCGATATTATATGGGCGATTCCGCTGGGCAGTTCGTAAATTTTTCCTATCTTTGAGGGCAAAAAGTGTACGGATCATGGATTTGAAATACGTGCGGAGCGAATTGCAGAAGCTCTCTGAAATCATAGACAGTTGGAACACCCGGCAGGAGACCGCGGCCCTCGAACGGGATCTGGTGCTCGAAAAACTGCGGAAGTTATACGATGCCGTGCGTTTCGGCGCGGATGCGGACTTTGCTGCTGTCCGCGAAGATGCGGCGGAAGAGGCCGCGGCGGAGCCTGCTCCGACCGAAATTCCGGTCAGCATCGACCTCGGCGAAATACTTCCGCTCGACCCGTTCGCGGTTGAGGCGCAGGCCGGACCGGTTTCAGCCTTCGAACCGGATGCTGCCGCCAAACGGGACGCTGTTGGCGAAGCGGGTGCGGATTTTGAGTCTGAATCTTTTGCCGAGGTGGGGACGGCCTTTGAGTCGGAGTCAGTCGCCGAAGCTGGCGCGGTCTCCGAGCCGGAATCCGTTTCCGAGCCGGAACCGGAGACGGTGCCGGAATCGAAGCCTGAGTTCGGGTCCGAACAGACCGTCGAACCGGGCGTAAATTTCGCACGACATTCCGAACCTGCCGAAGAGCCGGCGGGCGAACCTGAAGTTGTTGCCGATTCTGCCGAAGCATTTGTTGCGCAGTCCGATTCCGACGGCGGGACGAACCCGATTTCAGAACCGGAAATCTCTGCCGCTGAACCCGTGACCGAATCCGGACCGGTCGCTTCTGAGCCTGAATCCGAGTTTTCCATTGAGGAGACGACTCCGTCCGAAGCCGTTGCCGGAAATGCCGCGGAACCTGCCGCCGAGCAGTCAGTGCCGCTGGCGGAAACTGTCCGAGAACCGGAGGGAGCGTCCGAAAAGCCCGAATTCATTGCTGAACCCGTCGTCGAATCCGCGACCGAATCTTTCGCAGAGTCGCTTTCCGAATCCGTTGCGGAGTCCGTCTCAGAATCCGCTGCCGAGTCCGTCGTCGGGGCACATTCCGAGTCGGTTGCAGAGCCTGCCGCCGCATCAGCCGTCTCACCTGCGCCGTCCGTCGATGCGGAACAGACTCCGGCGCAGGAAGCTCCTGCCAAAGCCGAAGCGCATTCCGCGCCGGGAACTCAACCCATAGCTCCGACACTGTTCGAACTGGAAGAGGAGACTGTCCGTCACCGCCATAAACAGCGCGTCATCATGTCGCTATATAATACGGAGCCTGCGGCGCCTGCCCCGAAGCCTGCGCCTGCCCCGAAGCCTGCGCCTGCCCCGAAGCCTGCGCCTGCCCCGAAACCTGCATCCGTTCCGGCCCCTGAGCCTACCGCAAAACCTGTTGCGGGAGGGAAACCTGCGGCCGAAGCGCCGTTCGCACAACCGGCGGTGGCCGGTTCCGCGTCATCCGGTTCCGCAGCGTCCGATTCTGTATCGGCCGGAACTGCCGTCGCCGGAGTCTCCGTTTCCGCCGATGCAACTGCCGGGTCCGCCCTTTCTGCAACTCCATTTACGGCGCCCGTGACGGAACCCGCAGCATCCGCGACAACTTCCGTCGGCTCTGCGACAAGCTCTGCATCCGGACCGGACGCTTTGGCATCGCGGACTCCGGTTGCCGCTCCGGTTGCCGCTCCGCAGCCGAAAGCGGCCGAAACGACTGCGCCCGACAATGCCGGGGATGACGACGAGCCTGATTTCGAAGAGATCACGCTCGAAGCGAAAAACACCTCCAGCGCCGTATTGGGCGAGGTGATCAACCACAATGTGCAGACACTGGCCGACACGATCGCGCCGCCGCGCGACGTGGCGTCCGAACTGCGTCGCAGCGAACACGTTACCGACCTGCGCCGCGCCATCGGCATCAACGACAAGTTCCTGATGATCCGCGACTTGTTCGGCGGCGATGCAGCGGCTTACGAGGCGGCGATCGGAACGCTCAACGGTTTCGACGATTTCGACGAGTGCATGATTTATATCGCCGAGAATTATGCGTGGAACGCCAATTCCGACGGGGCCAAATTCCTGATGGAACTGCTGGAACGTAAATTCGCATAGCTGCATGGCAAAGCTTTATATCGTTCCCACCCCGATCGGCAATCTCGACGACATTACGCTGCGTGCGGTCAATGTCCTGCGCGACGTGGATTTCATACTCGCCGAGGATACGCGGACGACTTCGTTCCTGCTGAAACATCTCGGCATCGAGAAGAAACTCTATTCCCATCATAAATTCAACGAACACGCCACGGTGAAGATGGTCGCCGAGTCGATCGCGGCCGGACGCAATGCGGCGCTGGTGTCGGATGCGGGCACGCCCGGCATCTCCGATCCCGGTTTTCTGCTGGTGCGGACCTGCGTCGAAGCGGGGATCGAGGTCGAGACCCTGCCCGGAGCCACGGCGCTGATTCCGGCGCTGGTGCAGAGCGGGTTTCCGTGCGACCGGTTCTGTTTCGAGGGTTTCCTGCCCCAGAAGAAGGGCCGGGCCAAACAGTTGCAGTCGCTTGCCGCGGAGGAGCGCACGATGATATTCTACGAGTCTCCCTACCGCGTGGTGAAGTGTCTCGAACAGTTTGCCGAGGTGTTCGGGCCGGAACGCAGGGTTTCGGTGTCGCGCGAACTGACCAAAAAATTCGAACAGACCGTTCGCGGTACGGTCGCCGAGGTGCTGGAACACTTCCGCACGACGGACCCCAAGGGGGAGTTCGTGATCGTGCTGGCCGGAAAACCCAAACCGAAGCGGGAGACGGCGGCGGACGAAGAGGAATAAATGAAAGATAGTGCATGTTGAAATGGAAAATACGAACGATACGCATAATGTAAAACGCTCCTTCTCGCTCTGGATCGGGGAGATGCGTGAATTCCTGCGAGGGCGCTTCAGCCTCGACGAAGACAAGGCGCAGCGCGACGAGGTCGTGGCGGCCATCAGCAAGGGCGTGGTGTTCCGCGGGGTGAACCTTTGGGTGCTGATTTTTGCGACGATGATCGCGTCGCTTGGCCTGAACGTCAATTCGGCGGCCGTAATTATCGGCGCCATGCTCATTTCGCCGATCATGGGTCCTATTATGGGCATCGGCCTTTCGCTGGGCATCAACGATTTCGAGCTGCTCAAAAAGGCGCTGCGCAACTATGCGCTGATGTTCATCGTGGCGATTATTACCTCGACGGTCTATTTCCTCGTGTCGCCCCTCTCGTCGAACAGCAGCGAGCTGCTGGCCCGCACGGTGCCGACGACCTACGACGTGCTGATCGCCCTGTTCGGCGGTCTGGCCGGCATCGTGGCGCAGACGCGGCAGGACCGCACCTCGACCGTTATCCCCGGTGTGGCGATCGCCACGGCGCTGATACCGCCCCTCTGCACGGCGGGCTTCGGTCTGGCGACGGGGCAGATAAAATTCTTCGTCGGGGCCTTTTACCTCTTTTTCATCAACTCGGTCTTCATCGCGCTGGCGACTTACCTCATGGTCCGTTTCCTGAAGTACGAGAAGAACGCCTTTATCGACAAGGTGCGCGAACGCAATGTCAAGCGGCTGATGATGGTTATTACGCTCGTGACTTTCATTCCGAGCGTCGTCATCGGTTTCCATATGGTCCGCGTCTCGCTGTTCGAAGCCGTGGCCGACAAATACGTCGCGCAGGTCTTCAAGTTTCCGCATACGCGCGTGATCGAGTGCAACAAGCATTATGCGCACGGCAAAGACCCCTCGCAAATCGAACTGCTGCTCGTGGGAGAACCCATCGGCGATGAAATTATCGAGAATGCCCGTGCGCAGATGCGCAACTTCGGACTGGAGAAGGCCGAACTGGTGGTGCGTCAGGCCAACAAGACGGACGAGATAAACGTGGCGTCGCTGCAGCAGAGCTACCTCGAACTGCTGGAGGAGAAGAACCGGCGCATCGGCGAAATGACGGCTCAGCTGAAACGCTACCGGGTTACGAACGTCGAAGTGGACGACATTTCGCGCGAAGTGGGCGTCATGATGGAGAATATCAAGGCCATATCGCTGATGAAGGGCATTACGTTCGATGTCGCGGGTACGCCGCTCGATACGACCCTCGTATGCGTCGTTACGCCCAAGGCGCCCGCCGATTCGATCGACCGGAAGACGCTGGCCAGCTGGCTGAGGATACGCACCAAGGTGGATAACGTGAAACTTTTTGTCGAACCCTAACGCCTTGCCGGATGAAACGAGCTGAGCTGAATTTTGCACAGAAGGTATGGCTGGAGTCTTTGTGGCTCGGCGCCCGTTTCTTTGCCGTGCTGCCGTACTGGTTCAAATATTACGTCGTCGAGAACCTGCTCTTTTTCATACTCTACTACTGCCTGCGTTACCGCATGAAGGTCGTGAACGAAAACCTGCGCAATTCGTTCCCGGAAAAGAGCGTCGGGGAGCTGGCCGTCATCCGCCGCAATTTCTACCGGACGCTGGCCGAGATATTCGTCGATACGGTCAATATGGCCCATATGGGCGAAGAAAAGGCCCGCACGGTGCTGACGGTGAAGGGATTCGACGAACATTACAAGGCCGTGCACGGCCGCGACTGGATCGCCATGACGGCCCATTTCGGCTGTT
>OCHK01001792.1_pt1 | contig 15684 bp, 16 predicted proteins | sample 1538551 | NCBI WGS metagenome assembly OCHK01 (sample SAMN04571707, study PRJEB22368) | human gut metagenome | biome: human gut; material: stool | host: Homo sapiens | place: Luxembourg | collected 2012-08-31
CTGTTCACCCGGGTGGAACGATGAAGATGTCGGTTAGATAACAGAATAAGATATATAGGATAACATCTAGGATACAGTGACTTAACATACAAACAACTGCTGGTTTTAAACAGATATAGCGGACCACATCTTATGTACTTACTTTGATGTGAGAGATAGCAATGAGAGATAACCGAAAACTAGTGGTTTTGATGGAAAAACAATGAGAGATACCTGTTCGGAAAGGTATCTCTCATTCATTATATTAATGATTGTCAGCATACTAGATATTCCACAGTGAGACCGTGAGACTAAAATTATTTTTTTTCTTTCTAGAAGAGTCTTTTTCCAATAATGACAAAGGATTCATTGTAACAGGCAAAAGCAGCACATACCGCTTTGATGATATTGGGGAACTGCCCTCTATGAATATGACAATGATGCATATGGAATCACAATGATAAAAAATAATGTGTCAATGCAGTCATCATTAAAAAAAGGCACTACTCCTTATTTCAAATCCGAGAGATTTTCACTACATTCACAGCATGAAATGCAGAATTATACTTGGACTATCAGCCATTCTCTTTTTTACAGGATGTTATAATAGAGAACATATTTCCCGGCTTGACGAGGCGGAAGCTCTGTTACAAAACAAGCCGGACAGTGCCTTGACAATATTAAAGCAGCTCAGACAGGAAGGCAGTCAGGCCGAACAGGCCAGATATGCCTTGCTTTACTCGGAAGCATTAGATAAAAACCATATTAAAGTAACGGATGATTCACTGATTCGCCAGGCTTGGAGCCATTATAAACACTATTCCAAAGATTTACGACACCAATGTAAGACTCTCTATTATTGGGGACGAATCAAACTACGGGCAGGAGACAAACCGGGAGCATTGCGCCTTTTTCTCAAAATAGAAGAGAAACTGAAAGACACCAATGAACCTTATTATACAGGACTGTTATACGGGCAAATCGGTGAAGTATATTATGAACAGATGAACTACAGCCGGGCTTATCATTATTTCCGTGAAGCCCGCAATAACTTCCGGCAGTCGGATAATGTACGTGAAGAAACGGAGTCAACACTTGATATGGCAGCCGCAGCTTTTCATTCGAAAGACATAGAGAAAGCAATGCGTCTCTACGCCGCCGCTCTTGATCTGGCCGACGAACAAAAGAACGATCACCTGGCAAAAGCCAGCCTCACGAACCTTGCCTCTCTTTATGTAGTATCGGGCAAGCGGCAAATTCCTCATGACTTGCTGCAACGCATCGAGCTTTCCGCCCGACAGGATACCCTGTACGGCTACCATACACTGGTAGATGTGAACCTTCTGAAAAATCGTATAGACAGCGCACGCTACTATCTGGCTCTCGCAGAAGCACAGACTACCGACATCCGTGACTTGGCCGACCTGCAATATACCGCATATCGTATTGAAGCACAAACCAGGAACTTTGAGAAAGCAACCGATAACATACATCGTTATATCTATCTGACTGATTCGCTGACACGCTCAAACATGCAGTTTTCCGCCGGCATGGTGGAACGCGAATATTTTAAAGAACGGACTGACTTTGCCGAATACCGGATGAAAAACCGTACTACCTGGGAAATCGCAGCAGCAACTGTAATCCTTCTGATGAAAACTCTGACCGAACGCATGGAAGGACAGCGCAATACTGAAAACCATCTAAAAGGATTGATAGCCTCTCGTTTTGACATTATCGACAAATTGGGAAAAACTTACTACGAACGCGAGAATACCGCATCACAACAGGCCGCCATGTTCCACGAAGTGAAACAAATAATCACCGATTTTGCAGAAAACAATGAAATGCTGCAAGAACTGGAGCTTATCGTAAATACCTGCCATGACAACGCCATGCAAAAACTCCGGAATGATTTCCCTGCAATGAAAGAAGCTGACATTCGGTTACTCTGCTATATCTTTGTAGGTTTTTCACCACAAGTAATAAGCCTGTTCATGAAAGATACGGTAGCCAATGTATATGCCCGGAAGTCACGACTTAAATCACGTATCAAATCAGCAGAGACTGCTAACAAGGACCTGTTTTTATCACTTTTCGGATAGGTGTTAGGCCAGTGTTAGAAATCTGAGAACCCATTCAAAATAACTATCTGAATATCAACACTATTAAAACACCAGTGTTAGATTTACAAGATCGTACCATAACTCAAAAATGATATGATCTTACTACTTTTGCATTCGAAAAAATTGAAAAAAGAGAAGATTATGAGAAAGATTGTTATTCTGCTAGGTATCATACTTTTTATGATAGCGTGCGAAAAAGGAAACGAAGAAGTGAGAGAAGCTAAAGTAGTGGTTGTCGTTTATGATGAAAATGGAAAAATTGCAACGGGTATTCCCGTAAAGATGTATAATGAAAAAGATTATAAAGTTTTTGAGAAAGATAATCTGACCTTACCTACTGCGGTTGCCCGAACCAATGAAAGCGGGATAGCCACCTTTATTTTACCGCAAGAAGAATGGTTCGCAGCACAGTCGCAGCGGTTCTTTACGTTCGTGGTACAAGAAGGTGGCGGACCTGATAACTACCAGATATGGTCTTCCGGCAGAACCGTAGAAGCAGGTAAGGTAGTGAAAATAGAAATACGTTTAACCCAATTCCCTAACTAAGCTTTTATCACAATGAAACAAACTAAACTTAATATATTAATAGTACTTTGCCTGCAAATGATGACAGGACTTACATTACTGAGTTGCAGCACTGAAAACGATGAATTCAAGAAGGAACTGCCTCCAACGGAGCAACCATCTGAACCCACAGGAGCCTTACTTGAACGTTTTTCCATAGACCAGCTGCCTGCAAAAACGATTTATGCATTAGGAGAGAGTATAGACTTAACTGGACTCAAAGTGACAGGTGAATATGATGATGGGAAACAACGGTCCGTGAATGTTGCCCCAAAACAGATCAGTGGTTTCTCGTCATCTGTCCCTGTCGACAAACAGGAAGTGACCATAACAATAGAAGGAAAGCAGAAAAGCTTTACTATTCAGGTGGCGCCTGTCCGTGTGGAAAACGGAGTTCTGACAGAAGTCCTGAAAGGGTACGATGAAATCATACTCCCCAACAGCGTGAAATCCATTCCTAAAAACGCTTTCAACGGCAGTAAAATAAACAAGGTGACACTCAATGAGGGACTGAAATCCATCGGAGATATGGCTTTCTTCAATTCAACTATTCAGGAAGTTATATTTCCCTCGACTCTGGAACAGCTTGAGGAAAACATATTCTACTATTGCTATCACCTTAAAAAAGCAGATTTAAGCCGGACTAAACTCACTAAACTTCCCGCAAGCACCTTTGTATATGCGGGCGTTGAAGAAGTGTTATTACCTGCTACGTTGACAGAAATCGATGCACAGGCATTCCTCAAGACGTCTCAACTGAAAACGATTGAGATTCCGGAGAACGTCAGAACAATCGGGCTGGAAGCATTCCGGGAAAGTAGCATTACAACCGTGAAGTTACCGAATGGTGTTACAAACATAGCGCAAAGAGCCTTTTATTACTGTCCGGAATTAACGGAAGTGACAACTTACGGAACTGTTTTCAATGATGATCCCGAAGCTATGATTCACCCTTACTGTCTGGAAGGATGTCCCCAATTAACACGTTTCGAAATTCCACAAAGTATCCGGATATTGGGACAAGGATTATTGGGCGGTAACAGAAAAGTCACTCAACTGACCATTCCGGCAAATGTGACACAGATTAATTTTTCAGCATTCAATAACACAGGTATCAAAGAAGTCAAGGTAGAAGGGATAACACCCCCACAAGTATTTGAAAAGATATGGTACGGATTTCCGGATGACATTACTGTCATTCGTGTTCCCGCCGAATCTGTAGAGAAATATAAAACCGCAGCCGGTTGGCAAGACTACACAAACAAAATACAAGCGTCCTGATGATTTATCTGAATTTTCGGTTATCATTGTAAAAGTCGATTCCACATCTGCTTTTTATGATGATAATCGGAAATTCTTTTTTATTCGGTTTCTGTCAGATATATTCAGTAAATATTCCGCTATATATTCTTCTTTACTCCCAAATACTGTTCTATTTTCCAGTTTTATTCTTTATCTTTGACGCAATAAAACCACTTCGAATTCACAAATATAGAAAACGGCAAGAGGATGCCAGACATATAGTTATGACTATACTAATTATTATAGCTGTAGTAGTAGTGATTTTCATCGCTATTTACAACTCACTGGTGCGAAAAAGAAATGAGACGGAAAATGCTTTCGCAGCCATCGACGTAATGCTGAAAAAGAGATACGACTTGATTCCTAATCTGGTAACTACAGTCAAAGAATATGCAGAACATGAAAAAAGCACATTCGCACAGATTACGGAAATGCGCAACAAGTCGTACGCATCTTTCTCTAATCAGGATAAAGAAAATCTGGACTCTGCTTTCTCACAAGCCTGTACACACTTTTTTGCCATTGCAGAAAATTATCCGCAACTGAAAGCGTCTGAAAACTTCGAACAGTTACAACGTGCGCTTAACGAAACTGAAGAGCAGCTTTCGGCAGCACGCCGAACTTTTAACGCTTGCGTCACTGACTATAATAATGCAGTACAGACTTTCCCGTCAAATCTGTTGGCCGGTATGTTTGGTTTCACACGCAAAAGCGTATTCTCCATTTCCGAACAGGAACGTACTGTTCCGAATGTGAATAACTTGTTGAATCAGTAAAAAACAATATATAATATGGCAGAAAGTCCGCAATTTGAGACATTGGTACAAAGTCTTTCCTCTACTCTGCAAAGTCTTGAACAGAAACGCAAAGAACTAAAAAAGCAAGGACATTCCACCGGAATATGGGTAGGAGGGATTATTCTCGTGATTGGTATTGCATTTTCCCTTTATGCCCATGTAGCACTTATTGGAATCGGTATTGCGGCAGGTCTTGCTTTGTTGGCATACTACAGTTGTATAAATGCCAAATCGCAGGAGTTATCCACCTATTATAAACAGGAAGTAATCGCACAAATATTACAATCTTTTTGTGAAAATGCCGTCTTCACACCCGAAGAGGGAATCAAGGAAAGTACATTCAGGAACTGTGCCCTGTTCACTTCTCCCGACCGTTATCACACAGAAGATCTGATACAGGGACGTGTAGGAAAAACGGACTTCTGCTGTGCGGAAATTCATGCCGAAGAACGAAAAACACGTGTCAATTCAAAAGGACAGACAAGTCATTATTGGGTAGATATCTTTAAAGGTTTCTTTTTCATTGCCGATTTTCAGAAAGACTTTCAGGGACATACCACTATTTTAAGGAATAGCCTGTTCAAACTAAGCTCCAGCGGTTCGCGGGTGAAACTGGAAAATCCGGATTTCGAGAAAACATTCGATGTTTACTCTACAGACCAGATTGAAGCACGCTACCTTCTTTCTCCTTCAATGATGGAACGACTTCTTGCACTAGACAGAGAATTCAATAAGAACATCACAATTAGTTTCAGAGATTCAAATATTCTGATAGCTATTCCTGAATCAAGAAATCATTTTGAAGCCAGCATCTGGAAACCGATGGATGACCTTAGCCAGCTCAAAAACGATTTCAGCATGATTCATGCATTGGTCTCTATTGTGAATCAGCAGAAACAGAACCCGTTTTATATGTCGAACTTAATAGAGGTTTGATTGATACTTCTATAGAGTTTCTGCAACTCAAATCTCCCCGTTGACTCCTAATCCAAATAAAGCAAAATCACCCAGGCAAGGATCATCCGGAAAGACTTCAGCCAATGCAGCGGTGATCCGACGGGCATTCTTCAAAGAAAAAGTTTCCGTATCCGTCAACTTGAAGTAATAAGCTACCCTACAGACATGAGTATCTAACGGAACAATCAGGTCTTTACGATCAAAACTCTCCCAAACACCCAAATCAACCTCCGAATCCCGACGAATCATCCAACGTAAAAACATATTCAGTTTCTTTTGAGGACTTTTGGCAGAAACTTCGAGAAATGCACATAACTTCTCCATAGGTATTCCGGAATATATATTCAAAGCATCTTCCAAACTTCCGAACTGCGTATAGGCCGTATATAACCGACGGAAGTATCCATGAAAATCAGCATACGACAGCATCCGATAAAAACTATGGGTTGCCCCGGAAGGAAAATCTTCCTCCCACCGGCGGGATAATACATATTGATAAGGTGAAGTTCCCATTAGCTTATGCAACTCATCCGCTTTCTTCAATATCTGCTTGCGATTGCCAAAACTCATAATTGCCGTCAGCAGTCCGCTAATCTCTATATCTTGTTTCAGCGTATAACGATGAGGGAACTGCACCGGATCACTTGCGATAAAGCCTGCACAATGGTACACCTCTGCACACATCAAAAGTTTATTCTTTATATCTTCAGTCATTTCGAGAAAGTATCAATCATTGAAAGTACAAAAGTACATATTCTGTTTGGATTTCCTCTTCAAGTACAGAATGGATTGTATTCCCAATAGAATAACGAACAGATATTCCGCCGTCATATACACCGTCAAAGAGGCATGAAAACACTCACTCAGCAAATATAGATAAATCAGATAGATCAGGATAGTAACCAGTTGAAAGACAAAGGCAAGTCTTGTCTTTCCCGTACCTGTAACAGCATTGATATAAACATATCCGGGCAATGCAAACACATAATTCAACAACATGACTATAAAAGGCCAGAAAGCAAGTTTTACTAAATAATCGTTATTTGTATAAAATCCGATGATCCATTGATTGCCCCAAAGAGCTGTCAGTATCAATGGAAGCCCTACCACATAGCCTAATCTGAGAACTTTGCGGCAAACGGGAAAAAGTTCCTTCCCCTGTCCTCCCCCGATCAGATTGCTAACTAACGATCCGGTAGTAGAAGCGAAAGAATTGACTATCACAAAAAAGAGGGTAGACACACTTCGGGTAATATTGGAAATAGCAAGTTCTGTCTTCCCCAAATGTTCAATAGCCACAAAAAACAAAAACCAGGGAGCGACACTGATAAAAGCATGAAGCATACTCCATACGGACAGTTGCAGTAGTTTCATCAGCAATCTGCCATCATAGACGGCACTCAGCCCATATTTTTTTAACAAGAGTATGAGAAACGCTCCAAACTCAGCAATGGAGGAGGCCATCGCTGCTCCGGATATGCCCATATCTAGTTTGAATATCAGTAAATAGTTGAAAGGAATATTGATACAGACTGCCGTAAGAGCTGCTCCGGAGAGGAGTTTAGTATTCGTGACCCCAACCAGGAAAGCCCGGAAAGCTAAGAAAGGAAACGAAAATAACAATCCGAAACTACGCCAGTTCAGGTAACGGATCACAGCCTGATAAATTTCATCAGAAGTAATCAGCTGTTGCAGAATAAACGGAGAAACAAGATGTATCAGCAGACAAAGCATGATTGCCATCACCATCAGAAAATATAATCCCTGAAAGAAGGTACGCCCTGTTTCTTTGTAATGCTGCTCCCCATTTCTTCGGGCAATCATAACCTGCAGACCAATGCTGAATCCAAATCCCAGCATATAAATCGCTAAATAATATATTCCCGCAAGTGCGGATGCTCCCAATTCGATTTCTCCTACGTGTCCTAAAAAGACAGCATCGGTAATGTTGATTAATTGCTCCATTAGAATGCTCATCATCACAGGAAAGTTGATGAGCCATATTTGCTTATATGTATATTTCATTGCTCAACTAAAAATAGCACGATACAGCATACTACACTCATAGCAGTACACAGTTTCGTAAATTCATAAAAATGGGTATAAAAACTCTTTGGCAAGCGGGTCGTTGCTTACCGGATAGCTGAATAGCCTGATTAGAAAGGATGCTATTCGTTGAGCGTAGCTATATACAGAGTTTCATAAATAGATGGATATACTATTAGTTCATTAATCACGCTACAAAGATAGTCATTTTTATATCATCTCCTAATATGGTATGGTATTAGCAGATTACATCTAGTAATGGACTGCTTCAGAAGCGGGAATAATAGAATTAATAATTTGATTCTGAACAACATACCTGATAATCAAATAGCAGATCGATGGCAACAGACCATCTCTATTTGAAAAAAGGCATATCATTTTGAAAAGATCAGTAACCAATAAATTATCAGATAACAATGAAAGTTTGCAAATTTGAAAAAATGAAAGAAGAGGATGAAATCAGACAAGTAATCAATTACATCCTAAAGGAACATCCTTACGTAGTTGTGGTTCCGACACTGACGCAACTACAAGAATGGCTGCAGGATATTTCTATCAGCTGGTTTCACGAAGAAGACAGTGCTTCGCATACAACAATCAATAATATCGAAGAATATTGCTGCACACTGGCAGATCACCTCATAACAGATTTGCCACTAAATACGGATATAAAGAAATATATCCGGGAATGTATCGAAAAGATGCACAAACTGGTGGAGGACAAAGCCGATTTATTAATTGATAAAATAATAAAAGCCGAAATATACCGGTTATCCGGAGAATTGTTTGCCTGCTGCCTGCGTCAGCATGGACTGAATGCCCGCACATTGGATACCGGTACTTTTATGCAGATGAATCTGGAAAGGAAACCGGATATCCCCTACATTCAGGAATCTATCAGGCAGTATATCAATGAGAATCGGGATACTGACATTTTCATCGCTCCTCTTTCCTTATGCAAAAATGTATATGGCGAAATTGATTTCATGAATGAGAAGCGTAATGATTATTATGCTACCGTACTCGCCAGCATATTCGAAGCAGACGAAATCATTCTGTCAACCGAACTCACGAATATCTATGCCAACATTAACAGTGGAGTACACTTAATTTATACAGACTGTATCACTCTTGCAGCCCGTTCCAATATCGTTATCCGCTTAATAGACACCCATGACCTGGAAACAGAACGGCTCTACATCTCTTCCCATGATACGGAAAGCAGTGTTAAAGCCATTATTGTCCAAGACTCAGTGACGTTTGTACGCTTCACGTCATTGAACGTCCTGCCCGGCTATTTACTCATGGGCAAATTACTGGAAGTCATTAATAAATATCAGATAAACGTTATCTCAATGGCCTCATCCAATGTTTCTGTCTCCATGATTCTGACAGCCAGTCGTGATACCCTGCGAATAATTCAAAGAGAACTGCACAAATACACAGAAATGGTTGTTGACGAAAATATGTCCGTAATACATATCATAGGATCACTTCATTGGGAACGTACGCAACTGGAAAGTAACATCATGGAAACAATCAGGCATATCCCCATATCACTGATTTCTTATGGCGGCAGCGATCATTGTTTCACAATATCAGTTCACACGGCTGATAAGAAGCAATTACTCAATTCGCTGTCACAGCGTTTTCTTGAAAGACTTTCAGCCTGATTAACAAAGTAATAAATACAAATCCATAAAAACATGAAAATTACAATTATAGGAGCCGGAAACATAGGGAGCGCAGTTGCTGCCTGTCTGGCAAAAGGACATCTCTACAACGAAAAAGATATTATCATTTCTACCCCTCATACAGACAAGCTAGAAAATCTGCACAAACAATTTCCTGCGATACGCATAATGACAGAGAATCAGTATGCCATATCGGAAGCCGACATTATTATTCTGGCTGTCAAACCATGTATAGTAGACGAAGTATTATCTCCGTTACGATTCTCACGCACCCAAATCCTGGTTTCACTGGTAACCGGAATATCCATTTCTCACCTGGCACATTTATCGGAAACCGAAATGCCTATATTCCGGGTTGTTCCAAACATCGCCATTACGGAACATTCGAGCCTGACCCTGATAACTTCACGCAAAGCCGGCAAAGAACACCAGCAACTCATAAAACAGACATTTGAAGAAGGAGGAAAGTGTTTGTTCGCAGAAGAGAAACAGCTGGATATCATTTCTGCATTAACTTCCAGTGGAATCGCTTTCGCATTAAAATATATTCATGCAGCCATGCAAGCCGGCATAGAATTGGGTATCTCCGCTGAAGATGCAATGCGAATGACGGCATATAGCATGGAAGGAGCTACAGAACTGATTTTAAATCACGACACCCACCCGCTGTTAGAAATAGAAAAAGCAGCTACTCCCGGTGGAGCCACCATTAAAGGATTGAATGAACTGGAGCACAGGGGATTTACTTCCGCCGTTATTCATGCCATAAAAAGTAGCGCCACAGTATCGACCGATAAAGAGACTGAAGAATAGACAAACGATCCCCTAAATTTTCACGCACATAATTTCGCACTAATATAAAGTATATATTTTTCATATAAAGAAGAAGATACTAACAGCATTATTATACGTTTATTATACATTAAAAAGAGTTACCCTATACACAGAGTAACTCTTTCTAAATTCAGTTCTTCAGGTTCAGATTTAACTTACGATACTTTATATCGACAATTCTTTACTTATAAGTTAATGGAACTTCAAAGATGTTCACGAACAGCATTCTTTATTATCCAAAGCTAAAAGGGAAAGTGCTTTCATCAGATAAAGCAATTAATCCATTTTTCCGCTGGCAAATTTTGTTCTCTCTCGCCAGCCAACCGGCGGCTAATGCTGTACTCTCTACGCTAAGGTTTAATCTTCTCGCCAATTCTGGTATCGAAATTTCACCAATTTCTTTCAGGGCACACCAGACCTTGCCGGCATTGTTCCCTACTACTCTTTTATCCATGGCTATTCTCTATTAATAATTCGAAACTAAGATAGCTATTTTAATAATAGTTCATAACATATTCTCTTATTTTATTTAACAGATTGACATTATTTAAAGATTCAAAAAAGAATCGGGTTCAAACAGTTAAATATTCGGTCATATTTTATACTAAAGCACCATTCTGGAATACTCAAAATCATCAAATAAATTCATAGCATAACTAAAAGAGAATCAACAGGTTTTATTAAAAAAAATGAATAATAGCAATATCGGACAAGTTCGTTCCCTTTTTTACCAATACCTTTGCGAAGTGAAATACCAAAAGAAGTTATGCAACAGAAGAAAACAACCAAAGAAGAGTATCAAAAGTGCGTAAATGTTGTGGTGGAATATATCAATCAACATTTAGGAGAAGACATTGATTTGAAATCGCTGGCCAGGATATCAAACTTTTCTCCTTTTTATTTTCACCGAATTATGAAAGCATTCCTCGGTGAACCGATCGGTACCTTTATTGTCCGGACGCGGACAGAAGCAGCCGCACGTTTATTGCGCTATTCGGATATTCCTATTGCCGATATTGCCTATCGCATCGGATATTCATCCCCTTCTTCCTTGTCGAAAGTGTTCAGACAGTTTTATGGTATTTCTCCTTTAGAGTATCGAAACAATAAAAACTTTGTAATTATGAAACCAGCGATTATCAGACGGAGGGACATGGGGACGTCTGTGGCAGTTCATCAAAGAACAAAAGCTGCCGATGGGAGATTTCAGCCCGCTCTGCATCTATCACGACGACCCCAAAGTGACACCAGCCGAGAAATTGCGCACCGATGTATGTATGGTGATGCCCGTACAGGTAGCTCCCAAAGGAGATGTAGGATTCAAGACACTTCCGGCAGAAATGGAATGTACGCTACGCGATGAACCCAGTGCCGAACGCTATCTGAACAATCCGTGCGAAACCGCTCCCGAAGAGCTGTTGACAGAGATTTATATTCCGGTAGAATAAGAAGGATTTAAAAATAAATGAGACTGCATCCATAAAAAATGCAGTCTCATTCTACTTTCGCTCATCATTACCCATCAGAGGGCAACTACGCCGGACAGATAATCTTCCTCTCTTTTATCTGTTATTTATCAGCGTAAAGCCCTACCCTGTTTCCCTCGCTATCCGCAAACAAGGCAAACCAGCCTCTGCCCTCTACTTCGATTTTCGTCTTGGGCATCATGATTTTTCCACCTTTCCGAAGGACTTTTTCCAGTGTCTGATCGATGTCTTCACAATTAAAAGAGATAATCACTCCTTTTTCCGAAGGAAGATAATCGGGAGCATGAAAAATAGCGCCGACCGTTTCACCTTCTTCCGTGAAACACGCCATCTTCTCCTCTTCACATTCAAAAACCGGAAGCTGTACCCCAAACACTGTTTCATAGAAATCGACAGCCCGGTGAAAATCAACTGTAGGAATCTCAAAAAATGCAATAAACTTTTTCATTTCGTTCTTTTTTTATGGTTACTATTGAGCCTTTGCAAAGACACTGCAAAAGTAAGGGATGCCACAAAGCTCTGATAGGAAAAAAAAGACATTTTCAAAATTCCGAGAAGTAATCAGAATAAGGAGCACAAACAGAAAGATATTCTGCAGGCGTATAACCGGAAAATAGTTTGAATTCCTTGATCATGTGGGACTGATCGGAGTATCCACATTCATAGGCCACTTGTACAAAAGGCAAAGTCACATCCTGTTGCAACAGAAATAAAGCACGTTGCATACGCACAATACGAAGATATTCCTTGGGAGTCGTACCGACATGATCGGCAAAAACACGTCCGAACTGCTTGCTACTCAAACAAGCCGCCTCCGACAATTGAGGAATATTTATCTGTGGTTGAAGATTGATTTCCTGAAAGACAGCAGACATCCTCTTCAGATTATACTCGGAAAAAGCATATAAACGACGAAGAAAAAACTGCTCTATCAGACGAATACAGACTATATTATCAGAAGTATCAGTGACTTGCTTCGCCAAATCCGATAGTTCGACATCTTCCACTTCATCCATCGCTACATCTTTCCCATGAAACAAGTGAACGGGAATGTGGAGCAAGGCTTTCGCTGCATAAGGTTGAAAAACAACCGTAATCATCTCTATCCTACCCGTCGACAACACATCGGAGAATCCGATCGACTGTCCGCAAATAAAAGACTGTGGCTGCAACTTTAAATCATTCTGCAGGAAGAGCTGTTTCCCTTTATGAAAAACAAGCTGCATACAACCGATGGGGAAAGTCCGTTCGGAAACAGAAACTGCTGCATCATCCTGCAATATCCAATAATGGCGGATGTAAGGCGATAGCACAGGAACGGGCTTTATAATCTGAAATGACTGCATATGGCAAAGATATCACTTTTTTAATTATGGAAGCAAAAGTAGAGAGTCTCTTTGAATCTGTATTGTAAAAAAGAGACATTCTGACAAAAAAGAAGCTGCCCCATTATAGAATCATGAGACAGCCCTACCAAAAATCGTATTTATTTTCAAATAACAGAAAGCCCGTATTCATAGGCTTCTGACATCGCCTGATATTCTTTGTCCGAATATGCGCCTTTACTTCTTGCCTTCTGCATATCATTCATAAAGGACTTAACGGTAGAGAGGAAACTCTGAAAATTCTTCAGTTCTTCATCATAACCGGTAACAGCCGGAATTTTTTCCGCAGCCTTCAGTTCCTTCTCCAGTTCCGCCATTTTCAAATCAATCCGCATTCCGTCCATTGCATGTTTGCGGGAATACAAATTCATTATGCTCTGCACCGTGCCTGACATCTTGCGCATCGCCATTATCTGATCTTTCAACGGCTCATCAGCCAAAAGTTCACTCTCCGCTTGTTCGGTCAAAGGACTTAGAATATCAAAAATCACTTGCTTATACTCGGACAGTTCTACGCTCAACTTATAGTTTTCATTCAGAAGCTGAGCCGTTTTTGCTGTATCTTTCGACTTCTTATAAGCAAGAAATTTATTGAAGTTATCATAGAACTGTGTCCGCACATTAAACAATCCGGCATAATTCTGCTTTAGATTCTGACGGACTTCAGGATTAAAATAGTCTCCCGGGTCCAACAATTCCGCTGTATCACGGGCAGCTATTTCCGGAGGTGCAATCGGTTCAACTTCAGGCACTTTCCCAGTCTGTTCCATGTACCCCAACACAGCGTTTATATCTTTCGCATTAGCCACATGCCTCAATACAGCGAGCGACATATGATAATAATTGATCACCTTACTGGCATCATCCAATTCCTCCGTACTTTCCGAGGATACAGTCTGCTTTTTACTTCCTCCCGAACAGGAAGACAACAGCAAAGCACCGACCAGTGCTCCAAACAATAAAAATTTCTTTTTCATAATGTTCTCCTTATTAGTTACTTTCCGTACTATAACAATAAAAAACGATTTTTGTTATGTACAAACAATAGGTATCACATACACTTACAACGGTGGAAAAATTCAAGATGCTATTAACGATGATTAAAGAATAAACAATTATCGACGTATAAAAACAAAAAATGGCTACTCATCACGAGCACCTTTCAAGTAAATAGCAAATTTCAGAGCCGAATCGGACGATAATATAACACGGTTTAATATTCTCGGAAGCGCATTAACATTTCAGACTTTTCATGTTAACATTTAACATATTCATTCACAGTTCCTGCTTAAAGAGATTCTTGAAAAAGCAACTAAGTCCGCTTTTTCCTCTCATCTCTTATTAAACCTTTATCAGTATGCTCTATTCTCCCATCCATCCGTTCTATTGATTATTTTTCATCACGGAATTATTGCAATACAACCAATTTTACCGTAACTTTGAAATATGATAATTAGCGCCAGCCGCCGGACAGATATTCCGGCATTCTATTCGCAATGGTTCTTCAACCGGATTAAAGAAGGATACGTGTTAGTTCCCAATCCTTTTAATCCTAAAATGATCAGCAAGGTCAGCTTACATCCTGCTGTGGTAGATTGCATCGTGTTCTGGACCAAGAATCCTGCTCCGATGATTGATAAACTGGATCATCTGCAAGACTACAAATACTACTTTCAGTTCACCCTCAATCCTTACGGAGAGAAATTAGAAAATAATCTGCCGTCTATCGACAAACGAATAGACATATTCAAACGCCTTTCGGATAAAATAGGAAAAGAGAAAGTGATCTGGCGCTATGACCCGATACTGACTAACGAGGAATATGACGTTTCTTTCCATAAGGAGGCATTCGCCCAAATTGCCTACGGACTTAAAGACCATACCGAAAAGTGTATGCTGGGATTTATTGACCATTACCAGCATATCCGCACCGCAGTCGGCCAGTTCAACATACAGCCGTTGCGAAAAGAGGAGATTGAAGAAATAGCCGTCTCTTTCAGGAATACCATCAACGAATATCCTGCTATCCAACTGGATACCTGCACCTCCAAAGTTGATCTGAGACATTTGGGAATCCCTGCCGGACTGTGTATCGACAAAGAACTGATCGAAAGAATCACCGGCTACCCCCTCCTTGCCAAAAAAGACAAAAATCAGCGGAATGTCTGCAATTGCATTGAAAGTATCGACATAGGCACTTATGAAAGTTGCCTCAACGGATGCATCTATTGTTACGCCATCAAAGGCAATTACAACAGTGTGGAATATAACACTAAGAAACATGACAGGAATTCGCCTTTGCTGATCGGGCATCCGGCAGAAGATGATGTAGTGAAGGAACGGGAAATGAAAAGTCTGCGAAACAATCAATATTCATTATTCTGAATCACGCCCGGACTCCAAATAATTCCTTCGCATAAGAGCAAAAAAAAGGCTATCTATCCCAGACAGCCAATCTTTGTTAACCTTAAATCTAATACTATGAAAAACACAGTACAAAGATACGGACTTTT
>OCHK01001795.1_pt1 | contig 15674 bp, 16 predicted proteins | sample 1538551 | NCBI WGS metagenome assembly OCHK01 (sample SAMN04571707, study PRJEB22368) | human gut metagenome | biome: human gut; material: stool | host: Homo sapiens | place: Luxembourg | collected 2012-08-31
TTTGCAGAATAATCATAATCATACTCTTCAATCATTCCATTTTTTAGAGCATACTCTAATAACTGGTTAATTTTTGTGTTCATTTGTTCTCCTTATATATAAACAAAATCAATCATTTTTATCACAGTCAAATCCTTTTTCCAACTACATTACCCACAAAAATAATGATCAATTATTTATTTATATACGGCTCATCATCAATATTTTGCAGATGCGGTTATAAATGTAAGATTTGCCCATTTAACTTTAGTGTAAGCGTTTTCTTTATCTGTGTCAACATATTCAAACAACAATTTAAACACAGATGTTAGATTTAGGTTTAAAATAATGATTATTTGTTTGTTTTTGTTTATTTTATGTTTTATTTATACAAAAAGCCACCCTGGCATGAATGGCTCTTATTTAAAATTTTCAAAAGAATCAATCACTTGTACAACTCCAGGAAGCTTTTCGTATTCTTCTTTTTTATTGGCAGAATCCACAACGACTATATTATGACATCCTGCTTTATAAGCATTTGAAATTCCACTAGCACTATCTTCAATAATTAAACAATCTTGAATATCCACACCAATATTATTGGCAGCCTTTATAAACATTGCGACTTTATTTTCATACGATCCATCATCATAGACAATCATAGATGGCTCAATCCATTTGTCTAGATGAAATGATTCGACAAAGAAATCAATATTAGGTTTGATAGATGCGGATGCAATTGTGAATGGAATATTTGATTCTTTTAAATAATCAAAATATGCTTCAGCTCCCTTTACTAAATGAAATGTTGCCTGATCTTCTTTACAAAATTGGCGATAATATTCTTCTTTTAACTGCGAATATTTTTCCATTTCGGATGGATCACACTTTCCACCAAACATATATTCAACAACCTTATTATTAGGTACACCATTAATATGTTCATGAAGTTCTTCTTCATCAATTCCATGATGACGAATATCTTGTGATATTTTTGACCATGCCAAAATATGTTTTGGATTGTCAAAAAACAATGTTCCATTAAAATCAAATATTACGCCTTTGTATCTTTTCATTACTAAACCTCTTTAGTTTCAGAAACACGCTTATACCAATATGCACTTGCCTTTGGATAACGTTTTTGTGTTTCATAATCTACATAGAACAAGCCATAACGCTTATTATATCCATTTGTCCATGAGAACATATCCATTAAAGACCAGACAAAATAGCCTTTTACATTGACTCCAGCTTCGATTGCCTTTAATGTGAATTCTAAATGTCTACGAATAAAGTCAATACGTGGTTCATCATCAATGATTCCATCCACAAAATCATCTTTATATCCCATACCATTTTCTGTGATATAGATTGCTTTATAGTTTGGATATTGTTGACGAATACGCACCAACATATCAAACATACTTTCTGGATGAATCAACCAATCCCAGTCCGTACGAGGAATGCCTTCCTTTTCCATTCTTCGTCCAACGTTTTTTAAACAGAATCTAGAAGTTCCCTTCTCTCCTGTTCCATTATGATGAATATCATTTTCCCCTTCATAATGTTGAATAAAACGAGATTGATAATAATTCATACCCATATAGTCATTTAATAATGCAGCTTGTTTCAACACATCAAAATCTTCATCTAACAATTCTAACGTACCATTATTTATACTAACTAAACGATTCACGATTTCCATGGTTTCTGTTGAATAATATCCTTTAAATGTTGCATCCAACAAGAATTGATTTTGAAGTACATCCTCATTTTTTGCAGCTTGAATATCATCCAAATTATTTTCATCAAATGGATATTTATATTCTAAAGACTGTACAACACCTATCTTTCCATTATATCCTGCCTTTTTGTATTCCAATACTGCCAAGGCATGCGCCACCATCATATTGTGCATAATCTGGAATGCTTTCGTCATATTGTATTTTTCGCCATTCGGGAAAGTTCCCTCAATATATGTGTTTGTGGCAACCGCCCAGATTTCATTGAATGTAAACCAGTATGTTACTTCGTTTTTGTATTCTTCAAAACAATATTTTGAAAATTCTACGAAAGCATTGATTGTATCTCGATTCAAAAAATCGCCTTTTTGGTAAAGTGTATCTGGAGTATCAAAATGATGCAATGTCACAAATGGCTCTACATTGTTTTTATGACATTCTTGAAATACTCTATGATAGAAATCAACCCCTTCCTGGTTGATTCTTCCAGTTCCTTCCGGAAAGATTCTAGCCCAAGATATAGAGATACGAATTCCATTGACGCCAAACATGTTACATAGTTTTAAATCTTGTCCATATTGATGATAGAAATCACTGGCTGGATCCGCTTTAAAACGTCCTTGTTTGGCAAGAAAATCATCCCAAGATACTTTTCCTTTACCGTATTCTAGAGTGCTACCTTCGCATTGATATGCGGCAGTAGCGCCTCCGAAAATAAAATCATCCGAAAATTTCATACATTTATCCTTCCTTTACTTGTTCACAAATAAATTCAACGGCACCTTTTGGATCACGAGTTAATTTAATATATTGTGCACCTTTTGTTGCGACAACTTTAGTACCGTATTTAGAAGCATCCTGTTGTACTTCTTCTAAATGCGATTGTACTTGTGGTGATAATACAACAATGTCATAATCTTTCAAAATATCATAATGCGAACCATATGCACTTGCGGTTGCATCAATCGGTAAGTTTTCAATTTCTGCTCCTTCTTTAACGGCATTGGCAAACATTGCTGATGTTCCAGCACCTACACATAATACTAATACATTAATATTTTTATTTAAACTTAAAGGTTGAACTTCTTTAGCTTCTTCTTTTTCAACTTGTTCTTCTAAAGCATCTAATGCTTCTTTTTCTTTTTCTTCTTCTAATAAAGTTGCATCATACGCCTTAATAAATGGCAAGTAAACAATTCCATCTACAACAATTAATACAACAGCTAATACAACAGCTAATAAACTAATTCCTGTACCTAAGATCAATCCAATTGGAGCTGGTGTTGCCCATGGTAATACGTAGATGAATGAATTCATTTTTAATACGTCCACAAAGAATTTGAACAATGATACGTTGATCATTGGAGTAATCAAGAATGGAATGAAGAAATATGGATTCAATACAATTGGTGTAGCGAATAACAATGGTTCATTTACCGCAAAACATACTGGAACAAATGTTGTCTTACCAACAGCTTTTAATTGTTTTGATTTTGCGAACAACATGAATAAGAATGGTACTACAAGGGTAGCTCCAGTTCCTCCCATTGTTCCTACGAAGTTTCCAAGTCCTACAGTTAATACGTTAGAGGCTTGTTCACCAGCTTTGAATAACGCTAAGTTTGCATCTACGTTAGCATAAATAATAGCTGCAATAGCTGGTTCTACAATACTTGGTCCGTGTACACCTACAAACCAGAACAATGCCATAGCACCCCAAATAATACAGATTCCTAAATATCCATCGGCAGCAGTAAATAATGGTTGAAGCAATGTGATAATAGCTTCGGCAAAAGTATAATTAAATGCTGTTCTGCATGCCACATCGATCAATACACATACTAAAACTGAGAATGAGAATGGGAATACATCTCTAAACATTTGAGAAATTGTTCCTGGCACTTCTTTTGGCATGTGAATTGTAACATCTTTAATAACACAGAATTTATACATATTTACTGTAATGAATGCAGAAACAAATGAAGCTAGTAAACCTTTTGTTCCTAAATATGTAGTTGAGATACCACCATCTACATTTGAAACAGCTAACAACATAAATCCAACAATACTTGCCAACATAACACTTGTTGTATTGATGACTTTGTTTTTAGGCATTCTACGATTCATACTTTCAGCTAAGCAACGAGCTGTAGTTGCCGCAACCAACAAACCAACAACACCCATTGAATAGTTGTATACTTTCCATAACCAGTCAGATACTGTAGCTGGTAATACAATTCCAAAGATTTCTGGAATCGATGCAGCTAGAATAAATACACTTGAGAACAGGATGGCTGGCATTGCAGTTAAGAAACCATCACGAACAGCTCCTAAATAAATATTTTGTGCAATCTTATCAAAGAAAGGTTTTCCTTTTTCAATTTGCTTAATAACCCCGTTTAACATTATTTGTTTCCTCTTTCTTCATATAAATTAATAAAATCATCTACAATATCACGCAATAAAATCGTTGTCATCAAATGATCTTGACCATGAATGAAAATGAATCCCATTTCCATGTCTTCTCCTCTAGCTTCTTGTTGTAAGATCTTTGTCTGAGACTGGTGTGCCAAATTAATATTTTCATCGGCTTCTTTTAATTTCTCCTCAACATTTTCAAAATTACCCGCACGCATTTCCTTCAACAATGATAACAATGTACTTCTTGCATCTCCTGAATATGCAACTATTTCAAATCCAACCATACTTAACTCATCTTTAGTCATTTTCTTTTCTCCTTTTACGATGTGGCCTTATCGTTTACATCATTAGTGTAAGCGTTTTCCAATCAATTGTCAACACATTCAAACACTTTTTAACACTTTTTCAAACATTTTAGAACATTTATGTAAATATTAAGTGACTTTTTAACAAATTTTGTTTGTTTTTGTTTGTTTTATGTTGACTAAATATATTTGAAATGGTATCTTTTAACATAGAAGAGGATATCAATATGTTAAAAAAAGAACGTTTAGTTAAAATAGCACAAAAAGTAAATCAAAATGGAATCATAACAATTCAAGAAATCATGGATGAATTAGGCGTGTCGGATATGACAGCACGAAGAGATTTGGATGAATTAGAAAAATCCGGAAAATTGTTAAGAGTTCATGGAGGTGCACAAAGCCTTTCTTTTTCAATGGATCACGAATTGAGTCACATTGAAAAATCATCGGTTCAAATTGAAGAAAAAAAGAGAATTGCCCATAAAGCTGCAACTCTCATTTCAGAAGGTGAATCCATATTTTTAGGGCCTGGTACAACCATTCAATTTTTAGCCGAACAATTGACCGGCAGAAACATTCGTGTTATCACAAATAGTCTAGCCGTATTTAATATATTAGTGAATCATGCTCCTACAGAAGTTATCCTTACAGGTGGTGATTACAGAGATAACACAAATACGTTTGTAGGTCCCATCACAAATTTAGTATTGGGTAAATTAAAATATAATAAAGCATTTATTAGCTGTAACGGAATCTACAACTCATCCATCACAACCTATTCGTTAGAGGAAGGAGAATCACAACAGATCGCATTAGATAATTCTAAAAATAAATATCTATTGGCTGATAATAAAAAATTCAATCGTGCTGACTTCTATATTTATTATGATCTATTTAACTTTGATACATTGATTACAGACAATACCATCGATGAAGAAGTATTAGCACACTACAAGCAATATGTACAAATCGAAAAAGTTTAAAAAAGAGGCATTTTATTTTGCCTCTTTATTCTTCATCATCATCCACACGTTTAAAGATTTTTTTCTTTTGTTTAGCCGTATGCTGTTCCAATGTATTCCAATCCGTATCCAATTCTTCTTCGCTTTCAGAAGTATCATAGAAGTCTTTACTTCTTTCATTTGCACGAATTTCTCGAACTCTTAATTTTGATTTTAATTCACGAGCTCTCTTCTTTGATTTTCTAAGCATTCTTCCATACATACAGAATACAATAAATGAAATTAAGAATAGACCTGCACATAATGCGATTCCTGCTAAATAGCCTTGGAAATACACTTGTAATAGTCCTGTCACAACGCAACATGCCATACAAATAAACACTAAGAACATTGTTGAGCGACATGAACTTGAATATTTCTTAAAGAAACGGAATTTTTCTGAATCATTATCAATTTCTTTACGATATTCTCCATCTTCTTCTTCGTTTCTAAAAGTAAACCAACCCGCATCACTTTTCTTTTTACCATCTGATTTAGAAACCAATTTCCAACCATCCGCTTCCCACTGACGCCATTGATCTGCATCTGGCTCATCCACAAAATAGTTCATTGAATAATAATACGTTTTTGGTTGACCTTTTCTAAAATAATATTTCTTTCCTTCATGACGAACAAAGTGATATCCTTCATTTGATTTTCTTTGAAGATATCCTTCTATTTTTGGATATTCCGCATATAAGAAGCTTTTTCTTTCTTCATAAAGATTTTCATCTTCATCTTCCTCGTCATACTCATCATCATAAATATCTTCTTCACTCAAAACTGGAGTTGATTCTTCTTCAACAAGTTCAGATGTTTTTTCTTCTTCTTCAACTGGATTTACATTAAAAGCCTTTAATTCATTTTCAATCGATTCCGTGGTAAAATTCTCATCTGCATCAATGGTTTCAACAACCACTTTTTTTGCTTCTTCAACCTCCACTTTTTCAGCACGCTCACCCATCACAGGTTCTACTGTATGCTTTTCAATAGGTGCCGCTACTTCTTCAATGGAAGTATTTGGTGTAATATCAACGGATTCACTCACCTCATCATCAAATATATTTTCATTGATTTTCACATGTGTTTTTGCACTTCTTTTTCCAAATAATGTCTTCTTTTCTGGCTCTTCATCAATATGGAAAATATTTTCTGCATTAAAACCTTTCAATTCAGGTTCATGTATATCTAAAGATTTAATACGATCCGTTCTTTTTAACTGTCTAAGTTCTTCTAAAGCACTGGGATTCTTTTCCTTTTCATTTGTCATAAATATCCCTCCAACTCTACTATTGTACTAATTTAATGTATATCCGTCAAACTCTGTTGTGTATTTACCATTCTTAAAAATAAAGATTTTTTCACCATTTTTTAATGTCGCCTCAATCGATAAATCACTTGTTCCTACCATAAAATCAACATGCGCAAAAGATTGATTCATACCATGTTCTAACAATTCTTCTTCACTCATATTTAAACCATTTTCAATACATTCATTGTAGCTTGCACCTAACGCAAAATGACAAGAAGCATTTTCATCGATCAATGTTTCATAGAACAAAGTATCCATTGCACTAATTGGTGATCCATAAGGAACCAAGGCAATCTCACCAAGATATTTAGATCCCTCATCCGTTTCTAGAATACTTGTCAAAACTTCTTTTCCTTCTTTGGCATCATAATCAACAACCTGACCATCCTTAAATTCAAACCAGAAATCTTTTACAACAGCCCCATTATAAGCTAGTGGTAAAGCACTATATAATTTACCATTTACACCCGTCTTTTTTGGTGCCGAGAAAATTTCTTCTGTAGGAATATTTGGGAAATAGTAATTGCCATTATCCAAAAATGAACCTCCACCCGCAAATACGTAACCTTCTGGAAGTTCAACTATTAAATCCGTTCCTAAAGAATTTGTATAATGAACACTTTCAATATCCAAATGATTCAAAATATGAACTCGCTTATCAAAAGAAGCACGATGCTCATTCCAGTTTTCATTCGCATCCTTTTCATTAACGCGACTCATTTTTAATACCGCATCCCATAAATCAGATAATGCATCTTCTGATTCTGGATATACCTTTTTGGCCCAAGCCATTGTTGGAACACTTGCCACACACCAAGCTGCATGCATATAATCTAATTTATCGCGATATGGTTGTGTCATACCTCTTAATGTCTTACTAAAATTTGACATTAGTTTAGGATCTACACCTTTCATTCCATCTGGATCTTCTCCAACTAAACTCAAATAACAAGCTCCTTTTTCAGCTGTTTCATTATGAAACAAAGCTTCATAATCATAAGGCATACGATTACCCGAAAGATATCTCATACGATTGATTTCATCATCACTATAACGTACAATGACATCTTTTGCGCCAACCTCAAAACATGATTTTACAATCAAACGAACAAATTCATTCATTTCTACATTGGCACGTACAACTACTATTTGGTCTTTTTGAACATTCAATCCTGAACGAACAATTAAGTCTGCATATTTCTCTTTTAAATTCATTTTATTTTCCTCGATTCTTGCACCTATTATACCAAAAGAAAGAGCACCTTTCGATGCTCTTATTTACTAAATTGTTCTTTTTTTATTTGATCAAAAAATGCTTTGGGATTTTCACACATCGAATGAGAACCGCAATGTGAGCAGCTACCACCACAACTTGATTTTCCACTTTTTTTATCTTTATAAATGCTTCGACAAGCTAAACCAGCACATGTGCATACAACCAATAAAACTAGAAATGTTGATAGATTCATGAAATCCCTCCTTTTACATTATTTCACCGCAAATTCAACTTCTGCAGTATCACTTTCTTTTGATGGACGAACCAATAGATAGATCAAACCAATCAATAAGATAAATCCTACAATAGCACCAAAGCCAAATGATCCACCATTGACTAAGCTTCCTAATTGATAAACAATCAATGAACATACATAGGCAAATCCGCATTGATATCCAATGGCAATCCAGAACCATTTTGTGTTGTTCATTTCACGTTTGATAGCTCCCATTGCTGCAAAACATGGAGCACACAATAAGTTAAATACCATAAATGAATAAGCAGCTAAAGGTGTAAAGCTTGCAGATAATTGTCCCCAGAATTCATTTCCTTCTTCAGCAACTTCGGCAAAACCATACAATTGTCCAAATGTTGCGACAACATTTTCCTTCGCAATTAAACCAGTTACACTAGCAACCGCAGCTTTCCAATCGCCCCAACCAAGTGGTGAGAAGATCCATGCGAATGTTTGTCCAATTGAAGATAGAATTGAATGATCAATATCATCAACCATGCCAAATGCACCTTTTTCCCATCCAAATCCTTGTAAGAACCACAATACAATTGTAGATAATAAGATGATTGTTCCAGCCTTTTTAATAAAGCTTGAACCACGTTCCCACATACTTCTTAATACGTTAACTGCACGAGGCATGTGGTATGCTGGCATTTCCATAACGAATGGTGCAGGATCTCCGGCAAATAATTTTGTCTTCTTTAACATAATACCAGACACAATAACAGCAGCCATACCTACAAAGTATGCACTTGGAGCTACCCAGCTAGCACCATGGAAAATAGCACCGGCAATCAAACCAATGATTGGCATTTTAGCACCACAAGGAATAAATGTTGTTGTCATGATTGTCATCTTACGATCACGATCACTTTCAATGGTACGACTTGCCATAACGGCAGGCACACCACATCCTGTACCAATCAACATAGGAATAAATGATTTTCCAGATAAACCAAACTTACGGAAAATACGGTCCATGATAAAGGCAACACGTGCCATATATCCACAATCTTCTAAGATAGCTAAGAAGAAGAATAAGACTAACATCTGTGGTACAAAGCCAATGACAGCTCCTACACCACCAATAATACCATCCACAATCAATCCATGTAACCAATCTGCACATTGAATCGCATCTAAGAAACTATCCACTGCTGGTGGAATAATTTCACCAAACAATACATCATTTGTCCAATCTGTTACAATTGTTCCTACAGTTGTTACTGAAATATAATATACAAACCACATTACAAGGGCAAAGATTGGAAGTGCTAATACACGGTTTGTGACAATACGATCAATCTTATCTGAAGTTGTTAATACTTCTTTGGATCCTTTTTTGTAGCAATTCTTAATTACACTTGTAATATATGTATAACGAGCATCCGTAATAATTGATTCACTATCATCATCCATTGACTTTTCGCAAGCTTCAATAACACTAGCATCTGCCTTTGACTTGATAGCTGCTTCAATTTTATCATCTCTTTCAAACAATTTAACGGCATAGAAGAAACGACGATCTGCTTCAATACTTGAAGGCAAACTTGTTTCAATTGTATTCAAGGCATTTAATACTTTGCCTGCATAAATGTTTTTAGCGCTAAACTTTGTACCTGCTGCCTTTTTTACTTCAACCATTAACTCTTTGATTCCTGTATTTTTCAATGCGGAAATTGGTAATACAGGACAACCTAATTCTTCTGATAATTTTTTATAGTCAATTGTATCTTTTCTTTTTTCAATGACATCTAACATATTGATTGCGACAACAGTTGGAATACCCAACTCTAAGATTTGTGTTGTCAAAAATAAGTTTCTTTCTAAGTTAGAACCATCAATGATGTTTAAAACAACATCAACATTTCCATTTAATAAAAATTCACGAGATACAACTTCTTCCAAAGTGTATGGTGATAATGAATAAATACCTGGTAAATCCGTAATTTTAATATCTTTATCTTCCTTATACTTTCCTTCTTTTTTCTCAACTGTAACCCCTGGCCAGTTACCTACATATTGTGTAGCACCAGTTAAGCCATTGAATAATGTAGTTTTACCACAGTTCGGATTACCTGCTAATGCGACTTGTATTGACATAATTCCCTCCTATTTTTAAACTTTACTCTACTTCAATCATTTCTGCGTCTGCTTTACGAAGCGACAATTGATATCCACGAACCGTTAATTCAATAGGATCTCCTAATGGCGCTACCTTTTGAACGGTAACATTTACTCCTTTAGTAATTCCCATATCCATAATTCTTCGTTTTGTTGCTCCTTGACCAGACAATTTTTTTACAGTAACTGTTTGACCAATTGAAACTTTGTTTAAAGTCATAATTACTCCTTTCTACACCATGATCTTTCTTGCGAGTTCTTCACTAATGGCTATTCGAACTTCTTTGACATTCACAATTACATTTCCATTGGTTTTACTCACAACCACAATCACAGTCCCAGGCACAAAGCCCAAGTTTTCTAAGTGTCGTTGTTGTTCTTTAGAACCACCAATTTTTTTAATTGTATTGATCGAATTTAAATCTGCAAAAGATAATGGCATATCGAATCCTCCCAGTTAGATACTTCTAACACAGTTAGTTTACTCTCACTTAGAGTCGATGTCAATAAAAAGTTACACAAGATTAACTCGGTTTGACTATTCTAACTATTTGGTGTATTTTTTCATTGGAGGATTAAAATTATGAACTTACCAACAATTATTATATGTGTCATTTTAGTAATTATTATCTGTATTGGAATTCGTTCCACAAAAAAAAGAGCCACATCAAGTTGTTGTGGATCAAGTGAAACTGTTAAAAAAATAAGGATAAAAGATAAAAACAAAGAGCATTACCCTTACAAAGTAGTTTTAAAAGTATATGATATTCATTGTCAAAACTGTGTTCGTACCATTGAAAATGCATTTAATAGCCAAGAAGGCTTTTATGCCAAAGTAAACACAGAAGATAATACAGTGACTATATTATCTAAACAACAACATCCAACAGATGAACTCATCAACACTTTATCGAATGTTGGATATACATCGAAAGAGCTATAAAGAAAAACTGGTTTCCAGAAACCAGTTTTTTTCTACAAATAATTACGTGTACTCGATGCTGCAATCGCAAACGTACTTCCGTTATGTAATAAGCTTGTAGTGTTTGGACTCATCAAACCTAAAGCACCTAATCCAATTAAACTTGAATTAAACGCAACAATGAAACGGTAATTCGCATGAATTCGTTCAAATAAATCCACGGCTAGTTTACGAAGAATTACAAGTTCATTTAAATTACTTGATACAAGTGTTACGTCTGCAAGTTCTCGAGCTAAATCGGAGCTATCCTGCATAGAAATAGAAACATCTGCCGTTGATAAAGCTGGCGTATCATTGATACCATCTCCAACCATAATTACAGTATGTCCGTGATCTTTCAACATTTGAATATAAGCTGCCTTATCTTCTGGTAAAACGGATGCACGATAATCATCTAAATCCAATTCATGAGCCACTGCCTTTGCAGCACTATCACAATCCCCTGTCAACATGACAACTTTCGTAATTCCTAATGTTTTTAAATTACGAATAACTTGTTTTGCCTCATCCTTAATAGGATCATAGATACTGATAATTCCACATACTTGATTGTTAATCGCAAGATAAATCATAGATCCGGCTCCTTCACTTTCTAAAGAACCAATCGTTTCGTTTAATTCTTCTGTTTTTGGAATACCTTCATCTTCAAATATAAAATGATCGCTACCAATAATGGCACGCTTACCATAAAGACTTGTCGCAATACCATGTGCAATGATATATTCAACCTTGGCATGCTCTTCTTCATGAATCAAGCCTTCTTTTTTTGCCTGGTTTACAATCGCATTGGCTACACTATGAGGGAAATGTTCCTCAAGACAAGCTGCAATCCTTAATACTTCATCACGCGTATACCCATTTAATGGAACGACTTTCTTTACGGTTGGATTTGCGTTTGTCAAAGTACCCGTCTTATCAAAGACAATCACATCCGCATCTTTGATTGCCTCTAAATACTTACCACCTTTTACTAAAACATTTCGTTTACTTGCTTCAAGCATTGCACTAATAACCGCAATGGAAGTCGATAATCGAATGGCACAAGAATAGTCCACCATCAATACTGAGGTTGCACGTGTTACATTTCTTGTCAAGGCTAAAACGCCAAAAAAACCAAGAAAACTAAATGGAACAATAGAATCTGCCAAATGCTCAGCCTTTGCTTGAATACTTGCCTTTAATGATTCATTTGTATCAATCATCTTAACAATATTACTAATACGACTTTCATTTTGTAAATTACGAACACGAATAAACAGTTTTCCTTCTTCAACTAAAGTTCCTGCAAATACAGTGTCATTTTTCTTTACATGTTTAGAAAGAGGTTCACCCGTAAAGCTAGATTCATTGATCATTGCTTCTCCATCCACGACTTCTCCATCGATTGGAATCATAGAACCCATTTGTGAGATGACTACATCCCCTTTTTGAAGTTTAGACATGGCAATCTCTTGTTCTACACCATCTTCTAAAATCCACACTTTATCAAATTGAATCGATAAACTATTGGATAATTCAAGTTTTGTTTTCTTACGCGTATAATCCTCTAACAAGTCCGAAATATTTAGTAACATCATAATATTTCCAGCAATCGTATAATTCTTTTGAATTAAACTTACACCAATGCTCGTCGCATCCAATAAAGGAACATTGATTTTACATTGGAAAAGTGAAGCTAATCCTTCTTTAATAAAATGAATCGACTTATAAATCGTAATCGCATTGCCAAGTCCCATTGGTAAAAACCATTTAATGAAATAACGTTTACCAATAATCTTAAAGAACCGATTCATATATTCTCGATTCATCGCAATAGCTTCTGGTGATTGTGAATGAACAACAATCGAAGAAGTATCTGCATTTTGAAGATATTGGATATCTAAATCCTTTAGTTTATTCAGTAACAAGCTTTTTTGTGCTTTGTCATACAACATCAAAACACTACCCGTAACACTATTGACTTCAACCTCTTCCATCATTGGCCATGCATAAAGATCCTTTTTTAAAACTTCGCCCTGAACTCTAGAAAACTTATTCTTTCCATAGCGAATTCGCATTCGACCCGGAATGTCATGGGCAATAGTAAAACTACTCATTTTATTCGCCTTCGTTTTGAACTTTGGCTTCTTCTAATAAATCCTTTGCATCTTCCTTAATTGTCTCATACTTATAAGTTGTATCCGATTTAAGTTTCATTCCACCAGCTAAACCTTTAACGGCTAAATCATGGGCTGTGTTGCTTTTTAGAAATTTAGACCCTGCCAATGCAGTAGCTGCTCCTCCAATAAATGTCCACATTGTTTTGTTTTTCCATCCGTCTTTCATAAAATATATCCTCCTTAGAACTATGAATGTAAGTTAGAATTAGTTGATTCTAACTTACAGTTAGTATAGTCTTACTTTTTTTATTTGTAAACAAAAAAAAGGACATTTTAAAAATGTCCTCATCTTATGAAATCAAATTATTAAACAAGTGAAAAGAGCGATTCCATAATTGCATTTAGTGTTAGTTAGTTTCTTCTAACTGATTAAGTTATACCCTATTCATGATGATTTGTCAACAATAAAAGAACAACAGTTTCGATTATTTATGGATCCACTTGAAATCATAAAACGAGACAAGAAGAAATAGGACAAACAGCTTGAACTTGTAGAAAATCAATTAACGAAGATAAAAGATGTACTTCAAAAAATTGATGACGCTTTGCGCATCTATTACAATGAAGTAACCGATGAAATGAAGGAACAATTAATAGATCCACTACCCCCAAAGTAGGAGCCGTATTTTCTGGTATTGGTAAAAACCATGTTGGTATAGTATTAAAAGTAGATGGTTACAACATCACAATTCAAGATGGCAATTATGATGGTATTACCAATACGTTTGAAGATGCAAAAAAGGACTGGCAAACCAACACCTACGCTCTTGATTACTATAGATCAAGAATGGGAGGTATCGTATTTGCCAATCCAAAATAAAAGTGGAGAAACCATCATCTCCACTTGTTTGCATTTTGATGTTGTTCAACAACCTTCTTCGCCTCTTCTTCTGTACGATACAATTTACTTTCACGAACACGTGTTCCAGAAGTACCACAATTACCATCTGAAAATCGTATTGTACAAAATCCACCAGCATTACGAATAACAGTAGCTTTCTTGATAAAGACAGAAGAGGAAATAAAGTAAACAATATCACCTTCGTTAAATCGTTTCAAATTATCATCTCCAATAGAATATGTTACCTTTGCTTATTATACCCAATCAGGTTGATAATATCTCGCATAAAGATATAACTTGGGAACAGCGTAAGTTGGGAGATGAAGCGATAGAAATAGTTGCAGGTGGAGATATTGACAAAGATAAAATTATTGAAAGCGGTAAATATCCAGTTTATGCAAACGCTCTTACAAATGACGGTATAGTAGGGTATTATGATGATTTTTATAGAGTGAAAGCACCTGCTGTTACTATAACAGGACGTGGTGACATCGGATATGCTCAGGCAAGAATAACGGATTTTACGCCTGTTGTAAGGCTTTTAGCAGTTCGCTCTAATCATGATTGTTACTTTTTGGAAAATGCAATTAATAACCATAAAGTAGTTGTTGAATCTACGGGCGTACCACAGTTGACCGTCCCACAGCTATCTTCTTATAACATTTTCTTTCCAACGAATATTGAAGAAGAAGTGAGAATTGGTGAGTGTTTTCATAGCCTCGACAACCTTATCACCCTTCATCAGCGTTTGTATTTTTGGTGTAAATTACGTTTAATTATAAGATTTTTATAAGAAAGGAACATACAAATGATATTTAATAAAGAATCAGACTTTGAAGATGCCTTGATTAAAATATTATGTAAATATGGATGGGAAAATAAAGTTTTAAAGCATCCAACTGAAGATGAGTTAATTCAAAATTGGGCTGATATTTTATATGAAAATAATAGAGATATAGATCGACTAAATGATTATCCATTAACCAGAACGGAAATGAATCAAATAATAGATCAAATTAAAACATTGAGAACCCCGTTAAAATTAAATGGATTTATAAATGGAAAAACTGTTTCTATAAAACGTGATAATCAAGATGATAAGATGCATTTTGGAAAAGAGATTAGTTTGAAAATATATGATCGAAATGAAATTGCTGCTGGATCTTCTAGATATCAGATTGCACAACAGCCTATATACAAGGCAAAGAATTCATTAGCAAATGATCGTCGTGGAGATTTGATTTTACTGATTAATGGAATGCCTGTTATTCATATAGAATTGAAAAAGAGCGGAGTT
>OCHK01001808.1_pt1 | contig 15568 bp, 7 predicted proteins | sample 1538551 | NCBI WGS metagenome assembly OCHK01 (sample SAMN04571707, study PRJEB22368) | human gut metagenome | biome: human gut; material: stool | host: Homo sapiens | place: Luxembourg | collected 2012-08-31
GTTTTCCGCACTGGTTGTAACACTATGGACCAGTGGAAGGGTGGCTTCGTACAGACGGAAGCGAGTGGTACCGATGATGGCGGAAGCCATGAGAAGATGTCCGGGCTCTAACTGGCAGATGCCTTCCGGTTCCACCTCAAAGGCATCATGACCTGGCAGTGTGAGATAATAACTTCCAATTCGTTTTTGCCGGGAGATCGAATAAACATCCAGTACATTCATATAGCCTTCCCGCTGCATATATGGAATGCTGATAATCGCATCGCCGGAAACACAAAAATCCTGGAAGGAACTGCGGCTGTAGGAAAGATGCAGATTTAATTTATCTACGATCTGAAAATTACTGTCGGTAAAATAAAAGGCATAATCGGCAATGCGGTTTGCCATCAGAACATACTGATCTTTTTCCGGAAGATAGTCGATGCCAAAGAAATTGATACTTCCGTTTCCGACTTGCACTTTCCGTTTGAAATGCAAAGTGTTGGCATCAACGATGAAGATGGCTCCGGCATCAGAAGGATCATTGGTAAAAAGACCGGCAATTGCGATCTCCTGGGTACTGGGATTGTAAGTCATGCCGTTTCCATGTTCATAATCGGTTTCTGTCACGCTGAAAGCATAACTGTACTGTTCTACGGGATTGCCGTCGGTATCTGTGGTGTTTCGGTAGAAGGCAATCAGGGTGTCCGGATCCGTGCCTTTTTTTGACGCATTTACCAGACATACAATATATTGATCCGTGGCGCACATGGACTGCAGCCAGCCTTTTTCATTTATTATAGAAGATTCTGTTACCATACTCCATGGAACAGTTTCCAGATCTGAAGTTTTTACAGCGGCAGATACGATCGTACCGGAAAAGAAAAGAAAAAAGACCGTAAGCAGCATGAAAAATGGATAATAAAAATAGTGGTGTTTAAAAGATTTCATCTAACCCCTCCTGAACGATACTATTTTCAGTATACCATGAGAGAAAAAACAGGGCAATGTTCAGAGAGAAGATTCTGCAAAAACAAAAAACTTGAAGAAAGAACGGATATGAGATAGAATAGTACGAATGAAAGGTAAATTTGTAATTGTTCAGAAAATGAACAGGAAGAAAAATACGAGGAGTACATAGTATTATGATAAGAAAAATCTGTAAAAAGGCGACGATATGGCTGCTGGCTGGTGTGATCAGTCTGTCAGCTGTCACGGTTCAGGCGGCAGAGGTGGATAACGGGGCATCTTATCCGATCACAACGAATGCCATAGAAGGCTGGCCACAGGGCCCGGATACTTATTCGGAGACAGCAGTGCTGATGGATGCAGATACAGGAACAATCCTTTATAATAAGGGAATGGATGAAAAGAGATATCCGGCGAGTATCACAAAGATCATGACGGCACTTCTGGCACTGGAAAACAGCAATCTGGATGATCAGGTGACATTTACAGAGGAATGTCTTGCCGATCAGACATCGGACAGTGGAAATATCGGCATGCAGGTAGGCGAGGTGCTGACGATGCGTCAGTGTCTGCTGGCGTTGATGATACGGTCAGCAAATGATGTGGCAACACAGATAGCTGTACAGATTGCCGGATCGGTAGCTGCCTTTGCAGATATGATGAACCAGAAAGCGCAGGAGCTTGGCTGTGTCAATACACACTTTGTAAATGCCAGCGGAATGCCGGATGAGAATCATTATACAACGGCACACGATATGGCACTGATTTTCCGGGAAGCAATCAAAAATCAGGATTTTCTGGATATTATCGGTACACAGAGCTTTACGATTGATCCGACAAATATGAATCCGGAAAGTCGGACGTATTCCACGCATCATGCACTGGTGGCACAGGGAGCACCGGAATACTATGAAGGATGTTTTGGTGGCAAGACAGGCGTGACGGAAGCATCAAAAAATACACTGGTCAGTGGTGCAACAAGAGATGGAATGACACTGATCGCAGTGGCAATGCGGGCGGATGCCGGACAGGTGTGTCAGGATCATATCAGTATGTTTGATTATGGTTTTAATAATTTTCAGAAAGTAGAGGTACCGGGAGGAGCGGTCACGATACCGAAAGATGTACAGGTAAGTGATCTGACCAATACAGATAATTCCTATTATTATGGAACGGATTATTATGTGGGAAGCGGTTCCAAAGAGGTGCAGGAGGAAGAACCTTCAGAGATAGCGGCAGAGGAGACAACGCCGACACCTGAGGTAGCGCCGGAATCTCCTGATTCGAACACGGGACAGGAAGAAAAAACGCAGGATATGACGGTATATCGCTATGTGATCTATATTCTGGCGGGACTGATCGCAGTTACTCTGGTAGTTACGATTGTTTCCGGAATTCGAAAACATATGAAAAAGAAAAAAAGAAGGAAGAAATCCTGATGGATTTCTCCCTTCTTTTTTTCTTGATTTGTTTAAGCACCAGGAATCCATGCACCGGAACCGTTTACATAATAGGAACCGATACGGGTGTTGGCTGCCATAGCGCCGGAGCCGGTCAGGTAGTACCAGGTACCGCCAAGATTGATCCATCCGGTTGCCATAGCTCCGGAGCCAGTGAGGTAATACCAGGTATTGCCAAGTTTCAGCCATCCGGTAACCATCCAGCCGGACTGATCAAAGTAATACCACTGTCCGTTAATATATTCCCAGCCATTGGTAGTGTAACCACCGCCTGAATGACGATACCACCAGCGGGAACCACTCTGAACCCAGCCGGCAGATACTCTCAGGTGATCAGGAACCCATGCACCGGAACTGTTTACATAACAGGAACCGATCCAGGTGTTGGCTGCCATAGCGCCGGAACCATTCAGATAGTACCAGGTACCGCCGAGATTGATCCATCCGGTAATATATTCCCAGCCATTGGTAGTGTAGCTGCCGTCCTGATGACGATACCACCAGCGGGAACCGTTCTGGATCCAGCCGGCAGTGTATTTTACTTTGCCGGGAACCCATGCACCGGATGCGTTGACATAGTAGGAACCGATCCAGGTGTCAGCCGCCATAGAACCGTTGGAATGCATATAATAGTAAGTATTATTTATGATATGCCAACCGCCAGGGTACATGGCACCATTTCCACCAAAGTAGTACCAGCCATTGCCAAGATATGCCCAGCCGGTAAGCATGGCACCGGATGCGTCCATATAATACCAACTGCCTCCCAGGTGGAGCCAGCCGGTATGCATAGCACCATTCTCATCCAGATAATACCAAGTTTTTCCAAGTTTTAACCAATTGTTGCTGATCATATATCCACTGGCATTGAAATAGTACCAATGCCCATCGATACTTTCCCACTGACTGACAGGGTAAGTACCATCAGGACGCTGATACCAGTAACCATTGGTATCTTTTCTCCAGTTTTCGTTTTTGTAATATGGAATCCATACGCCATCAGCTCCGTAATATTTATTTCCAACCCAGGCAGATGTGACCACAGATCCGTCAGAATTGAAGGTATATTCGGAACCATTGATGGTATGTGTACCGGTGTACATAGCACCATCTGCCCCAAGATAATACCAGATATTATTAAGCTGAATCCATCCTGTGACCATGGCACCGGTAGAAGGATCAAGATAGTAATAATAGCCGTTAACATAGATCCATCCGGTGGTCCTCTGACCGGAGGCATTCACATAATACCAGGCATTATTATCCTCAACGAACTGATTAGTCAGCGGAGTTGAGGAATTTTGGAAATAATAATAATTGCCATAATTATCTTTTTTCCATCCACTGCAAACTGTTGGGAAACCATTCTCGTAATAAACAGAGACTGTGGAACCATCAATATTGCCAATAGCTACCAGACTTCTTCCGGATGGAATGTTGTTGTCAAGAGACGGATTCAGATGAATCACGAGAGCGGGCTGAGTGCCTGCGTACCATCCGGTAGCATATAGTGGAGTACCACGTTCACCCATCGCGAGCAGTGTGTCACGGGTACCGCATTCACCGTTGAAGGTTGAGTCGGTTACATAGGTATAGGTACCGGTCATAATTGCCATATCAGGGCTTAAAGCACGAAGATAACTGTCGGTATTAGAACCGTAGGATCCATGATGACCAAGCTTTAATAGATTTATATGTCCCAACTTTTGTGCAAGAGCAGATTCCGTACGTTTGTTAGTAGGTTTCAAGTTGGAATCCAACAGCGGATAGTTATTGATGTCACCAGACAAAAAAGCGGTAGTTCCGGTTTGCATGGAAGTAACTTTTACACCAAGACTAAAATAATTTGCATCAGGCTGTGGACGTGAAACACCATAATTCATGATTTCTATTTTGAGTGTATTCTGATCTCCCAGATAGAAAATAGGTGTGGATACGTGTCCTGTTTCATTTTCATAAATACTGCGCTGTCCGGATGCTGCCTTTTCATCCTGATTTGCATTGGTCGGGTCACTGTCAGTTCCGGCAACTACGCGGTCGCTGGATGGAATACTGGAAGTAACCAGATTGTCTGAGGTACCGGAGAGTGAAGAACTTACATCTTCATCCAGAATACCACTGTCCAGGGGGTGGATATTCGGAGATTCTGCTGATGTAGAGGCTGTTGTTTCAGCAGAAGCATCATCGGGTGCACAACTGAAATCATAATCAGAACCTCCGAGGTTAGAGAAAGAATAACCATCGGCTTCCGGTGTAACGCTATACTCATAAGCAGATTTGGTATCATCGTATTTGGGAATGGACTGGAACTCATAGTCCCACTGGTTCTCAGAGACTTTGGTAACAGATCCATGTTCCGATGTGGTATCGGAAGTTAACGTTACGGACTGATTATCTCCCCAGGACAGAGTAACTGAAATCGTATCCGGAGGCTTGATCGAGGCTGAATCATCATTCTGTGCGGAAGTTTCTGTGACCGGCGTTGCAGCTGTTGAAACAGTTGCAAGTGAAACTACATCACTCTGCGTTTCCGTAGAAGCGGAAAGATCTTTTATGGTTTCAGAAGAAGTTTCCGTGACAGTATCGTTGTTCTGCACAGCTGGTTCTTCGGTAGCAGCCGGTGCATCTGGTTCTGACTCGGATTCAGAACCAGATGAAGAATCTGATGAAATATCAGATTCAGTAGTATCAGGCTCCTGCGCTGGGACATCAGAATCATCATCCCCTTTAAGTTCGGTGTCTGCATCTGAATCGTTCGGGGTACTCTGTTCTGGTTTCTGAATTTCTTCGGGTTCTTCGGGTACTTCCGGCTCCTCCGGCACTGTCCAGACAATGCTTCCCTTTACTGTGACTGTCTCAGGATAGAGTGGTGCATCCGTATTAAAATACTGAATGAGTGTTGCCCCGGTCTCCTTGGCAGCGGCAACAGCGCGATCATAGACATAGAGATTATCCCAATAATGTGTGGAATCAGTGATATCGCTGTCTGAATAAGGTTCCAGATAGACACGTTTTGGATGAAACGCACGGATGATTTCATCTGCAGATCCGATATGATCGCTGTGAGGATGAGTGCCTATATAGAATTCAAAGTTATCTTTTGTAACACCCATACTTTTCAGATAGGAAATCACCTGATTTTCGAATCCCAGTCCTTTGGTAATGCCTGCACGTAAAGGATAGCGGGGATCACTGCCATCTGGATAATCATTGTCTTCACCGGAGTCGACCATACCGAATTTTCCATCACATTCGATGAGAATGGCATCAGTATTGTGATTTAAGGTAAGAAAATGAATCGTGCCGTCTGTACTGTGAAAAGTAGAGTCTGTAGTAGCTGCCTGAACCGTACTTATCCCGGAAGGCGATGCAAACACCAGACTGCCCGCCATACAAAGTGCCGAAACGCCACACAGCAGGTGTTTTAATCTGTTTTTCATAATATTTTGTGAAACAACTCCTTTCCTAAAAAATAACACGCAGCAGAAAGAAAAAAATAAATAGGCAACGCGTTACATATAATCACGTTCATTATAACAGTTATAATAGAAAAATCAAGGAACGATAGAAAAACGTAAGAATGAAAACTTGTATAAAATAAGAATAAATGATATGATGAAAAACACGAAAAGAAGTAGTAAGAGGAAGGGAAAAATGAACAAAAAAGAATATAAAAAATGGTTGGGTCTGCTGTGTGCAATGATCGGACTCTGTGTAATCCTTTTGAGCGTTTATTACTGGAGAATCCGGGAAACAGCAAACAGCCAGCACTCCTATCTGCAGATTGAAGCATCAGAAGAGCAGTTTCAGGACAAAACAGGATACATAGAGGTCCGTGAAATGGAACAACAGTTTATTGTTGATGAAAATGAACTGACAGAGTTTAATGTAATGTTTCGAAAACTTGAACAGCAGGCAGAGGAGCCTGTGCAGGTGGAACTTTTAAAAGCGACGGACAGAGAGCAGATCCAAAAATGGGAAATTGACGGAAATACGGTAGGGGATTACAGCTACCAGACATTTCATCTGAGTGTTCCACTGGAAGGAATTATGGGAGAAACGTACATTATTCACGTAACAATCCCGGAAAATTCTGCTATTGTTCCGGCGGTGACGAATTATGAGGCTTATGGAGAACATGTAAAAACCGACGGGAATGACGAGACAGGGTGTATGGTTTTTAACTTACAGGCAACAAATGCATTTTTAAAGAATATATATGCATGTGTGGGCGTAATTCTGTGTCTCTCGCTTGTCGCATTTGGGCTTCTGCTCATGCGAAAAGAAAAGAGAGTGGAGTGGTATTTTCTTGTTCTGGGACTCTTTATGGGAAGTATGTATATTGTACTTTTTCCACCCAATACGGCACCGGATGAGCACAGTCATATAGCAACAGCATATTATGATGCGAATAAGATACTGTTTCGAAATAGCGTGGACGAAGAAGGATATGTTCTGGTGCGAAAGACTGATGCACAGATTCAGGATAAAATGGCGATTTCACTGGCAGATGCTTCCTATTATTATAATCAGCTTCTTCAAAAAGGGGGACAGGAACCAGCTGCATTGAATCGAGGACCATTGGCTGCACCATTTGTTGCGCATCTGCCGCAGGCTGTAGGAATTGCAATCGGTTGGCTTTTCCATGCAAATGGTATGATTACATTGTATCTGGGAAAAATCACAGCATTGTTGTTTTATCTGCTATGTGTTTTCTGGGCAGTTCGTTTTATGCCATGGGGAAAGATGGTAATGGCGGTGATTGCGCTGTTTCCGATGAGTCTGGAGATTGCATCGTCGTATTCTTATGACTGTACGGTAAACGCACTCAGTTTTCTTTTCATCGGTTATACAATGTACCTGATTTATGAGAAGGAGAGGGTGACGTGGAAAGATTATGCATTTCTGACTGTTGTCGGAATGTGGATGGCACCGTGTAAACTGGTTTATATCTTTGTATGTGGAATCATCTTCCTGATACCATCGTCCAAATCAAATAATCCGCGCGGTGTACTTGCGGGAAAAATAGGGATTATAGTTGTGATTGGAATGGTTACAATGCTTCTGAGAGGGGTAGTTGTAGCAAACCTGACGTCTACTCCGGGAACAGGATATTCGGATATTGAAAGAGGATGGACTCTTGCCCAGATTCTGGAAGATCCGGTAAACAGTATGGGTGTACTGTTTAATACGTATTTTGAACAGGGAGAGTACTATCTGGGAACAATCATAGGACAGTCGTTGGGATGGCTTCAGGTGAAAATTTCCTGGATAAATATTACAGGATTTCTGTTGTGTATGGTATTTGCTTTATTTACAGATAAAAAGGCGGATTACATGACGAATAAACAGAAAGTACTGGTTGGCATGCTGTCATTGATTATGATTGGCGGAGTAGTGCTGAGTATGTGGCTTGATTTTACACCGCCTCAATGGAAAAACGTAGCGGGAGTTCTGGGACGATATTTTTTGCCATTTTTGCCAATGTTGGTGCTGATGTTAAAGGGAAAACAGACACTTCGAGTGGAAAGATACAGCAAAAGAATCATGATTTCCATGTATATTCTGGAAATCCTTACAGTTTTTGATGTATGGAAAGCAATGATTGTGTAAATCTGTCTGTCAGGAAAAAATCGTTGGAGTTGAAGAATAAGAACGATGATGGTATAATAAAACATCATGGAAATCAAAATTGGTTCACTGGATCAATTATTGATATGCAATGCAATAAAAACAGCAGTATCCTTTATCAGGGTACTGCTCGTTTGTGTTAAAAACCTGCTTGCAGGAGAGAATATTTTATTAAAGAGAGGATAAAAAAATGGGAAAAATTACAGTAGAAACATGTGAAATTGAAGGACTGAAAGTAATCACACCGACAGTGTTTGGCGATGAACGCGGATATTTTATGGAAACATATAATTATAATGATTATAAAGCAGCAGGCATTGATATGGAATTCGTACAGGATAACCAGTCAAGTTCCAAAAAAGGAGTTTTAAGAGGACTGCATTTTCAGATTAATTATCCCCAGGACAAACTGGTGCGGGTAGTTAGTGGGGAGGTCTTTGATGTGGCAGTGGATCTGCGCCCGGGTTCTGAAACATATGGAAAATGGTTTGGTGTTGTGCTGTCCGCAGAGAATAAAAAACAGTTCTTTATTCCAAAGAATTTTGCGCATGGATTTATCGTACTGTCCGAGTCCGCAGAATTTGCGTATAAATGTACCGATTTTTATCACCCAAACGATGAAGGCGGACTGAAATGGGATGACCCGGAGATTGGCGTAGAATGGCCGATGCCGGAAGGAATGACAAAAGAAGAACTGACCATCTCTGACAAGGATCAGAAGTGGGGAAGCTTTGCGGAGTACAAAAATCGATAAGAGGGAAATGAAATGGGAAGAAAGAAAAAGATTCTGGCCGGTATCTGCGTGTTGTGTTTACTGGTTTTAAATGTGCTGATCGTATGTCACAGAGGAAGTGTAGGCGGTAATTATGAGCTTCATCTTACGATGAACAGCGATAAGGAACAGGAGATTCAGGTCTATTACAGTGCGGCCGGAGAACTTTCAGAAAAATCAAGTCAGGTCAAGACGTATGATCAGGTTGGAGAAAGTCAGGAACTGATTTTTTCTGTTCCATTTCAGTTTAATATGGTGCGTCTGGATCTGGGCACGCAGCCGGGAACGTTCACGATTGAAAATGTTTATCTTGGATGTAAAGATACGAAAACAGAGATTCCGGAGATGACGAATCCGAAGCTGATCGAAGGTCAGCAACTGGAGAGCCTGGAAGCTAATGACGGAACATTAAAAATCTGGACGAATGGAACAGATCCTTATGTGTGGTTGCATCTGGATAAAGAAGAACTGTATCCGGTTCTCGAGAAAGATTATACACAGAAATTGTGGATCAAAAATATTCTGATGCTGTTACTGATTGACGGTGGAGCAGTGGTTGCGTTTGTTTTCCGGAAGAAAGTATTGACACTTCCAATCGAGCTTTTACAGAACAGAAAACTGATTATGAATCTGGCAAAGAATGACTTCAAAACGAAGTATGCAGGGTCATATCTTGGAATCGTATGGGCGTTTGTACAGCCAATCGTTACGATTCTGGTATATTGGTTTGTCTTTTCTGTCGGTCTGAAAGCAGGAAATGTATCGGATTATCCATTTGTTCTATATTTGGTATCTGGTATTGTGCCATGGTTCTTTTTCCAGGATGCATTGAATGGTGGAACCAATGCACTGATGGAATACAACTACCTGGTTAAAAAAGTAGTGTTTAAAATCAGTGTACTGCCGATCGTAAAGATGATTTCCGCTTTATTTGTACATGCCTTTTTCGTTGTGTTTTCACTGGTTTTATGCAGCCTGTATGGCTATACGCCGTCGCTGGCAACATTGCAGATCTTTTATTATTCGCTCTGCACATTTATGTTTACACTGGGGCTGGTATATGCGACCAGTGCGATCGTTGTATTCTTCCGGGATCTGACACAGATCATCAGTATTTTCTTACAGGTAGGTATCTGGCTGACACCAATCATGTGGGATGTCAACATGCTGGCAAATTATCCGTGGCTGATCAAACTGTTCAAATTGAATCCGATGTACTATATTGTCACCGGATACCGTGATTCCATGCTGGGTCACGTATGGTTCTGGAATCACTGGGGATGGACCGTATACTTCTGGATCGTAACAGTAGTATTGTTTGCACTTGGTTCCTGGATCTTCAAGAGACTGAAACCACATTTTGCAGATGTACTTTAAGAGAAATCAAAGAGAGGTTTACAGATGTCAGAGATTGCAATTTCAGTGAATAACATCAGTAAGATGTATAAACTGTACGAGAATCCGATGGATCGGTTAAAAGAATCCCTCGGATTGACAAGAAAAAAAAGATATAAAGAACATTATGCTTTGAACAACGTAAGTTTTCAGGTGAAAAAGGGGGAGACCGTGGGAATTATCGGAACGAATGGTTCCGGTAAATCCACGATTTTGAAAATTATCACCGGCGTACTGAATCCCACACAGGGAGAAGTGGTGGTGGATGGAAGAATCTCCGCGTTGCTGGAACTGGGAGCCGGATTCAACGGAGAGTATTCCGGTATCGAAAACGTGTATCTGAACGGTCAGATGATCGGATTTAGCAAAGAAGAGATCGATGCAAAACTGCAGGATATCCTGGATTTTGCAGATATCGGAGATTTTATACACCAACCGGTAAAAACGTATTCCAGTGGTATGTTTGTGCGATTGGCTTTTGCGGTAGCTATTAATATCGAACCGGAAATTCTGATCGTAGATGAAGCACTTTCCGTAGGAGATGTCTTTTTTCAGGCGAAATGTTACCGGAAGTTTGAAGAATTTAAAGAGATGGGAAAAACCATTCTTTTTGTAAGTCATGACCTGAGCAGCATCGGGAAATATTGTGACCGGGTTGTTCTGTTAAACAAAGGAGAAAAACTGGCAGAAGGCGATGCGAAAGAGATGGTCAATCTGTATCGTCGTGTTCTGGTGAACCAGTATGATGAACCAGGGGAACAGAACACTATGCAGGAAGAAACGCCAGAGGTACAAGAAGAAAAGAGTACGAAAGATCAGTTAAATCTGAATCCAAAAGTACTGGAATATGGAAGTAAATTAGCAGAAATTCAGGACTTTGCAATTCGTGATAAGTCCGGAATGGTTACGAATGTGATTGAAAAGGGAGAAGAATTTTCCGTGGATATGAAGATTCATTTTCATGAAACGATCCAGGAACCGATTTTTGCTTTCACGATCAAAGATCTGAAAGGAACGGAGATCACCGGAACCAATACGATGTATGAGAATACACCGGTAGGTACACAGAAGGCGGGAGAAACCAGACGGATCACCTTTACACAGAAGATGCCGTTAGAGGCCGGAGAATATATGCTGTGTCTGGGATGTACCGGTTACCGGGATGGCGATTTTACCGTATTCCACCGGTTGTATGATGTATGTAATCTGACAGTCATTACGGATAAGAAAGCTGTCGGATATTTTGATCTGTTCTCAAAGGTCACGTTAAAGTAACTGAGGAGGAAAAGAATGGCAATACTGAACTTAGAGTATTATACGCAAAAAGATCTGTATTCAGATGGAGATATTGAAGAACAGATGCTTAAGATGGCAAAAGAAGGAGTAACCTGTGAGGAGCTTTCCAGTGAGCAGGTTTCTTTTCCTGTGATCTATCACTTCTCAGATCTGCGAGCAAATATACTGAACTGGTATCCGATCAAAAAATCGGACAGTGTTCTGGAGATCGGTGCGGGCTGTGGTGCAATCACAGGTACGCTCTGTGAAAAAGCAGGTCAGGTTACATCTGTGGAACTCTCGAAAAGAAGAGCACAGATCAATTATTACCGCAATGAGAAAAAAGATAATCTGACCATCATGGTGGGAAACCTCAATGACATGGATCTGGGGCAGCAGTATGACTATGTGGTAGTCAATGGAGTACTGGAATATGCCATGAGCTTTACAGAGGGCGATACACCGTATGAGACATTTTTAGGGAAAATGGGTTCTTACTTGAAAAATACAGGAAAATTGCTGATCGCAATTGAGAATAAGCTGGGAATGAAGTATTTTGCCGGGGCCCCGGAAGATCATACGGACATTCCCTTCTTTGGAATCAATGGTTATCCGGAAAATCACAGTGTCAGAACATTTTCCAAAACAGAATTGCAGGAACTTGTGAAAAAAAGCGGATTTCCTTTTCAAAAATTTTATTACCCGTATCCGGATTATAAATTTCCAACGGAGATCTTTACGGATGCGTCACTGACCACCAATCATTATGGGAAAAATTATCCGATCTACACGGACAAAACCGTGGATCTGTTTTCAGAAAGCGCCGGTATCGAGGCAATGAAAAAAGAACAGATCGCGGACCGTTTTGTGAATTCTTTTCTTCTGGTTGCAGGAAAACAGGAACTTGAAGAAAAAGAAGAAATTCTATATGTAAAACTGAATCAGGGCCGCAGGAAAGAGTTTCGAACCCTGACCCAGCTGGTGCGGAAAGAGGAAAGTGTGTGGGCAGAGAAAAAACCACTGTGCCCGGAGGCAGAAAACTTTATAGCAGGACTGAAAAAAACAGGAGCGCAGAAACCAGGAAAAGGATTTCGTAATCTTCCGTGCAGATATGAGAATGGGGGAATCGTGTATCCGGTATTGAGCGGGAAAACACTTGAAGACAGAATTCGTGATCTTGTGGAGAAAGAACAGACAGATGAGATTCTGAGAACCCTGAAACATGTATATGAGCATGTGTTCGCACAGCGGAAAAAAGAACCGGAGTACCAGACGAAAGTTTTTAAGGAAGTGTTTGGAGAACATCCGGGCAAGGAATATTATGAATGCGTAAGTCCGGCAAACATTGATCTGATCTGTGCGAATATCTTTGAGTTCGGAGATGATTATGAAATCATTGACTATGAATGGACTTTTGACTTTCCGGTTCCGGTTGCCTTTATCATGTGGAGAATGATCCATGAACTGTATTACCGAATCCCGAAACTGGGCGCGCTGTATACACAGGACGATATGAATCACGAATTCGGTATAGAACCATCGGACAGCGAAATTTTCATGGCATGGACAATGCATTTTACTTATGAATATGTTGGCAGCGATTCGCTGGATGTATACCGGAAAGAGAGAATTCCGGTGGATCTGTCAGAAACTGTGCGCGTATGTCAGGAGAAAAAGCGATTTCGCAGCAAACTGTATTATGATACAGGTTCTGGACTGTCGGAAGAGAACAGTATTGAGACGGCGGTGGAATTGGATCGGGGAAGATTTCAGGTTACGTTTGATCTGCAGAAAGTAGAAAATATCTGCGGAATCCGCTGGAATCTGTTAAGTGATACATTCTGTGAGGTGAAAGTGGAAGTACTTGACTGCGGATGCCATGGGGAGTTAATTCCGTTTGGTATGCGGATCGACAAGGCGGCGGATGCGGTAGTGTTCCTGAATCTGGCAGGCGGATATTTTATCCATGTGACGGATCCGTCAGAATTGAAGAAAATTACAATTTCCGGTCAAATTCGTTTTCTGTCGCAGAAAGAGATCGCAGAAGAAATCCAACTGGAAGAGGATCGAAAAGAAGCGGTACGTCGGGAAGAAGAAAGAAAACTTCAGCAGCGGATACAAAAAGAAGAACGGATAGCAGCGAAAAAAGCCGAAGAAGAGAGAAGGCAGGAAGAACTTCGGGCAGCCATGGAATTTCAGCATCGACCGAAACAGAGAGCAAAACGTCTGGTGAAGAAGATGCTTGGACGTCCTGTGGTCCCACTGGTTACAGAAAATCAACAGACAGAACAGCCGGTATCGAGCTGTGTGGGAAGTATCGACAGCTTCAGCTATGAAAATAATGTGCTGCAGATCATCGGCTGGGCATTTGACCGTGCGTACGCCATGGAGAACACGCATCTTGCTTTTTTACAGAACGGGGAAGTGGTGGCGGAAGAACCGATTACTGTAGTATATCGAAGCGATGTGGCAGCTGTTTTACAGATTCCGGAGGCAGAATCCTGTGTGCTGGTGGTGCATTCACCAGTGGAAACGGAAGTGGCAGTTGTTTACGACACCGTAGACGGAGAAAAAGCATATCCGTTATGCAAGATCCCTGCAGATTCGGGGTGTAATGAGATACAGGTGTATACCCTGGAGGGACAGGAGAGCATCGGCAATATTCGATATTTTAAAGAACGTTATCTGGAAGAAACGCCGGTATTTGATGCGAAGATTCCTTCGGATGAAGTGATAGATATTATCATCCCGATTTATAACGGCTTACAGTATTTTGACAAGCTGTTTGTGGGGATTGAAAAGACAAAGATGAAATACCGTCTGATTCTGGTGGACGATCAGAGTCCGGATCCGGCAGTACGGGAATATCTGGAGCGATACGTGGCAGAACATGAGGGAACGGTTCTGCTTCGAAATGAGAAAAATATGGGATTCCTCCCGTCCGTAAACCGTGCCCTTGCAATTGCAGAGCATCATGTAGCACTGGTCAATACGGATGTGGAAGTGCCGGAGGGATGGCTGGAGAGACTGATGTGGCCGATCTTTACAAAAGAAAAAGTAGCATCCTCCACACCGTTTACGACCTGCGGAACCATCTGTAGCTTTCCTAATTTCTGTGAGGATAATGTGATCTTTGAAGGCATGCCATTATGGCAGATCGATGATGCTTTTCGCCAGATCCGTCCGCAGTATGCGACCATGCCAACAGGTATCGGTTTCTGCATGGGTATGAATCTGGAAGCAATCAGAGAAGTAGGTCTTCTGGATGAGGAGAACTTTGACAAAGGATACGGAGAAGAAAATGACTGGTGTCAGCGGGCAATCCAGGCAGGATATACCAATGTACAGGTGGAAAATTTGTTTGTTTATCACAAACATGGCGGAAGTTTTTCTTCCGAAGAAAAATTACGGCTGTTAAAGAGCCATCTGGAGAGACTGGCGAAGAAACATCCGAATTATAACAGCGATACGGCAGCTTTCTGTCGGAGAGATCCGGCAAGAACGATCCGACTGTATGTGGAAACACAGCTGTTAAATCAGTTGCTGGATGTACCGACGATTGTTGCCTTTGATCATAACCTCGGCGGTGGTGCCACGGAATATCTGATTGAGAAACGTAAACTGGCACTGAAAGAAGGAAAACGTTTCCTGACTGTCCGGTTTGACATCGATAATATGCGCTATTATCTGGAATATGAATACAAAAAATATAAGGTTCAGTATTTTGCTAAAGATCTGGTGATGATCCTTGATGAGATTCCGAGAGTGGATGAAATCTGGATCAACGAACTGGTAACTTATCAGAAAATCTATCAGGTTCTGGATCAGATTCTTGAACTGAAAGAAAAACATCAGGCACATCTGAAGATGTTGCTTCATGTGTCCGGCGGTAAATCTGATGGATGCTCAGGGGAAATACTGTCATGGCGCGGATGCACAGATTTGTAACCAGTGTATCCCGGCAAACCGAAGCAATGCATGTCTGGACTATGAGTCCGGAACCGCATGGAGAACACACTGGAGGGAGTTTTTATCCCGGTGTGATGAGATTCTGGCATTCTCTGATGATACGGCACAGATATTTAAA
>OCHK01001811.1_pt1 | contig 15542 bp, 11 predicted proteins | sample 1538551 | NCBI WGS metagenome assembly OCHK01 (sample SAMN04571707, study PRJEB22368) | human gut metagenome | biome: human gut; material: stool | host: Homo sapiens | place: Luxembourg | collected 2012-08-31
AGCAAAGCCCTTTATCATATATTCCTTCAAAATACCGGTTGCCCATATACGGAACCTGGTTGCCTGAATAGAGTTTACTCTGTAACCTACAGAAATAATGGCATCCAAATTATAATAATTGGTAGGAATAGTCTGCGTTTTATCCTGCATTGCTCCGTGCTGAGTGGTTGTTGCAATTTTTGCAACAACCACTTCCTCATCAAGCTCACCGGTTTCAAAAATCTTTGCTAAATGGCGGCTGATGCCCGACTTGTCAATACCAAACAATTCAGCCATGGCTTTTTGTGTCAGCCATATCGTTTCATCTTTTATCAAGGCACTGACTGTTACGTTATCATCTTCGGTTCTGTACAGCACCATTTCCAGTTGTTTTGTAATATCTGTATTCATAATCAGCCTTCTTTCTTAAGAGTCAAGAATATTTACATTGTAGCAAACGTATGTTTGCACGTCAAGAAGGCGGTGGAATTTTTATGGAGCAGACAAAAACTTTTTATTAAAAAAATGCAATGTATGATACAAAAAGTTTACAACTGACATATATACTCATTATAACAACATGGAAGATAACTATTTTGAATAGTCACCGGGAAAGAACAAAAAGGGAGGAGAACCACATATGGATAAAAGGGGTAACATATCTTCACGAAATATGAGATTATTTGCAGCAATTATGACACTCATCGAGGCACTTGTCCTCACATCACTGGCAGGCTGTGCAGATAAAAAGGTAGATTATGGCACTGATACAGAAAAACTGACAAAAAGTGCTGTATGCAATGTAAAGGATTTTAGTACAGATGAGACCTACAGCGATGAGTTTTCCGTGCAGACAGAAATTGGAAATGTAAATATAGATATAAGTGCAAAAGTGGAACTGCCTGATTGTAAGACAATGTCAGTAGTTGAAGTGGAAAAGATACCTTATACTGCAAAGCTCAAGGAAAAGGTATTGAAGGCATACTTTGGAGAGTCGCAGATTTATTACTATGATAAAGAACATTGGACAAAAACACAGCTTCAAAATCTTATTGATTCCATAAATTCCTCAACAACACCAACTGATACATCTGGCACAGGAAACAGAGCTGAGTTTTTGAAGGAATATACGCATTATCTGGAAAATGCCGGGGATGAATGGACTATAGCTACAGAGTATGATTCATGTGATGAGTTTGTAGGGAAAAAAGGAAACACCTGGTATAACGTGAATTTTGTTGCAGATGGTGATGAAAATAAATGGCTGTCGGGAATTGGCGCAGGTCCGATTGAAGGATATACCAAAAAGGCAGGAAGTAATGAATATGAGTGGAGTAATATATTTAACGATGGATATGTGCAGCAATACTTTGGACCGGATTCACTCATGGAATATGATACGGTAAATGATATCACGGATTCACAGGATACATCGGGAGAGGAAATCGCGCAGGAGGAAAATGAATCGGGTATCACAATAGAAGAAGCGGGGAATATGATAGACAGTTTTTTGAAAGAGACAGGTTTTTCATCCATCCCACAGACTGAGAGCTCGCAGCTGAAATGGAGTGGATATAACGAAAGAGCCGATCATGTGTATCAGGAAGATGATATACATGAGTGTGTAAGTGGTTATAGATTTTACTACAATATCGGAGTTGGCAAAATATTATTTGATGATGCTTTAAATCCGATGGATTACAGCGGATACAATATGAAATATGGTGATAGTATAGAGGATACTTTTGATAATGAATTCTACAATTTTTATGTTGATAAATATGGTATATGTACTTTTTATATAGACTGCCCGGTAAGTATAGTAAGAAAACAGGAAAATGTAGAAATGCTTCCTTTAGAAAATATATTTGATATTGCCCGGGATGAGCTTAAAAACAATGCTGAGGAATATGTACTGGATAAAAATGTAAAATATTACACTCTAAAACTTGCATACATAAGGGTAAACAACCGGACTGATATGCAAAAATACAGTTATATTCCGGCATGGAGTCTGGAATTGCTGCAGAAAGACACTACAAATGCATGCCCTGTATTTATCAACGCGATTGACGGAAGTGTGATACATCCGGACGATCTGAGTTAAGATACAGAATGTTTACATCGGACCGTACTTTCACAGGAATAATTATGTTGTAGAAAAAATGTGACATATCAGGGAGGATTGGCATATGAGAAAACACACAAGAATACTCGCAGCGGCTATGACGATCGTTGAAGCGATAGTAATCATCTCACTCACAGGCTGCTCAGGAAAAAAAGTAGATTACAATATGGAAACTGAAAATATAAACACAAAAGCAGGAAGCGATATAAGTGCGTTTGACGACAGTACGAAATGGAATGACAGCTTTTCTGTTGAGACATCTGACAAAAGTGTGAATGTGGATATTTCAGCAGACATTACCCTGCCGGACTGCAAAAGCATGTCGGTTGTTGAGGTGAAGAATATAAAGGTGGGTGCCGATTTCAAAAAGAGTGTGATAGAGGCTTATTTTGGCGATAGTACCGTATATTATCACGACATACCTCATTATACGAAAGAAGAGATATATCACAGTATGGAGGTTGTAAAAAATGAGATTGCCGGGTATCAGCAGGAAATTGATGCGGGACTTATCACAGAAGAGGGCGTCAGCAGGGTGATGAAAAGTGAAAATGATCTGCTGGAACAGTATGAAAAGGCAGAACCGTCTGCACTGGATACGCGTGAAAAAGCTACAGATTATACGGATTGTAATGAGTATCTGGGATATATTGGTAATGTTTTCTGTGAGCTTAGATTTGGAATTGCTGAGGATGGCTCTCTTGAATATATTTCAGCACAGCCTCTTAAGGCAGGAAGTGAGGGGACATTATACGATGATAGTGAGTATGGCTATTACGGACCACCATCCTTTGCAGAGGAGAAAGGTGTAGAGGGATTTAACGGAGGCTCTACAGGTGGAGATACTACATCTTCATATGATAATGAGTGTGCATTATCAAAAGACGAAGCTATAAAAAAGGCAGAAGAATTTCAAAATAAATTAGGCAGGGCTTCACAGGTATATATAGGAACATCAGACTACGAGTGGAGCGCAGGAGTGATAGAGGATGGTGATGATACTGTAAAAACTGATGATAAAGAGAGCGTCATAAAGGATACAGCCTGGGGATATATCATAGATTATGGCGAGGGTGTGGATGGCATAGCGTTTTGCAAGTCACTCGATTTCACCCGGAATATGGATATATGGGAGACACTCGATAACTATGATGATTTTATGCCATATGGCAGCAGTTCCTTTATTGTGACGGATCAGGGAGTGACGGAATTTACTGTTTCTTACCCGGTTGATATTGTAAATGAGTCAAAAAACGTAGAACTCTTGTCAATGGACACTATTAAAGAGATCATCAAGGATGACATGACAAAAAACTCAGATCAGTATGATTTTACACAAAATCACACTTACAACAATCTAAAGCTCGGATATATCCGTTTGAAGGATGCATCTGACAAGGATAAATGTACTTATGTTCCGGCATGGTGTCTGTCAAAACAGGACAAGGGCTACGACAGATATCCGGTGTATGTGAATGCGATAGACGGCACGATCATAAGGAGTGATGATCTAATATAAGATACTGTTATTGGCTGCAATAAAGTTTATACATGGAGTTACATTTTTAGATAATAGATCAGGTTCATATTTATTTGGAAAAGATGTGGAAAATATATGATTAATAAAAAGAAAAAATATATAGGGCGTTTGACACTTGCCACTGCAATTACCTCTATTTTATTTTCAGGATGTGGGGCGGCACAAAAGGAGCTTGCACAGACGCACAGAGCTTCCTACGAGAAAATATCATACCAGACAGTTACGGTACAGAGCGGTTCACTCACACCGCAGACTACCATCAGTCTGAGCGCGCAGGGCTATACCAGGTTTTCCTATGGTGCGACAAACACGGAGCTTACGCTTGAAAAGGTAAATGTGGCAGTGGGTGATCATGTGAAAAAGGGCGATATACTGGTGGCTTTTAAATCCGGGGAGATACAGAAAAAGATTGAGGACTACAGCGGGCAGATCAGTCAGAATAAGCTTCTGGCAGAGCACTACAGGGCTATTATGAAAATCGATGATACTCAGGATTATTCAAGCGATATAGCCCAGCTTGATAAGGATACAGAGGTTGCGCAGCTTTATCTTGATGAGGCTAAGGAAAAACTGTCGAGATATCAGATCACGGCATCAGAGGATGGTACGATCACAGCAATGGACAATTCACTTTTGGCGGGAGTTTTTGAACCGGGCAGCAATCTTATAACAGAAATCAGCGGAAACGGCAATTACGAGGCTGACAGACCGGAAGGCTATGACTTTAATGTGGGTGATGTATACACGGCAACTGCATCTGATATAGAGTTTGAACTTAAGGTAAAAGAGGTGGACGATCAAAAGCTTGTTTTTGAACCGGTATCGGACATGTCGGCAGTATCGGATGCACAGATATTTTCCATGGAAGTGACGCGCCCTGCTATAGAAAATGCTGTGTATGTGCAAAAGGACGCAGTACATGAGAAGGATGGCAGGTATTTTGTATACACACTGGATGAGAATGGATACAGACAGGCGGTATGGATAAGTGTCGGAGATCAGGTAGGAGACTACCGGATCATCACAGAAGGACTTAAAAGCGGGGATGAGGTGGTTTTGCAGTGAAGATCAGAAACCTTTTATCAATAAAAAAGCTGGCAGTATTGGGGATATGTGTGTCGTTTTTGGCAGGCGGCTGTGGAAAAATGACAGAAAGCAGCATTCCGGAGCTTGAAGAACCTGTAGCGTTAAATGAAGCCTATAGACCTGTGGAATACGGTACGATTGGCTCCATACAGGTGCTGATGGCTACCGCAGTTCCTAGGGATTACTGCAATTACTACAGTGCCAACGTAAACATTTCACAGATATATGTGGAGCCGGGAGATACAGTAAATGTAGGGGATGTGCTTGCTGTCTGTGATGTGGATGAGGCAAAAAAACAGTTGCAGGAATGTAAGGATGCGCTGGTGCATGAGAATGAGACATATGAGATATCCGCTCAGATCTCGGATACGCAGATCAAATTATGGGAGAGTCAGGCTGCGGATACGGACGAATTTTCAACAGAACAGATTGAGAAAAAAGAGAGCACAGAAGATGATTACAATACGCAGATTGCCACAGAACAGGAAAATGAACGGTACGATAAGCAGCTTCACGAATACCGCGTGCAAAAGATCAATGAGCAGATGGCTTTATATCAGCAGATCGTTGATGATGGAACGCTTAAGGCAGTCCACAGCGGTCTTGTCACTTACACTAAGAAGCTGACAGATGGAAGGTCTGCTGCGGCATACGAGAATATAGTCATTGTCTCAGATACGGATGACCTTGTGCTGGATATAAAAGATACAGCCATAAATGAGTACAAATACAGTGATTATGACAAGAAATATGTGATAGTCGATGGCGAAAAATATGATGTCACCGAGTCTCAATATACATCAGAGGTTTTGGTACTTTCGAAGATAAACAACCGCTATCCGGATGTGTGCGTGGAAAGCAGGGAAAAGCCGTTTCTTACGGCAGGACAGATGTATCCGGTATATTTTGAAAAGACAAAAGCGGACCAGGCACTTGTCGTGGGAAAAGATTCCATCTATAAGGAAGGCGATACCAGATATGTCTATGTGAAAAATGATGAGGGCGGCCGCGAGAAACGCATCATAACAACAGGTGAGTTTGATGAAAACTATACACAGGTCACAGAGGGCTTAAAAGAGGGGGAGCTGGTCTACTATAATTCTACAGATCAGGTTCCGACAAAGTACAGCAAATATACGGTAACAAGGTCTGACTTTGATATAGCAAACTACGGTGTGAGCTACAGCAGATCTGACGCAGGGACGATAACCGAAACCTGTGATTATGAAGGGCAGATCGTTTCTGTCAATGTGAAGCAGGACGATACGGTAGAAAATGGGATGCTGCTTTACGTGGTGGATACCGGAGAGGGCAAAGCTGCCATAACAGAGGCAAAAAATGAGATCGACTCAGAGAATGAATCCTATGCGCACAAGATCGCAGATTACGATAAACAGGTAAAAGATTTATCTGAAGGTGGTAGCAGCGCAGAAGAAAATAACCAGGAGGATGAAAAGCCGGATACAGCATATGAAGAGCAGCAGTTGAAATTGAACTTACAGCTGCTTGATCTGCAGAAAAAACTTGCTGGTGCAGACCACACCTATCAGCTTTCCCGGCTACAGTCAGCATATGACAGCATAAGCGCTGGAAATGACGGCAAAGGAAATATTTCAGTATATGCCAAAAATGACGGAAAAGTTTCAAAGGTGAGTGTCAAGGCAGGAGATAATGTGGAGGAAGGCTCAGATATCCTGCAGATAACCGGAAATTCCACGGACGTACTGCAGGTTCTGGTAAAGGATAGCAATAACTATAACGTATATACGGACAATATAGCAGATGTGGGAGAGCGCGTATCACTTGAGCTGGACGGTACAACAATCTATGGAAACTGTATCGGTTTTGCCGGTTACGGCAGGGAAGCTCAAAAGGGATATATAAATCAGGATGATAAAGGTGTGCATATTACCGGAAACACAGATTCGGGATATGGAAATGCAGCATTTTATATAAAACTTGACAATGGAATACCGGATGATCTGACCAGGGCATCTGCTGTAAAGTTTTCTTATGTTTCTTTTAAAAAGGTGGTAGTGGTGCCGACTTCGATCATACACAAGCAGGTCAATCCTATGGACAAAGATGATATATCATACTATGTGTGGAAAATTGATGGGGACAGCGTGGTAAAGCAGCCGGTAATATTGGGCGATTATACATCAGGCAGCAATACACTTGTGCTTTACGGTATTGATGAGGGCGATGAAATATGTTTGGCTTCGTAATTAATAAATTAAAAAACAGAAAATGGTTAAATTTGTGTCTGCTTATGGGAGTGACTTTGTTTATAGCACTTTTTGTGTGCCACTCTATGTTTGAAAAGGGTGCGGGAAATCAGATACTCGACAGACTTTTTACGGATCATGCCACACAGCAGAATGAGTTTCCTGCACAGATGAGCCGCGAGGGAACATATGCGGTGGCAGATTATCCTGATTCGCAGTCAGTACTTGATAAGCTGTCAGGATACGAAAAGAAGTGGACTGAATATGTGGATATAAACAAGGTTTCCTCACAGCAGCTTATCACACTCCCAGGAGGACGCGCGGATACAGAGTTTGGAGGACCTAATAATTATTTTACAATAGGATATCTGCCGGGACTTTCGGAGTACGCGGATGTTGTAAAATCTCAGACTGACACAGCCACATTCGAATGCAGTATAAGCGAAAAGACAATGGATCACTACGGACTTGTAGCAGGTGAAAAAATCTATTTACAGGTACCTGATGGCAGTGGAAAAAAGGAAATTTCTTTCGTCGTATCACAGATCTGCCGTGAAAAAGATATAAACGATCCATATTGGGCCAAGACGCTTTCGGATATGGGCGATGTGATATTTGTTTCGCAGGATGTTTTTGACGAAATGATGCAGTATTACAGCGAGGACAATATTAGCTACAGTGATTTCCTCATGCTGGATTACAGGCAGATCAACACGGAAAATGCCTCACTTTATGACGGTTATATGGAGCAGTTTAAGGATGCTGACAAGCTCTACAATGACAACATCCGTGATACGCTGGAGCGCTTTTTTACACAGCAGAAGACGATAAAGCTGATGCTTTGGGCGTTGGAGCTGCCGTGTCTTGTGCTTTTGATTTTATTTATAAGAATGATATCTGCACAGATACTTTCGCTCGAGGAAAATGACATACTTGTTTTAAGAAGCCGCGGTGCGACAAAATTACAGGTATTTATTTTGTACCTACAGCAGTCGGGAATAATAGCGTTTGCGGGCTGTGTACTTGGAATAGTACTCGGATATATAATGTGCCGGGCTGCCGCATCTACAGACGGATTTTTAAGATTTACGGCAAAGGATATAGGCACTTACAGATTTGTATGGCAGATGCTTGTCTATGCGGTGGCAGCGGCAGTTATCATGGTGCTGTTTATCACAGTTCCGGTGTGGAAAAAATCAAAGGATGCCATATCAGAGCGCAGCAGGGAACGAATATCAAAGAAAAAGCCACTTTGGGAGAAATGCTTTATAGACGTTATACTTTTGGCTCTGTCAGCATATCTGCTTTACAATTACAACAAGCAGAAGAGTACGCTTGCGATATCTGTTCTTGAGAACAGGAGCATAGATCCTGTCATGATACTGGACAATTCGCTTTTTATATTTGCAGCGGCACTTTTGTGCGTAAGACTTACCGGACTTATTATTCTGCTTGTGGACAGGCTCTTTAAAAAGCATTTTTCTCCGGCAATGTATGCATCATTTTTACAGCTGAAACGAACCAGATACAATCAGGGATTTCTGGCAGTATTTCTTATCATGACAGTGGCTGGCGGTATTTTTGACGCGAATATGGCGCGCACCATGAACAGCAATATGGAAAAACGGATCGTCTACAATGTGGGCTGTGATGCGATATACAACGAAGATTTCAGACTCAGGATACAGAAGAATAAAGATGGCTCTGTAAACTGGATGTATGACGAGCCTGATTTCGGTAAATACGAGTCGCTCAAAAATGAGGGCATCTGTGACGGTGTCACGCGTGTGCTTGAGGACGAGAGGGTAGACATTTCCGCAGACAGTGGTTCGATTTCGGATGCATATCTTATGGCGATAAACACAAAAGAATTCGGTGAGACTGCGAAATTGCAGAGTGACCAAAATGATGATATTAATGACGCGCACTGGTTCAATTACCTGAATGAGCTGGCAAAAGAGCCGGACGGAGTCATCATTTCCTCAAATCTGGCAAAAGCTCTGGGACTTAAAGTTGGTGACAGCTTAAATTACTCAAGGTATGTACCGGAGGCTGTCGATGATGATCAGATCTACGCATCCGAGAATGCAAAGGTATGTGCCATAGTAAAAGGTTTTCCGGGCTACGAGCGTTACACCTATGAGACAGATGCAGACAAAAATGTGACCGAGCAGGAGAAATACCTGATCGTTGCAAATTATGCTAGGGTTGTGGAAAAGTTCGGCATGACACCGTACAGTGTGTGGATGAACCTGTCAAAAGGAAAAACGGTGGATGATATTGTGGGATATCTGGGCGGTGAGAACAGTGAAAATTCAGATAGTACAGCAGACAATTTAACAGACACTCAAAGTGAAAAAGTACAGAGTGAAATATACAGGAATATAACATCCGCGCAGCAGCTTATAGACGAGAATAAAAACTCAGCCACAGTGCAGATCACAAACGGTATGTTTACATTAAGTTTTATACTTTCACTGATAGTGTGCTCAGTAGGATTTTTGCTGTATTGGGTTATGACACTAAAACAGAGGGAGCTGCAGTTTGGTATATACCGCGCAATGGGAATGAGAATGAGAGAGGTAAAAGCAATGCTTTTAAACGAGCAGATATTTTTATCATTTCTGCCGCTTCTTGCGGGAGCAGGCATAGGTATAACTGCAACAGCGATGTTTGTAAGGCTCATATCGATCATATATCTGCCGCAGAAACACAATATCGGAGTAAATGTATATATTTATCCATCTGATATGCTGGAGCTTACAGGAGTACTTTTCGTGGCTGTAGCCGTATGCTATGTGGTTATCAGCAGACTGCTTAAGAGTATGAAGATAGCACAGGCACTGAGGCTTGGAGAAGATAGTTAGCAGATAAAAATGATTTTGTGGTAGTCGGTAGAAAGTTTTTATAGCATAGTAAATGAGGTCGTGACATATGGAAAATGCGATAATTGCTCAAAATATAAAAAGATATTTCAAGGCGGGAGATGGTACAACAGTCCACGCACTTGACGGAGTATCCATGGAGATAAAAAAAGGAACACTTGCCATCTTAAAAGGGCGTTCCGGCTCCGGAAAGACCACACTTCTTAATATCCTTAGTGCGCTTGATATGCCGACAGAGGGAAGTGTGCAGTTTCTGGATAAAAATCTCGAGCAGATGACCGAGAAAGACCGGGAAATGCTAAGGCGGTATGAGATGGGATTTGTATTCCAGTCTATAGCACTAATTCCCACGATGACGGCATATGAGAATGTGGAATTTGCCCTTAGACTTGCAAAAAATAAACGTCAGATACAAAAGAATTTGACTGATATGGATAATGACATTGGAGATGCAAAAACCGATGTGATAAATGAGAATATGCATGACAAAGTATCAGAGCTGCTGGAGCGTGTCGGACTCTCAAAGCGCATGGATCATATGCCGGAACAACTATCGGGAGGTGAGCAGCAGAGAGTTGCGATAGCGCGCGCTGTGGTTCATCGCCCGAAGGTGGTCTTTGCGGATGAACCGACAGGAGCACTCGATACCGCTTCTGGATTTGAAGTCATGCGATTGTTCCGTGAGTTGATAGACGATGAGGACATTACAATAGTTATGACCACGCATGATCCGAACCTGATGGAGCTGGGAGATGAAGTGTTTGAGCTTAGTGACGGCATAGTAATTTAAATTAAAAGGGGGAAAAGTAGATGATAAACTGCGATGGACTGGTAAAAATATATGAGACCGACGATAAAAAGGTGATGGCACTGGAGGGACTTGACCTGACGGTGGAAACAGGAGAGATGCTTGCGGTAATAGGAAAATCCGGCAGTGGAAAATCCACCCTTTTAAATATGATAGGAGGACTGGAAACACCCACAGCGGGAGTACTCACTATTGACGGAAAAGACATTTCCACATATTCAGAAGCTGAAATGGTGAGATACCGCAGGGACAAGGTGGGCTTTGTGTGGCAGAAAAGTGCCAAAAATCTGTTCCCATACCTGACTGTGCTGCAGAATGTCGAGGCCGTGATGATGTTTGAAAATTCAGGTAATACCGGTAATTTAAAACATGGCGCTCATGATGAGAGCAGAGGAGAACATGTAAATAGATGCAGGGATAATAATAAAAGCTATGCCCTTAAACTGTTAAATGCAGTGGGATTACAGGAGCACAAGGATAAGCTTCCGGCTCAGCTATCGGGAGGAGAGCAGCAGCGTGCAGCGATAGCGGTGGCACTGGCAAATAAGCCGGATATACTGCTTGCGGATGAACCGACCGGAGCCGTGGATACAAGGACTGCTGATACAATCTATGAGCTGTTTCATAAGCTGAACAAAGAGCTTGGTATAACCATCATCATAGTCACACACGATATGGCACTTGCAGGCCGTGTAGACCGCACAGTGCTTATATCTGACGGAAAGGTAAGCACGGAGAAATTGAAGAAACACCCTGCAATGGAATATACGGTATTGGATAAGGCACACAGGATAAAACTCACTGATGAGATGCTTGAGGCAGCGGGGATAGAGTCTAATAAGGTCAGGGTTGATGTGCAGGATGGAAAGCTTGTGATATCGCGGATTTAAGACATATTAAACGTTTAGCGTTATAGAGCCTTTTTATCTTACGGGTTGGTATTGGCTCTTGCAATATCTTATTAAAATTTAGGGCATTTATGGTTATAATTATTTTGTTTGAAAAATACTGTGAGTCTGTCTATAATTGAGCTATAGATAATTTCAAGAGGTATAATACAATATGATAAAAATAGGTATTGAGTAGTTAAGTGCATCGTTCACGGGGTTATTATTGAAATATGGTTTTTGTCATGTTATTTTTATCTTGGAAATAAGCCTGCTAAATTTGTTGAGTACCATTCGTGTCATTCATGTATTTATGGTTGAAGATATATGGATTATAGGATATAAAGAAATTAACAACAGTTGAGGAGTCAGGAACGGTTGCAAACAGGAGTGACAAAATAAGGGGGAATATGAAGAAGAATTTAAAAATTTTATTCATACAATTATGTGTTTTGGCAATAGGCTGCTTTATCGGAGAAGCAGTTTTCGGCTTGCCCAAATGGCTTGGACTTGTGATAGCAGGTCTTATGTTTTATTTGGTATTTTTTATAATACAGATTAAAGGTGCTATGAGTAATATCAAAGATGAAGTGTCAAGTGATGGCATAGCCGGAGCAAGAATATGCGGAGTCTTTATTTCTGCGATACTACTTGCATTTATATTGGGAATATATGTTTATCAAGCGGCTAATATAGCGATGACTATAGCCGGTGTGGTATTGCTTATATTACAGCGGAGAAAAATAAAAGGGTTTTTCTTTGAGAATCGCTGGGAGAATAATTTTTGGTTGGTGTATTTTGGTATTGCATTTATTATTTGTGGTATTTTTTCTGTATTTGCGTGTCTGGATATTGCACCATGCACGGAGCTTTGTGGTGTTTACAGGGCTATCGGTATCATAGTGTGGATTTTGGTGATTTTATGGACACTTCCGCCTGATACATGGTTGGCCAGATTTGCCACAAATAACTATAAGAGATATGAAGATAATTATGATTAAGAAAGAAAAATAGAGATTATTTTCTAATGAAAATTATCGGACAAAATAAGGAGGATAAATGAAAAAAATAGTTTCTAATTTGTCAGTGATGATTTTTGTCATAGGATGTGCAATAATGGAAATAACAACATGGTTTATTGATTCATATGTTATGTTTTATATAGGAATAATTATTGTTATAGTGGGAATTATTGGAATGATTATTCAAGGAAAGTTTAAGAAAGTAATTGAGTTTATTATAGAGTATTTTTAGAAAGTTTTGCTTTCAACATTTTACCACTTGATAGTTTATAGAGAATAAAAATAGATAAAAAGTTAAGAAAAGGAGAAAATGAAAGTAATGTTGCCTAATACTTGAACAATATCATGGGGTTGTCTATAATGTAGTAAAAAGAAAATGGAGTTTTAATAAATGAAACGATTTACAGCAATATTATTTACAGGCGTGATGATATTTACCCTTGCATCATGCGGCAAAAAAGCACAGGATACACCGACAGAGCCTGCAACAGAGACACAGGCTGCAACAGAGACACAGGCTGCAGAGAAGGTTGAGATGCCTACGGAAACGGAAGCCGTGACAGAGGTGGTAACAGAGGCTGCAAAAGACACGCAGCAGACAGAAGCACAGCAGGAAGAACAGACTGCCGAACAGCAGGACGAGGAGAAGAACAATTCAGGTGAAAATAATTCCTCTTATCAGTATGTAGAAAGAGCATCCTATGAGAATGGAGAATCAGTGTCACTAAATCCTTCATGGCAGTATGCAGACCATTCAGCGATAAATTCAGGCTGCGCGGTCATGTACAAGGCTACAGCAAACCGCAAAAACATAGTAGTAGGTGTCAATGCTGGACACGGTACAAGCGGAGGAACTTCGGTGAAGACACTTTGTCATCCGGACGGCTCGGCAAAGACCACAGGTGGTACAACAGGCGCAGGCGCAACAAAAGCAGTAGCAGTTTCAGGTGGTATGTCCTTTAATGACGGTACACCGGAGAGCTCTGTCACACTCCGTATGGCGCAGATATTAAAGGACAAGCTGCTTGCGGCAGGCTATGATGTGCTTATGGTAAGAGACGGAAGCGATGTACAGCTTGACAATGTAGCACGTACTGTCATCTGCAATAATGCGGCAGACTGTCATATCGCTCTGCACTGGGATGGTGACGGACTAAGCTACGATAAGGGCTGCTTTTACATATCAGTGCCGGGAGGTATAAAGGGTATGGAGCCTGTTGCATCGCACTGGCAGCAGCATGATGCACTTGGGGCAAGCCTGATAGAAGGACTGCGCGCTCATGGAGCAAAGATAAACGGTAATGGCTCAATGGCGATAGACCTGACACAGACCTCATACAGCACGGTACCGTCAGTGGATGTAGAGCTTGGCAACGCATGCTCTGACCACAGCGATGCCACACTTGAAAATCTGGCAGACGGACTGGTGCAGGGAGTCGAGGGATATTTCTAGAATATAAAGTGGAGATTTAGCCGGCTTTTGGAAGATGTGAAGAAATAAAGAAAACCAGTAAAAAACTCTTGACTTCTCACCAAAAATATTGTAGTATACGTTTTGTGCAAAACACAAGGGCTTGTAGCTCAGCCGGTTAGAGCGCACGCCTGATAAGCGTGAGGTCGGAAGTTCGAGTCTTCTCAAGCCCATCCTTGTAATAAGCGTATTATGAAAGCCACGGATTGCTCCGTGGCTTTTATTTACGTCTATATCTTTATTTACGTTTACACTTTTAAGTATATTTACACTTTTATGTGTATCTACACCTGCACAATGCGTCCGTGTCTGCCTATTCCTTTAAAAAATCCAGCATTAATTCCATCATACTTTTTTGAACTGCACTCAGAAATCATAAGCTGCTGCTTGTATTTGTAATCATCCCACTCTAGAATTGCTGTGACATAGGGCTGTTCCTCCATTACACGCACAGTCGTATTTTTCTTTGAAAACGCAGGGTATTTTCCGCAGTACCCCTTTTGAAGCAGCTCCTGTTCAAGCGCTTTACGCTTTTCTTTTATGCGTTCATTTATCTTATTTCCGTAATTTCTCTCCGGATAATCCTTTGATGCCTTTATCACAAGCTTATAAATATACTGATAAAGCGGTACTCTTTTTGCATCGGCTAAATGTCTGCTCAAAAGCTTTTCCGTTTTCTCACATGGATTTGCCCTGTAGCGTGCAATGAGCTTAAGATAATCAGTATCCGAAACCTCCCTGCAAAGCTCCTCCATAATGTCGATTCCCTCTACACGCGCCGGAAAATGATACTCCATCAAATCGCCGGGTACCGGTGTCCATCTGCGAAACGGTGCAAAGTAAATAAGGCTCTGGATAAAGCATTCTGTCTCGTTGCAGTATTCCTTTCCCATGTACATATACTTATCAGCGATTGTTCCTACCATATATACAAGCATGCGCCACTGCTCCTGTCCCTTTACCCAGAAATGTCCTATTTCATGGTATTTAAAGCATGCCTCATGCACATGCAAATTATCAAACCAGAGTGTGATCACATTGTCCTGCTGGTGCAGAATGAGTCCGTAGCCTTTTTCACTTCCTAAAACCAACGATGCCGAAATAATTTCTTCCTCGCTATGATAATCGCCCTTTAACACTGCATTTTCCACAGTCAGATAGCATTCCACCGCGTCATTCATGATATATGGGATTATATATTTGTCGTCACTTCTGCATATATCAAATGAACCGTAATCAAAGAGTTCTGCGAGCATGTAAAATGCGCGTGGCATATCCTCTTTTAAGCCAGGAAGAGCTTTTACTAAATCCTTGTAAGCCTGCATTGTGGTATCCTTTCGTATAGGAAAAAATGATAAAAAAATAAGAATTTCAGAAGTAATAAAAACCTCTGAAACCCTTGTAAATAGTACGGGCAACAGGACTTGAACCTGCACGGTCTCCCACTAGAACCTAAATCTAGCGCGTCTGCCAATTCCGCCATGCCCGCAAACACCTTGACAGTATAT
>OCHK01001826.1_pt1 | contig 15454 bp, 14 predicted proteins | sample 1538551 | NCBI WGS metagenome assembly OCHK01 (sample SAMN04571707, study PRJEB22368) | human gut metagenome | biome: human gut; material: stool | host: Homo sapiens | place: Luxembourg | collected 2012-08-31
CCGCCCGGAAGCAGCAGAGAGCCGGCAGACTCGAGTGCGCGTTTAAGCTGCTCGAGCTCTTGATTCACATGAATACGGATCGCCTGGAAAATACGTGTTGCCGGATGCTGGGCGCTGTCTTTCTTGTTGCGCGGGAGCGTAGCGGCAATTAAGTCCGCAAGCTGCTTAGTGCGCAGAATCGGTTCTTTGGTACGCACCTTCTCAATGGCCTTAGCGGCCTTCATGGCGAAACGTTCTTCTCCGAGGTCCTTAAATACCTTGGCCATCTCGGCGCGGGCAATCCATTCGGCTGCCGTTTCTCCCGCGCTCGTGTCCATGCGCATGTCCAGAGGACCGTCAAAGCGGAAAGAAAATCCGCGTTCCGGATCATCAATCTGCGGACTGGAGACGCCGATATCAAGGAAGATGCCGGTGACTTTGTCGATGCCGATCTTTGCCAATTCCTCTTTCATAGAGGCAAAAGGGGCATGAATAATCTGAAATCTCGGATCTTGGATCTGAGCGGCGGCTTTAACGGCTTCTTCGTCGCGGTCGAACGCGATCAGGCGCCCCTGCGGGGAGAGCTTTTCCAATATCAGGCGCGAGTGCCCTCCACGGCCGAAAGTACCGTCGACATAGACGCCATTCGGATCGGTTACCAGGAGTCGGGGTGACTCTTCAGCAAGTACCGGGCGATGAACCAAGACCTCTGCCTGCACAGAAAACTACCTTATTTTTAAAAATTGAATTGGGCGGCGATATCCGATAGGTTTTCTGTCATTGCTTTAGCTTCGCTTTCCGCAAGCTTCTCAGCGTCCCACAGCTCAAAGTGCGAGCCCAATCCCACAAGAACGATCTCTTTGGAAAGACCGCATGCTTTTCTTAACTCTGCAGGCACCAGCAGTCTGCCACTGGCATCCATATCCACGTCCACAGCAGAGCCCATCACGATTCTTTGAAAGACTCTGGCCGAGTAAGGGAGTGCCATTAATTCGGTTCTCTTGGTTTCCCAGACATTGCGCGGGTACAGCAAAGCACACCCGTCAGGGTGCCGGGTAAAGGTCATTTGGCCGGAGCACAGCTGCGCCAGAGCCTCTCGATAACGAGAAGGCACCGACAGACGCCCTTTGGCATCAAGATTGATGTGCGGAGAGCCTTGGAACACGACTAAAACGAGACAAAAATCTACCTTTTCTAAGTCTCAATTTTAGCCACTTTTTTCCACTTTCCTCCACCAACTCTCACATTGAGCGGAAGTTATTCTTGTTCTTTAGCTTTCGCTCTATTTAATTAGTTGAATATAAAAGAAAAGATAGAAGAGCGAAGTCCGTCTGTAAGCCGGATTCTGTGTGCCGCCAAAGGCAGCATGACAATCATTCATCTAGACTCGGGATCACTCCCGAGTTCGAGCCATCTACCCGCAGCCTCGCCGAGCAGGTTCATTAGCTGCCTATTTGATGTTGCTCCCCGTAGAGATTGCCCGTTTCAACCGAACTGAATCGGCTCGTCTCTGTTGCTCTAGTCCTCGCCTTTCGGCGGAGAGGTGTTACCTCCTACGGTGCTCTGTGGAGTCCGGACTTTCCTCCGAGGTCTTTCTCCCCTGCGATTGTCCGACGAACTTCGCGGTGCAACTTTAATTAGATTCCTTCGATTCCGCAAGTTTCACGAACTTCCTAAAAAGCCTCGTTACACAAAACAGGCATCAAAATTGCGTTAATTGAGCTCGTTCTAATGAACAAATCAAATAAAAGCGAGCTGTTTTTCTGTAAAATTTTTCAGCTTTGCACTCCATTGAAAAAGTCGTGAAAAATAAGATCATTAGAACTATTTTCGGGGCTGGAATTATTGCGATCGCCTCATCTGCTTCTGCTGAAGACTCCGGTCGTTCGGTTTGGGAAGCAATTGTCGATACCCTCCCCGCCGGTGTTGTTTCCGAAGAAAACTCTTCAGGAAGCTACCTTTCCGACACTTGGGTCGGAATGAAAACTATTATTTCCGAAGGTTCCTCCGGATTGCTCCTTCCCGCCTACACGATTCATCCGGGATATGCATACAAGACAGAGAAACGCCACAACGAAAACGGTTATACGTGGGGCGGCGGTATTTCGCGCAACTTTATCGACAGCCGCGGAAACCGCAGAATCATGTACGCTATGGCCTTCTCCGATTCCCACAACAACTTTGAACCGTTCATGGGCTACGGCTGGTTGTCCCGCTGGAGACTCGGCAGCACACCTTTCTATGCGGAAGCCGGCTACACCATCGGTCTGACCGCCCGCGGCGACTACAAATGGATTCCTTTCCCGGCGCCGCTGCCTTTGGTCGGTGTCGGCACGGACAACTTCAGCATCTACGGAACCTATGTTCCGTTCTCCGACATCTTTTTCTTCTTCGCCAACATGACGTTTGACGATCGCAAGACTCGTCATATGCCGGACACGCCGAAGTCGCTCTTCTCTAATAAGGTACTGATCTACGCCGGCGGCGGCTGGCAGAAGACAACGCTGAAGGGCACGCCCAAACCGTCTTCTATTTCTTCCGACGGGGCTTACTCAGCCGGTCTGCGTTACTTTGTCACTCCGGAATGGGCCTTAGATTTCTCCGTTAACCGGTCCGGTACACACGGCATTCATGCTAACGGCAGCAAAGTCGGAAGCTACAAGCTCACGAGCTACAGTCTTGCTGTTCAGTATCACTTCAGAGCGGCCGAGCGCGTCAAACTTTATGCCGGTGTCGGTGCAGGCTACTTCAGAAGCGACCAGCAGGACTTCAAGGAAGGCTGGGGTGCGAAGAAAGACATCTTCACTCCGGTTATTCAGGCCGGCGGCACTGTTGCGATCACGCGCAACCTTCACGTAACCGGCGGTATGGACTTAGGCTTCCCGCGTTACAAAGCGCACAGTCCGACGGACGACAGCTTCTCGATGCGCCCGTCTCCTGTGACTTTCAAACTAGCGCTCGGTCTGGCCTTCTAATAATCAAGCCGTTATACAAACTGCCGCAATCCTTTGGAGCGCGGCAGTTTTAATTTAGAGGTGCGATAGCCGCCATCTTCATAAGGGACCAACGTTCGCCCACCGGGTTGTATAGACGCACAATAGGCACTTAGTTACCCGATTTGTACTCGGTTTCCCGTATAGGTGAGTAAAAAGCCTGTATAAGGTTAGGTTCACTTATAAGGAGAACCTATGAACTTCGGAAAAATTGCTTGGATTTCTGTCCTAACAGCTTGGGTTTTAGCAACGCTTTACGGTGCGCTGCTCGTCACATCTGCCGGCAATGCGGAATCTCAGGATTTCGGCCAGCTCTTGACATCCTTCGTCAAGAAAATTTCCACTGCGGAAAACTAATCATCGTCTAGGAAACCAAGAAATCGCTGCATCTTGAAGTTTCGCTGAGGATGCAGGCGTTGCAACAAAAGTCTGCGGTTTCAAGTACTCCTTACTTTCGGCGAAAAAAATCTGTGTTCTGCTGCATCAGCCTTTTAAAAAGGACTGAGGCCAGCCTTTGCTGCGGAGATCCCCTCGTAGACCCTCCGCTTTTCTTTTGTATTTCCCAGCACGACTTCTCGAAATTCGCTGATATATCCTCCGAAGTGTTCTCGAATTTACATTTCTTGATATTCGAAAACTTATCTTTCGGCCTCAAGCTCTGCGAGTAACCTTCTGTATAGATTTTCCGCTTCCCTGCCCATTCGACTGAAGTACAGTTCTGCGTGTCGCAGCTGAATTAATCTATCCTTTAGGTTTTTCCTTTAGCATGAGCGGATTAACCTATCCCGCTTGAAATTACTATTTAATTCATTTCTAGGAGTTCTTTTCATGGATCAGAATGAAGTACTTTTTGACAGAGCCCAGAAGTCCATTCCCGGCGGCGTTAACTCCCCGGTTCGTGCCTTCCGTTCTGTCGGCGGCGCTCCCCGCTTTATAAAAAAAGCATTAGGGCCGCATATGTACGACGTCGAAGGCAAGCAGTACATCGACTACATCGGGTCTTGGGGTCCTATGATTCTCGGTCACAACAATCCCCACGTCATTGAGGCTGTTAAAGAAGCTGTCGACAACGGCTTGAGTTTCGGTGCTCCGACCGTCGGTGAAATTGACATTGCCGAAGAAATTAAGCGTCTCATTCCTTCCGTTGAAGAAGTCCGTCTCGTCTCCTCCGGCACCGAAGCCGGCATGAGCGCTATCCGTTTGGCCCGCGGCTATACCGGCCGCAATAAGATTGTGAAGTTCGAAGGCTGCTATCACGGCCACAGCGACTCCCTGTTGGTTAAAGGCGGCTCCGGCTTGCTGACGTTCGGTACCCCGAGCTCTGCCGGTGTTCCCACTGCTGTCACCAACGACACAATCGTTTTGGAATACAACAATCCCAAACAGCTCAAAGAACTCTTTGACAAAGAAGGCGACGAAATCGCCTGCGTGATCGTTGAAGCAGTTGCCGGGAATATGAACATGGTTCCCGCCACTCAGGAATTCCTCGAAACTATGAGAGAAGAAACCGCTAAACACGGTACCGTCCTCATCGTCGACGAAGTCATGACCGGATTCCGTGTTGCTCTCGGCGGCGCCCAGTCTCTGTATCACATCGATCCGGACATTACGATGTTCGGTAAAGTGATCGGCGGCGGCATGCCGGTTGCAGCTTTCGGCGGCAAACGCGACATCATGAACAGCGTTGCTCCTTTGGGCCCCGTCTATCAGGCAGGTACCCTCTCCGGCAACCCGGTCGCCGTTACCTGCGGCCTGGCTACGCTTCATGAAATTCAGCAGCCTGGTTTCTACAAGCGCCTTTCCGAACAGACCGCTAAACTCGTCAAGGGCTTAGGCGCAATGGCTAAGAAACACGGTGTCGCCTTCTCAGCTCAAAGCATCGGCGGCATGTTCGGTATCTACTTCCGCGGCAAGTGCCCGACTTCTTTCAAGGAAGTCATGGAATGCGACGCCGATCGCTTCAAGACTTTCTTCCATGCCATGCTGGATAACGGTGTTTATTTGGCACCGAGCATCTACGAAGCCGGTTTCGTCTCTATTACTCACGGCGATTCCGTCATCGCTCGTACGCTCGAAGCTGCTGACGAGGCCTTTGCCAAAGTCAAACGCGTACATGGTTAATTTGTTTGTTTAGACACTTTGTTGTTATGAGATTTGCTTGGCTTTTGCGCTTCCTTTTGCTTTTCTTTGCCGTCTTTGCTTTAAACGCACAGGCTCTTCCCTGGAAGAAAACCGAAGCGGTCAAAGCCGAGCTTATCTCTCAAACGACTTCGGTCCAACCGGGAAGCTCCATCCGTTTAGGCGTGCTGCTGACCCAAGAGCCGGGCTGGCACACATATTGGAAAACGCCCGGTGACACCGGACTTCCGACCACCATCGACTGGTCTCTGCCCGAAGGCTGGAAGGCGGGATCCATTCAATGGCCTACGCCGAAACTTTATGTCGTCGGCGATCTCACCAATTTCGGATACGAAGACTCGATTCTTCTTCCTGTCTCAATTTCCGTTCCGGCATCTGCCAAGGAAGGGGGGTACGTCGCTAAAGCGAACATCTCCTGGCTGATGTGCGCGGAACAATGCATTCCGGGAAGTGCTTCGTTTGACGTTCCCGTTAAAGTCTCGAACGCCGAGCCGGCCGCTTCTCCGAACGCCGGGCTCTTCCAAACCAATGACGGTTTAACGCCTACTCCCTTAAAAACGGTTTCCGCTCAGATTGATCCGTCCAATCGCGCCCTTTCCGTCACTTTCAAAACCTCTGAACCTTTCAATCATTTTTATGTATTCACCGAAGGGGAAGGAGCTGTTGATTACAAAGCGCCTCAGTCGGTTTCTAAAAACGGGGACGAAGTCACCGTCCGACTTCAGGGCACGGAAGAACTGAAAGCAGGTGACACGTTATCCGGCGTCTTTTCCGCTGACGGCGGACCCGCTCAAGGCGGCTGGTCCGGCAGTTTTTCTCATGTTTTAGTAAATGGAACCGTGACACCACCGTCGGCATCCTCCGATAACACGGACGTCAACTTAACCGTTTGGCTCGCCGCCGGTATGTCTTTCCTCGGCGGTTTGATCCTGAATTTAATGCCCTGCGTCTTTCCCGTTTTGTCTCTGAAAATGCTCAGCCTTGTTGAGCACCGCGGAGACGGAAAACTCGCACTGCATGGTCTTTCCTTTACCGTCGGCGTCCTCATTTCCATGACGTTGTTAGCCGGCGCCTTGATCGCCGTAAAAGCGGCCGGAGCTTCCGTCGGCTGGGGCTTCCAGCTGCAGTCGCCTTGGTTCGTAGCCTTGCTGGCGCTTCTTTTTGTCACGATCACCTTGAACTTGGCCGGCGCCTTTGAATTTTCCGGCGTAAGAATTTCTTCTACAGGTCAGACTTCCGGTGCCTCCCTGGGCGGCAGTTTTGCAACCGGCATCTTGGCCGTCGTCGTTGCCTCCCCGTGCACGGCCCCGTTCATGGGAGCTGCCTTAGGCTACGCGCTCTCTTCCTCTGCACTGGAGTCTTTTGTTGTCTTCCTCTGCCTTGGGCTGGGCATGAGCCTTCCCTGGCTCCTGCTGGCGCTGTTCCCGTGCCTTACTGCCTGGCTGCCCCGCCCGGGACGCTGGATGAGCATATTCAGAACGGTTATGGCCGTTCCGATGGCGCTCACTGCGCTTTGGCTCTTCTGGGTTCTTTGGCAGCAGGTGTCGATCTCAGCACTCGGAGTCTATCTCTTAGCCGCCGCACTTTTAGCTATAGCTTTAGTTTTGTACGGGCGCCTGCAGTTCGGTAAAGCAACATCAAAAGGCCTCATGGCTTTTGCCTTTATCCTCGGCGCCGGTGCATATGCAGTCGCCGCTTCTCCGCTACTTGAGCGCGCCCCTGCTGAAGTGAGCGCGGCCGATGCCTGGTCTCCTGCGGCTTTACAAGCTGCGCTCGATGAGGGACGCCCAGTCTTTGTCGACTTCACCGCCTCTTGGTGCGTCACCTGCCAGGCCAACAAGCTGGCCGTACTTGATCGAGAAAACGTGCAGAGGGCCTTTAAGGAGCACAACGTCAAGTTCCTCATCGCCGACTGGACGAATCGAAACGCCGAAATTTCTAAAACTTTGGAATCCTTCGGCAGAACCGGCGTCCCGCTTTATCTCCTTTACGCCCCGGACGGCACTGCAAAAATCCTCCCCGAGCTGCTCACACAGGACATCGTGGTCGACGCACTCAAAGCGCTTCCGAAAGGCGCGCCAAAGTAGGCATGAATCCTCACCATATTGAGTAAGAATCAAAGAGTTAAGGTCAATACTAAGGGTTTTTACGGAGTATAGTTTCTCTAACTTTTGAATTGGAGAAATAACATGATTCTTAGAAAATTAACCCTTGCTCTCAGTGCGGTCGCACTGAGCTTTTCTGTAACCACATTCGCTCAGCAAGCTGCACCTCAGCCCGAACAACAGACTCCGACCAATCCTGCCGGTGAAGTCATCGGCAAGTTAGCAACCATGGGCCATATGCAGTTCGGTGACTTCCCCGTCACACAGACCGAACTCGACAGAGCTTCTGAATTCGTTCAGGCTCGTGCCGCTCAGACCGGCAAGACTATTACTCGTGACCAGTCTCTCGTTGCTTTAGGCTACATCGCCGGCCAGCTCGGCGTTTTCATGCAGCTCCAGGGCAACGGCCAACAGCAGGCTCCCGATGATGACTTAGGCCCGACACCGCAGGCTGTTCCTGCTCCTCAGCCCGCACCTCAGGCCAACAACCAGCTTCCTCCGGGAGCAGTTCAGGCTCAGCCGATCGAAATCATTCCTAACGGCATGATGAGGGGCAACGGTCAAATGATGGGGAATGCCCCGATGATGATTTACGCTCCTGAAGTCGGCGCTACCGGCCAGGCTCCTGCTGCAGCTCCTGCACAGGCCCAAGCTCCTGCCCAGGCACCTGCTCAAGCTCCAGCTCCCCAGTCTGCACAGCAGTAATTCATATCGGGCTTCCTGAAAGCCTATAGTGATAAGCCTCCGTTCGCCGCGGAGGCTTTATTTTTGGGAAAAGAAAATATGTCAGATATGGAAATGGATCCGCTGGCCAACCGCTCGTCTTCAGGCTTGGATTACAGCACTCTTCTGGAAAAACTCCTGCAGCAAAACGGCTACACCTCCGATAACAGCAAGCACGGCTTAAAGAGTGCGCTTAAAGACTATGAAGCAGTGTTTCACAGCGGTGCACCTAAGTGGCTCGACCTCGTCTGGCCCTCGATCGGCGTAAGCCTCCTTCATCTTGCTTTATCGTTTAAACAGCCCCTGCCGGAAAATGTCGATCTTCCGCAGGAAGCATTAAAAAACGGCCTTCGCTAAGTTAGTTCGCGAAGGCCGCAAGAGGTAAAGAATTCTGTTTCTTACTTATTTTTTCCAGCCGTAGAAATCTGTAAGGACGTCCCAAGCCAATTTCTGAAGGAACTTGGCATCTTCAGGCTTCAGCGGTTTTTCGCATTCGCCTAAGTAAGTCATGCCTTCGGGACTCTTCTGGAAAAGAAGCCCGTAAAGCATTGCTCCGTACAGATAAGAGCCTGCTGCTGTCGGATGGCTTTTATCCTTCTGATGCATCAGAAGATCCGGGCGCTGCTTCAGGCTTTCTGCAAAGGCCAAGCCGACCGGCAAAACAATCGCATCATTTTCATTGGCAGCCGTAATAATGGCGTCTGCCAGTTTCTTCGTATCTTCAGGCTTGTTTTGACGAGCCCAAGTATCAACAACAATCGGTTCGGCACCCTTTGCCTTGATGGTGGCAACGTGCTGCTTCAAAAACTTCTTGAATGTCGGAATGCTCTTTTCTGCAATCGGTTCCGTCGACATACCCTGCAGAATGACAACATCAAACATCGGATTGATCAGATTGCCCTTCTCATCTTTCTTGGCATAAGGATCCATTTCATGCGGACCCATGTACTGTTCGACATCATGATAGGAGAGACGGCCGGAGCTGATCGTAATGATGCGGGCTTTCCAATCCTGTTTGTTTTCTCGTGTCAAGCCTCTCAAATAGCTGTGAACACCGCAGTTATAGAAGCTGTAAGAGTTGCCGACGATCAGGCCGGTTTTCGGTGAATGATTTTTGATATCGGTCACTTTCGGAGCAACCGAAGTTTCCAAAGCAAAGGCAGAAGAACACAACAGCGCTGCTGTTAAAGCGGGGATGAGGATTTTTTTCATTTGATTCTCCGACGGGCCCGCAAGGGGCCCGTATGTTCATGAGAGTTAGCCTAAGAAGACAACGTTGGCGATGAGGACGGTGATCATACCGGCGATCATCGGAATCCAAGTACGGCGGACGATAGCCATCGGAGAGACACCGGCTGCACCGGCAACCGCGATGATGACACCGGCGACAGGAGACATAGCGCGGAGCATGCCGGAAGCAAACTGCATCGGAGTAACGAAGGCGGCTGCAGTACCACCGAGACCGTTGGCAACTTCAGGAGCCAGAGCTGCGAAGCTGGAGAAGGCACCGACACCGGAGCCGGTCAGGAAGGTAACGATACCGACAACACCTGTAAGAACAGCGGTCATACCGTTGAGGCCTAAGCCCATGCCCTGAGCGTGTGTAATCAGTGCGGAGATCAAACCTGTAACTTTCAGGCCGGTGGCAAAGAATTCAGCGCAGATAATCAGAGCAACGATGGAGGAGAACATACCGCCCATGGCTTTGAAGATGAAAGCACCGTCGGCAAGAACCGGCTTAAAGTCACGACGTCTGATGAGTTCAACGATGATTGTGAAGACCCAAACGAGAAGCAGAGCGCTAATGGTGTTGAGCTTGACGGCAGAGTAGACGAGCTTACTGAAGACGATCATTAAAGCGATCGGCAGGACCGGGAGAATGGCGTACCAGCCAGGAACATTGCGAAGGTCGTCTTTCTTAGTCAGAATGGCGTCCGAATAAACGTCGTCGTTCTTCTTGTCATAGTACTTCTGAACGAAGTAGTGGCAGATTGCGACAACGATCAATGTCGGAATGGCAACCGGCAGCTGGCACTGAACGAAGTAGATAATCGGTTCTAAGCCGGCTGTCTGAGCGGCAAGGTTAGCAGTACCGGAGGCCGGCCCTAACGTCATACCGGCAGATGTACCAATAACAGCGGCAGAAGCAGCGGCGGAACATCCGACAGCGCGAAGAATCGGGAAGAGAGCAGCAGCATAGCCAAACCTGCGGCACTCGGGATCACAGTAACCAGAGCCTGACCGATGAGGTAACCCATTACCAGAACGAGATACGGAGAGGACAAAGCGTCCAGAGGTTTAACGCAGACACGAACAAGAGCGTGTGCAGCGCCGATTCTGTCCATATAGGCAGCGTAACCGCCGGCGACCATAATCAGAAGACCGATGCCGGAAGTCTGTTTAGTTGCGATAGAGCGAAGCAGTTCAAAAATATCAAACCATACGAAGCCGGAAGGTTTAACGCCTTTCGGCAGGAAGCCGTGAACACCGCAGATCACGGCAAAGCTGATCATGGCCAAGCCGGCAAACAGCAGGACCATCGAAGTAGACAATCTTTTAATGATCGCCCAGCCCGCCAGGATAGTGACGACCAGGGCAAACCAAGGCAGAAGTACTGTCATGATTATTCTCCTAAGGTTTCAAATTCTTTATTTAATTTATCGAGGGAAGATTGGATAAAGGCTTTCTTGTCGGCCACCCATTGTTCGTTGAGATGGTTTTCGGCGGTCTGCTCTTTGAGCATGCGTTCGAGCTCGGCGGGCTGAGGTCCGCCTAAAGTCTTACGGTTGTGAACGATGGAAACCGGATTTAAGGCTTCTCGGAATTCTTCTTCACTCATCGGGAATTTCGGATCGCCTTCCGGGAATTCTTTTTCGATGACTTCCTTGTAAATTTCCTGCATCTTGGCGTACGGGAAGTCGAGCGGAAGAATGTTGTTGGCGCGAGCATAGGAAACAATGTGGCTGGCTGCGTGGTGGCCGATACGGAACGGGACGCCGTATTCCTTCATCAGACGGTCGGCAACTTCCTGGCTGGCCGTCCAGTCGCTGTTAAGTTCTTCTAATGCACGATCTTTGTTGATCACGAGTGCTTTGAGAACTCGGTTAAACATGGTAAGAACTTTAACCGCATGAAGAGCCAAAGCACCATTGAGTGTCTGATTCTTCGGGTCAATCATGCCGCTCTGGAGATTGTGAGCGCGGAAGAACTCGGCCTGAGCTTCGCCGATCACGGAAGAAGATTCCGTTCTGCAGTTATTCACTAAGCCGGGATTGCGTTTCTGCGGCATTGCGGAAGAAACGTAGGTGTTGTCGCCGCCTTCCTGCAGAAGAATCCAGGGACGAGCCTGAGCGTACTGAACCATCAGGTCTTCCAAGAACACATTGATATGCAGACAAATGCCGGTGAGAATTGAAGCGAACTCGACGGGCAGATCGCTCTGACCGATCTGTGTGGCGTCGTAAGCGTTTTCTGCGACAGCTTCAAAGCCTAAACGTTTGCACATGGCTTCGCGGTCCAGCGGCCAGCAGGTACCGTTCAGGACGGCGCTTCCCATCGGGCAGCGGTCAAGACGGACGTAGAACTGACGAAGCTTCTGCGCATCGCGGCTGAAGCCGGCTAAGAATGCAAGAAGGTAATGCGCCAAGCTGTTGGGCTGAGCAGCAACACCGTTGGTGTAGTTGGGGACAACCGTTTCACGGTTTTTGTCCGCCAGGTCGGTCATGGTTTCCAGCACGGCATTCAATGCGTCACCGACTTCGAGAACATGGTCGCGAAGAATGGCAGAACGATAAGTTGCGTGCATATCCTGGCTGGAACGGCCGGCGTGCATCAGCGTGATCACGGGATCTGCTTTTTTGAGCATTAACGGTTCAAACGTGATGTAGGTCTTAGCTCTCTTGGTCGGATCAGCGTCTCCGTCGGCTAAAACTTCACGAAGTGCCTTGGCCGCTTCTTCGGCGATCGGCATCGGCAAAAGACCTTGACGAGAGTTGATCACGAGCGTGGCTTTATTGATTTCGCCCAACCAGAAGAACTCGTCTCTGACTGTCATCTGTTTTTCTCCTATGTTTTGAGGTTGTTTTTTATTATTTTGATGAGCCGGCCTCAAAACTGACAGGCGAAATCGGAAACGCTACTTTGCGTTTTACGCAAAGTACTTGCGTATTTGTCGCTTTTGTTAGAAAGTATGTACAGATCCTCGATTCCCTTTTTTCGCATCATGTCAAAACTAGACGACCTCAGTGCCTGGCGCCTTTTTTGCAGCTTGTGCAATACCCGAAACTTCTCTGATACCGCCGGAGAGTTTGATGTAGAAGTCTCAACCGTCTCTCGCGCGCTGACCTCCTTAGAAAATGCTTTGGGGCAGACGCTCATACTCCGTGTGACAAGACCCCTGCAGCTCACGGAGTCCGGCCAGATCGCCTATGAGCATGCTTCGAATATTCTTTTGCAGCACGAGGAGATGGTCAAAGAGCTGACACAGAGCTCGGCCGGCATGGCAGGAAAAATTCGCCTCTCTTTGGCGCCCGGCTCCGTTGCGGCCTACATCCCGATGCTAATGGAATTCAACTCTCAGTACCCTGAGATCGTCTTTGACATTGTCGGCGGCGGAAACGTCCAGGACATCCTTCAGTACAAGGCCGACATCTCAGTAGCTAGCTTTAAATCCAAGGATCCGCGGATTGTGTCTTACTCAAGAGGACGCAACGTCTATGTGCCCGTAGCTTCGCGCCGCTACATCGAAGAGCATGGAATGCCTCTGCATCCCAAGGATTTAGCCGCACACACAGTTTTGGTTTATGACGGTTCAGTGCGTTCCGCCACGCGTTACTTAGAAAACGGTGATAAACGCGAAGAAGTGAAATGGAAACAAGTACTCAGAGTTTCCAACATTCTAGCGATTAAAAAGTCTGTCATTGACGGGCTGGGCATCTCGGTGGATTTGCCGCTTTTTCACTGCGCACAGGAAATTGCCTCGGGCATTCTGGTCCCGATTCTTCCCGGCTGGGTCCATCCGCCGGTGGAGTGCTTTGTGTGCACTTCAAAAACAAATTGGCGCATCCGCCGCCACCGCGTATTTCTGCAGTGGTTCCAAACGCGCCTGGTTCAATTTTCCAAAAGCAAAGAAGACATGGTGGCGCCTTTCTGGGACATCCCGCAACGCACCATCGTCAACGAAATTTAGAGTCCTCGGGCTGCATTGATCGCATCGCGAGTCTGCATCGCGACCGCTCTGGCTTTTTCTTTGAAGTCTTCGCCGGAGGATGCATAAAGAATAGCTCGGCTGGAATTGATCACCATGCCGGTCTTCTGCGCGTTCATACCGCTCTGCACACAGGCATTGATGTCTCCGCCCTGAGCTCCGATGCCGGGAACGAGGAAGTTTAATTCCGGCGTTAAGGCACGAACACTCGCGAGTTCTTTCGGATAAGTGCCTCCGATCACAAGGCCGAGCTGACCGGTGGTATTCCACTGCTCTACTTTTTTCGCAACTGCGTGATAAAGCGGCTGGCCTCCGCAGTCGAGCATCTGGAAGTCGTCGCCGCCTTTGTTGCTGGTGCGGCAAAGGATGAAGGCACCTTTGTCCGGATACTCAAGGTAAGGCTCGACGGAATCAAAGCCCATGTAAGGAGAAAGCGTGACGCAGTCAGCTCCGAAACGTTCGAAGGCCTCCTTAGCATAATGCTTGGCAGTGGAGCCGATGTCGCCGCGCTTAGCATCAAGAATCACGGGAACTTCCGGATATTCGCCGTGAATGCGGGCAATCAGTTCTTTGAGCTGATCTTCCGCGCCGGAAGAAGCAAAGTAAGCAATCTGCGGTTTAAAGGCACAGACCAAATCTCCGGTCGATTTAACGATGTCCCAGCAGAAGTCCAGGATGGCATGCTTGTTGCTTTCAAACTGCTTCGGGAAACGTTTGGGATCGGGGTCTAAGCCGACGCAAAGTAATGACTGATTGACATCCCAGCAGTGCTGAAGCATATCGGTGAATTTCATAGCTTTCCTCCAAACGTTCGAATTGTGTTTGAGCACGGATTTTAGCAATCCGGCTGCTGAAAATAATGAAAACGTCCGTCGCTTGTTTAGCAGGCGGACGTTTTTCAATAACTCACACGAACTTAGAAGTGTTCCTACACCAGCGGAGTTCCGGTACCTTCCGTCTTAGCAGGTCTCTTGAGAAACAGATAGAGTACGAGCGGTAAGCAGATAAAGCCGGACATTCCGATGATGAACTTATAAGAGAAGTACGCAGTCATTGCGCCGCCGACAATCGGTCCCATCACGGCACCCAACTGCTGGGCTAGATAAGACAGTCCAAAGACACGTCCTTTGTCGTTGGCATTCGTGGAAACTGTCAGCACCGCGTTAATGGCCGGGAAAATGCCGGCAAAGGCTAAGCCGCCGACAAAGCGCCAAATCGTAAACCACTCAAGCGAGTTCGGAAACACCTGCACAATCCCGAACAGTCCGGCGCCGAGCAAAGACAAATAAAGTACGGGTCGATAGCCCCAGTTCTGACCTAAAATGCCCCAGCCCGGAGAGGCTAAGACGCCCGAAATACCCGTCACTGAAAACACAATGCCGGAAATCAAGACGATTCGCTCCATCGAACCCTGCAGCTCGGCCACGTAAAGCGGCATGATCGGCTGCTGCATTAAAATGGTCAGCTGCACCACGCCGGCGCAAATCAGCATGCGCTTAACTGCCGGAATCTTGCATAAAGAGAAGTCCCAAATCTTGACGGGTTTGGCATTCGGATCGGGCTTCCTCGGTTCCTCTTTAACAAAAAAGAGCAAAGCTAACGTGATCAGGAACAAAGCGGCGGCCGCGATAAAGAACGCCATACGCATACCGAATTGATCCGCCAGCAGGCCGCCGAACAACGGCCCGAGCACGCCGCCCGCTGTCATACCGCCCTGCATAACGCCCATGCAGAAACCGAGTTTGAGTTTCGGAGATTCTACAGAGATGATCGCAAGCAGCGCAGGCCACAGACCCGCGGATAAGCCTTGAATAAATCGAACGCCGAGCAGCTCCCAAGGATTCGTGACCAAGCCGCCTAAGAAGTAAGTGATCGCCAAGCAAAATCCGGCGCGCAGCGCCATAAGCTTGCGGCTCTTTTTATCAGCAAGCGCGCCCCAGATCGGTGCCATGATGCCGCTGACAAGGAATGTGATAGCGAAAATCGCACCCGACCACATATCCACGTCGGCTTTCACGACACCCAAATCCTGAATGAGATACATGGGCAGGAAGGGAATGAGCATCGTATAGCTCATGGACATTAAAACGGCGCATGTGGTCAGAAGACCGAGTATGAACTTCCATCGCATATCTACACTTCCTGTCCTTCTTATTCGTCTTCCTTTCGATTGTATGCCAAATATCTTTCATCAGAGAATGCGGTTAACCGCTAAAAAGCAGCCCCGTACGCCTCAATCTGCTTCCTCGAAACAATGACTTTCGCTTCTCGCGCATACGAAAAAACACCCGTCGGTGCGAGACCTCCGG
>OCHK01001829.1_pt1 | contig 15414 bp, 6 predicted proteins | sample 1538551 | NCBI WGS metagenome assembly OCHK01 (sample SAMN04571707, study PRJEB22368) | human gut metagenome | biome: human gut; material: stool | host: Homo sapiens | place: Luxembourg | collected 2012-08-31
GACCGTAAAGGTTGTGCATCTCCGTAGGATCAGCCTGCAGGTCGTAAAGTTCCCACCAGTTGATGTTATTATAAAAATGAATCAGTTTATAGCGTTCGGTACGTATGCCGTAATGGCGTTTCACCATGTGTTCGGCAGGATATTCATAGAAATGATAATATAAGGCTGTCCGCCAGTCCTGAGGATGTTCGCCTTTCAGCAACGGAACAAGTGACACTCCGTGGATGTCTTCGGGCACAGGAGCTCCGGCAAGTTCGAGGAAGGTAGGGGCATAGTCGATGTTCTGCACCATTTCCGTGATCTTTCCCCTGCGGTCAAAGCCTTTCGGCAGGCGCATGATAAGAGGAGTACGCATGGACTCTTCGTACATGAAACGTTTGTCAAACCAACCATGCTCACCCATGTAGAAGCCTTGATCGGAAGTATAAACTACCAGTGTATTGTCCAGTAATCCCTTCTTTTTCAGATAGTCGAATACTCTACCGACATTGTCATCCAATGATTTCACCGTCTTCATATAGTCGCGCATATAACGCTGGAATTTCCAGTTGGCAAGTTCTTTCCCCTGCAGGTTCTGCCGGTAGAAATCGGCTATGATCGGATCATAAAACTTATCCCATGCGGCACGCTGTGCTTTGTCCATCCGTCCGATATACTTTTCATACAAGGCTTTCAGGCGGGAGTCTTTATCAGGACGCAGCATTTTAAGATCGTAGATCATATCCATATCTTTGGCAATGCTCATTTCCTGTGAGGCGGCAGCCGGACGTCCCTCATAATCGTCGAAGAAATTATCCGGTAACGGGAAGGTCTTATCTTCATACAAAGCCAGATTACACGTATCTGCCAACCAGTTGCGATGAATCGCTTTGTGATGAATCAACAGGCAAAAAGGTTTATCAAGATCACGTTTGTGTTCCATCCAGTCAATGGCATCATCGGTAATCAGATTTGTGATATATCCGTGCTTCCGGATGGTGTCGTTGTTCTGTGTAATGAAATCCGGATTGTAGTAATCGCCCTGACCGGGAATTATTTCCCAGTAGTTAAATCCGGAAGGAAGGCTTTCAAGATGCCATTTGCCTACCAATGCGGTCTGATATCCGGCTTTTTGCAACAATTTGGGGAATGTCTGTTGAGCACTATCGAATACACAAGTGGTGTTATCATAGAATTTGTTGGCACAACTGTGCTTGCCCGTTATCATGCAGGCACGGCTGGGTCCGCTCAGAGAATTAGCCACAAAGCTGTTGGTAAAGAGTACTCCTTCTTCCGCTATGCGGTCAAGATTGGGAGTTTCCATATATCGGGTATCATAGCAACTCATCATTTGTGCTGTATGATCATCGGTCATGATATAGACGATGTTCAGTGGCTTCTGTGCAGCCTCTTTTTTTACCGAAGTACAACTACAAGCTGCAGCAGCCAATCCGGTGACAGGAATTATATAAGTATACTTCATTTTATTTATTCATTGATTTAAAAGAAATCATCCGGAGAATACTTGCGGGATTCCCCGGATGATTGATAATACGGATTATTGATTAATAGAACTTAGTACCATTTTTAGCTTTACCCAGTTCATAATCTGCTACCGTAGCTTTATTGATGTATGTACGAACCCAATCAATCTCCAGACGAGGGATAGCGTCGTTTTCCTTATCTCGCTCATAATTATTGTAACTTGCGAATCCGGAATCCCAGCCGGCATCAGGAGACCATACTCCGCCTGTTTCTGTTCCACCGCCAAGTCCCCATTTATTAGGTGCACCCATAGTGAGGATGAACTTAAGTCCCTTCTCATTCTTTGCATTCGTAAAGGTCCACTCCTCTTCGGTACATTCGCTCTTCTTCAAGGTTACGGTTTCTTCTCCGTTGATACCTATTGCAACTTCCGTATCCGAACGCCACTCTACCCAATAAATATTCCATTCAGTCATATTGATTGTATTATTAGCAGTTTTGGTTTTATTATCAGTTGTAGTAGGACCGGTATGGAATGTCTGATGTGCTCTGTCTCCGGTTACAGGACCGACAGGATTTTCAAGAATATCTATTTCCGAATAAGATTTCTGACCGGCAGATTCATCAGAAACCAGCCAGATACCCATATTAAAGCCATTCTTCTGCCCACGAAGACGGGCACGGATTTCCATTCTGCAACCTTCTGATATCAACTGACTGTTGGACTTCCACGGAGAACCCGTTCCACAACCATAGAAAGCTGCTGTACCATAATCTCTTTGCCCTGATGCAGGAGCCGTAGCATTTGACGGTACTTTCATTTCTATCATTCGCAGATAGCCGTCGTCCGTAATCTTTGAGAACTGTTCGTTTATACAAGCAGCATGGTTCTGAACGATCACGGTATTACGTGCCGCCAGGAACAGAGGTACTTTATTACCAAAAGAGTTGCCATTGTTCCACATGTCGCCCGAATTTCCCACACTATGGAATTCCCACGCATTATAGAATTTCCAGCCTGCTGCAGCCAAGTCCGCATTAGGATGCGCATCCAACTCCTTCATTAAAACAGCATCGCCATATTGCTCAACCACAGCCGTCTGCCTTCCACTGGAAGCAAACGGGATCCCCGGATGATCATATACCCAGCGTTCGTCAAGAAGTTTACTACCCTTTCCTGCTTCGAGGTCTTTCATGATGATTTCCATTTTATCATTATCCAGCGGATACATAACAGAAATAGTTGTAAAATTCAGTACCAACGTTTCGTGCTGTGTAGGACTGAGTTATGTTTCGTCTTCACTTTTGCCTCTGCCAAAGTTTCACCTGCGTTTACTGTCAATGTAACAGGAGGCAACGTTTCATAGAGACTCTTTTGATCATCAGGAATAGTGATGTTAATATCCATATCGTCTTTCACCGGAACAGGAGTCTGCACCTGAATAGTAAACTCATCACCTTCATTAATTATATTATCCGAATTGTTCTTCAGTGACACTACTGTATAATAGTGGTCGGAGACCACCACCGTTTGAGTAGGATTAGTCATGGCATAGCCACGCACGAAGGCAGTCACGTTCACAGTTAATTTCTGTTTCGGTTCAAGACCACTTTCCACAATCGGCAATTTAATATCGAAGCTACTCACCCCTTTGGGGACCGTAACCATCGAAGGAAAATCTTTAAATGCGATTTTCGATACATCCATTTCCCCGTCTTTAGCGGTCAGATACACATCAAAATCTTCATTAGTCGTCAATTGCGGATTCTTTTCATCATTAACTTTGACGGTAAGAGTCAGTTCTTCTCCCATCACAAAGCTTTTTCCACTTGCTTCTATAATCAACGGTACAGTCTCCGGCAATGGTTCTACCGCATCGTCATCACAACCTGCAAATCCTGTTGCAAGCAGGCAAACGGGTAAAAATGTATATAATATTCTTTTTATCATAATAGTATAGTTTATAAAATGAGGTATTTATTCACTTACATTCTCCCAACCCGGATTTTGACGTAACTGGCGATTTAATTGTAGTTCATCCTGTGGAATCGGCAATAAATAGTCCCGTTTCAGATCGAAAAGGTATCCATTAGGCAAGTATTGCTGCAATGGGTCCATCCAACCCTCATTATCCTTCAATACGAGCTTTAGTGACTCTTGTCCCTCGGGTGAAAAACTCCGGTACAGAATCCCCTCTTTACCCAGATAGGCACCTCTGCCGCGGCCATCTATTCCTTTCAGAGTTCCGGCACCTGCCCAACGCATCAAATCATCCAGACGGAACCCTTGAAGAGCCAGTTCCGAACGCCGCTCACGGCGAATCTCCTGAATAACAGGACTAATTCCCGTAAATGGGAAATTGGGATCGGTTGTCGGAGTAATATATTTCACACCTGCTCTTTCACGCAACGCTTTTATCGTTTTTGCGGCTACATTATCATCATATTTATTGAGTTCTGCTGCTGCTTCCGCATAGCAGAGCAATCCTTCCGCATAGCGGAACATAATAATGGCTGTTTCACTGTTACCGTCTACATAAGTTGTATCGATGCCCATCCGAATATGAAATCCTGTAACGTTTTTACTGTTCCCGTTGCCATTCAAACTCGGAGATACGATATCATCATTCTTCAGTTTTATTTCTTCCTTAGTACCTGTAGGATCATAAGCTCTGACGTTCATTGGCTTAGAAGCAGTAGCTCCTGCATTCGAGCGATATTTACAGCCTGTATGCATCACTGTAGCAAGAAGCCGCGCATCCCGATCTTTAAACATTTGATTGAAATCCTTAAATTTCAGTTCAGCAGGATCAATAAAAGTACCATCGGTATACAAATAATTATCAACCAAAGATTTTGATAATCCTGCCGGGCCGTCGGTATTGACCACACCACTGGAAAGTAAGCCTCCCAAAGCATTGAAGATACCATCATTCAAAGAGTACTTTTTCCAGAAAACAGCCTCTTGAATCCCAGAGAGATCTTTCTTATTAAACAAATGTGCAAAAGCGTCTTCCGCACTGATAGCTTCCTTATCAGAATCCTTTGTATTCAAGGTCAGACCGGCAGGGAAAAGTTGCTGATCACCCCAGTTCAATACTTCCTGATAAAATTCTGCGGAATTATCCTCTTTGGCGAACTCTGTTCCTTTGTGATATTTTTCCCATGAACCTTCGTAAAGCGCTACCCGCATAGCGAGAATAATAGCCGCCTCCTTGTTAATACGCAATCCTTGATATTTACTACGGGAAAACAGACTTGCCCGAGTTTCGGGAAGCTCGCCTATAGCAGCCTTCAGATCGCTCAGAATGAACCGTGCCACATCCGAACGCTTAGTAGCCGGAATTTGTAAACCGGCAACTGTGGCATTCCCATCCCAAAAATCATCCATAATAGGTATATCCCCAAAGCGGGTTAGCAAATAAAAGTGCCAGTAAGCCCGTAAGAAATAAGCTTCTCCTCGCAAAGATTGTATCTCGGCTGTTTCCTCTATTTCAGGAACACAATAATAGTAGAAGAAATAGTTGACATCACGCAGGTTCTCATACCCCTTCTTCCAGTCGGACGAGCCGCTGAACAAATTATTTTCACCATTCAGGCGCATATCATACTTTTCCGCCAGAATATTGTCGCTGTTCACCTCTTCTCCCCTGACACCCATTCCATACTGTGCCGGAGCGGGCAATGCCGGGTATAAAGCATTGATATAGTTCTCTACCTGTTCCCGTCCTGACAGGAAGGTAGTGTTATCTGGCTGCGTCAATGGTTTCCGGTCCAGAAAGTCGGAACAAGCAGACAGCATCAGTCCCATAAAAGCAGTTAGAATAATTATCTTCTTTTTCATAATAGTTCCTCTCTAATTAAAATGTGACATCAATTCCAAATACAAAGTTCCGGTTCATAGGATATACACGTCCGTTACCATTGGCATTCAATGGTGAAGTAAGTGCCGGGGCAGTGTCATTACTGCCGCCTACCCATCCGTTCACCTGATTCAGTGTTTCCGGATCAAACTGTTTCGGCAATTTAGAAACAGTAAACAGGTTATCACAAGTGACGTATACTCTCAAATTACTCAGTCCGATATGTTGCACCAGCTGAGGCTTGAACGAATAAGACACCGTCAGATTCTTTAGGCGCATATAAGCTGCATTCAGCAAGTAACGGGTGGTATTGTAGCCTGTATTGGCTGCCAGAGTCTGTTTATCATCCGTCAGACGTGGTAAATATCCTTCAGGATTCTGAGCATTGAAATGGTCCAGATGTTCCTTGAAATAGCTATTTCCACCAAAGAAATAAGCTGCACCGGAGATGGGGAATTGCCGTTTGGCCACCCCTTGGAAAAGAGCAGATACTTCAAATCCTTTATAGCCTGCATTCAGGTTGAATCCAAAAGAATATTTGGGAGTAGCATTACCGATCACTTTCAGGTCACCGTGATCTGCCAGTGTACCCTTGCCCGAATCGACTTTTCCGTCGTGATTTGAATCTATATATTTCACATCGCCTCGTTGCCACTTATCACCCGGCTTAAAGAAACTAAGGTCTACCGTTTTGAGGTATTCATCCACTTCACGGTTGGTTCGGAAGAGGTCATCGGCCTGGAATCCCCAGATTTCGCCGATATCCATTCCCTCATAGTAACCTTTGTTACGTGCCAGACCGGTATGATTATTGTAAAGCAGGCCTTCGGGATTATTATATTTCGTAACTACAGCCTTATAATCGGAAATATTGAACCCGATACCGTAGCTAAAGCCACATTTCAGTCTATCCTGCCAGTTGACCGATAATTCCCAGCCACGATTGCGCAAAGTTGCATTATTTATTTTCGAACGGTCTTCAGTATTAATACCGCTGATAGAAGGTATTGCCTCAGCCGGACCGATCATATCGCGGGTTGTACGCTGATAAATATCGGCAGTTACAGAAAGTCGGTTTCTGAACAGCATCAGGTCAATACCAAGATTGGCATTATCCACTTTCTCCCATGTGATATAAGGACTGATCATTTTAGGTGTTCTGGCAAGTACTCCTTTGGACGGAGTATCACTTACTCCCGGCAGTAACCAAGAGTCGGGAGAATCAGGAACCAGATTCATAAATCCAAGATAGTCATACAATCCGGCACCATTCTGATTACCCAGACGTCCATAAGACACACGTAGCTTCAACTGGGAGAACGGAAGGTTCCATCCCTTGAAATAATCGGTACGTGCCATATCATAACCGGCGGAGAAAGAAGGGAAGAATCCCCAACGATGTCCCGGAGCAAAACGGGAAGAACCGTCATAGCGTCCGCTAAATTCCAGGAAATATACCTCCTGATAGTTCCAGTTCAACTTGGCATACATACCCATCGTGGCCCAGTGAGTGCGGTCTTCATTGCCGGAAAGGTTACCATTGGCATTGGCAAACGAGAAAATGTCACTGGTCAGCAGACCGTCTTTATAAGTATAACCGTCAGAGTTTTCCTGCAGTTCCATCTGAAAACCTGCCATTGCCCTAAAGGTATGGTCGCCCCAGCCAAAAATATAAGAAGAGAGTATATTCGGAGAAAGATAATAGTCGAAGGCATTCCCACGGGTGTAAGATCCCCAGCGGGAATTTTTCCAGTTCATACCCGGATATACGTATCCCTGCTTGGTCGACTTATCTATCGATAACTCTCCGTCGGGTTTTTCGTAAGTAGGATAACCACGTTTGAAGCTATTATCTTCCACATCGAAACGGACTTTCATTTCTCCTACAATATCCCATCCTTGGAGCGGAGTGATGGTAGCGGAGAAAGACATAGCATCGGAAATACGGTTTTCTACATAATGTGATTCTTTCAGATAACGGAACTCTGAAGCATCATTATATTTCGACTCAATGGGATAATGAGTCGGGGCATTCGGTATAGTCTGACCAATGGTTCCATAAAAGATGGTTTGGTTCGCCATCGGACGCTTCAGAATATTCAATGTCAGGTTGTTGTTGAAGTTGAACTTCAACCATTTATTAGCATTAATCTGAAATTTCGTATTCACATTGTATTTACTCAGGTTATCATCTACCTTATCCATCAGACCTTCCTGATAAATATAGCCTAAACCTACATAATAGCTGACCTTATCAGAACCGCCGGATATACTCAGATTGTGGGAATGACGAATGGAAGCATCCTTAAAATAATAATCAAACCAGTCGGTATTGGCATATACCGCATCCTTTGATGATGCCCAGTTGGTCTTATTCTGATTAGGTTCGATACCCGGAAATTCAGTGGAATAAGGATTCTTCATAAACCCTTCCATCTTTTCTATGAGTGCGTCAGAAATCTCGTGTTTCTTGCCATCATTATCATTGCGTTCGTTTATATAATGAGCAAACTCCAGAGAGTTCATCATTTTGGGCATATTGATAGGTGAACTGAAGCCGACTGTTCCATTGTAAGAGACACGTGTTTTATCCTTTCCACCGCTTTTGGTAGTAACAATAATCACACCATAGGCAGCACGGGCACCATAAACAGCGGCTGCAGAAGCATCTTTCAATATACTGATCGTTTCAATATCGTTAGGATTCACATTCTGAAGGCTCTGCTCAACTCCGTCGATCAGCACATAAGGTTCTCCTTTATTAATAGAACCCGTACCACGAATATTGAACTTGATTTCAGCACCCATTTCACCGCCGACACCATCAGCAACTGCATCTGTTGAAAAATTCAAGCCTGCGACATTACCCTGAAGGGCACTGGTCAGGTCCGTTACCGGACGACTGGCGATTGCTTCCGAACTTACCGTAGCAACGGCAGCCGTAATAGCTGCGCTTCTGCTTGTCCATACCTACAACTACTACCTCATCGAGCACCTTAGTATCTTCTCTTAATACGAAACGGTTACCTTCAAGTTTCTTCACTTTCACTTCAAGAGGAGAATAACCTACATAAGAAATGGACAATGTCGTGCCGACTTTACCTTTCAGAGAGAAATTTCCGTCAAAATCGGTCAAAGTCCCTTCTTTGGCCCCTTTCACCATGATTGTGGCTCCGATAATAGATTCACCACTATCATCCACCACTTGTCCTTTAATCATTTGTTGCTGTGCAAACGCTCCTAAAGGGAATAATAGGAGGAGCATCAGAAGACTAACAAAACAACTTTGTTTTTTCATCTGTTTCCTTTTTTTCATAATACTACATTTAATAATAAAGATTCATACTTTCACTAGCTAACAATAAGTTTCAATCTTCGACAAAAATACAACCACAGTATAAAAGGAAACATTCAAAAATCATCAATTAAAATTCAATAATGATCAAAAGAACCCTGTGCAATCCGCTAAATGATCATTATTGATAGAGAAGTGATCAAAAACAAATGCCAATAGATGGTGATTCACTTCCCGTGCAGTGACAAACAAACTGTTTTTTAGGCAAAAAACCGCATTTTTTAGAAACAGGACGTTTTGCAGCCAATCAATTGCAGGCATAAGACAGAACGTTATCAATCATTATCAAGTTAATAGACAGCACAATACAGGTTACTATATTCTCAAAGTATTCTCATCGTGATGAGAAAAAATTCTCACCATAGTGAGAAAAAATACTCATGCCTATGAGAATATTTTCTCATTGCAGTGAGAATTTTTTCTCATTTCGGTGAGAATCGAAGTGTCTGTACTAACCTGCTAATGGTCAACTACTCATTTACTACACAATTTTATTCATTTCCGAGTCAAGAAGGAGCTAACAAGGCATTTTTATCGATTTTTGAAAGCCTATTGAACAAAATTGAAAAAGAGTCAGAACATGGATAAGGAAGAAAAGGAGTACTTTTGCCCGTACCCCTTTAAATTAATTTATTATGAAGAAACTTTATTCTTTTTTTATCTGCACACTTTTCTCCCTTTCCGCATCATCAATAGGAACTGTTGATTATACCAAAGGACTCTCTGTCTGGTTCGATACTCCCAACAATCTCGACGGGCAAGCTATCTGGCTACGTGCTTCCGGTTCAAGAGCCAATCCTGACAAAACGTGGGAAAGTCGTTCACTTCCTATCGGAAACGGTAGTCTGGGAGCGAACATCTTAGGGTCGGTGGCTGCCGAACGCATCACTCTCAATGAGAAAACTCTCTGGAAAGGAGGACCGAATACTTCGAAAGGAGCGGAATATTACTGGGACGTAAACAAACAATCGGCAGGAGTATTAAAAGAAATCCGCCAGGCATTTCTGGATGAAGACAAAGAAAAAGCCGCCCAACTCACCCGGAACAACTTCAACGGTTTAGCAGCTTACGAAGAGAAAGATGAAACTCCATTCCGTTTCGGTTCGTTCACCACGATGGGAGAACTTTATGTGGAAACCGGACTCAATGAACTCAGAATGAGTAACTATCGCCGTATCTTGTCATTAGATTCTGCCATGGTTGTGGTGCAGTTCGATAAAGATGGAGTGCAATATCAACGGAAATATTTCATTTCCTATCCGGACAGCGTCATGGTAATGAAATTCACCGCCAACCAATCCGGAAAACAGAACCTTATATTGAGCTATTGCCCCAACAGCGAAGCAAAAAGTAACCTCAGGGCAGACGGAAAAGACGGACTGGTATATACCGGAGTACTCGATAACAACGGTATGAAGTTTGCCTTCCGAATCAAAGCTATCCACAAAGGAGGAACTCTGGAAGCTGAAAACGACCGCCTTATCGTAAAAGGCGCTGACGAAGTGGTATTTCTGCTCACAGCGGACACCGATTATAAAATGAACTTCAATCCCGATTTCAAAGACCCGAAAACGTATGTAGGCAACGATCCGGAACAAACCACCCGAATCATGATGGACCAAGCAGTACAAAAAGGATATGATGAACTGTACCGTAATCATGAAGCCGACCATACGGCGCTGTTCAACCGGGTACGGCTGCAACTCAATCCGGATATAAGCAGTCCCAACCTCCCCACCTACCAACGTCTGGCTAATTATAAAAAAGGAACCCCGGATTATCAACTGGAACAGTTGTACTATCAATTCGGGCGTTACCTGCTGATAGCCAGTTCGCGCCCCGGCAATATGCCCGCCAATCTGCAAGGTATGTGGCACAACAATCTGGACGGTCCCTGGAGAGTGGATTATCACAATAACATTAATATCCAGATGAACTACTGGCCTGCCTGCTCCGCCAACCTTTCGGAATGCACATGGCCTTTGATAGACTTTATACGCAGCCTGGTGAAACCCGGTGAACAAACGGCACAAGCCTACTTCAACGCACGCGGATGGACGGCATCCATCTCTGCCAATATCTTCGGATTTACAGCGCCTTTATCCAGCAATATGATGTCATGGAACCTGAATCCCACCGCAGGCCCATGGCTTGCCACACACATCTGGGAATATTATGACTATACCCGTGATAAGAAATTCCTGAAAGAGATCGGGTATGACCTTATCAAAAGCAGTGCACAATTTGCAGTGGACCATTTATGGCATAAACCCGACGGCACTTATACCGCTGCTCCTTCCACCTCTCCCGAACACGGACCGATAGACGAGGGAGTAACCTTTGCACATGCCGTAGTGCGTGAAATACTATTGGACGCTATCCAAGCCAGCAAAGAACTGGGGATCGACTCCAAAGAACGCAAACAATGGGAAAAGATACTGGATAAATTAGTTCCCTACCGCATCGGACGTTACGGGCAGTTAATGGAATGGTCGACCGACATAGACGACCCTGAAGACGAACACCGCCATGTGAACCATCTCTTCGGATTGCACCCGGGACATACCATTTCGCCCATCACGACCCCCAAACTTGCAGAAGCCGCAAAAGTGGTATTGGAACACCGCGGAGACGGAGCCACCGGATGGAGCATGGGATGGAAACTTAACCAGTGGGCACGCCTTCAGGACGGAAACCATGCTTATAAGTTATACGGCAATCTGTTGAAAAACGGAACACTGGACAATTTATGGGATACCCACGCGCCTTTCCAGATTGACGGAAACTTTGGAGGTACGGCAGGAATAACCGAAATGCTGTTGCAAAGCCACATGGGATTTATCCAATTGTTGCCAGCCTTGCCGGATGCCTGGAAGAACGGTTCGATAACCGGCATCTGTGCCAAAGGCAATTTCGAAATTTCCATTTCATGGAAAGAAGGGCAACTGGACAAAGCAACCATTCTTTCCGGGTCAGGAACTCCCTGCAATGTAAGATACGGAGATAAAACTCTCTCATTCAGCACCGTGAAAGGGAAGAAATATGAAATCACTTTAGTAGGAAATCTGTTAAAACTGCTGTAAACAGCACCTATTTCATCATATATTCAGCAAAAACCGGCTGAATATATGATGAAAGTATTATCTTTGGTAAACCAAACCAAGGATCAATGTGCCAATCTCAGACGATCCGCTAACCTACTTTTACATGAAAACAAGATTGCTTACTTTACCAGGGATTATAGCTATTATACTATTGATAACTACCCTCCCTCTCCGCGCAGAACATTACTACTATAAGCAAATCTCCCTCAAAGAAGGACTGCCGTCCAATGTACGCTGCATCCTCAGAGACGAACAGGGTTTCATCTGGATAGGCACCAAAGCAGGACTGGGAAAGTTCGACGGACACCAACTGAAGAGATACAAACACCAGGCGAATGATCCGCACTCGCTTCTTCACAACCTGATCTACCAAATAGCGGAAGACAAACAACATAACATCTGGATACTGACCGAAAAAGGAATTGCACGCTATCAGCAACAGAGCAACAACTTCACTTTCCCTACAGACGAAGAAGGGAATTACATTACTGCCTATTCCTTCTGCCTCGTTCCGGATGGAATCCTGTTCGGTGGCAAAGACAGAATCTATAAGTACAGCTATAAGGACTCTTCGCTGAGACTCCTTCAATATTTCAATGCCAACTCTTTTAAAATCACCGCTCTCAGTGTATGGGACTCAAAGACGCTGCTCTGTTGCAGCCGATGGACCGGCTTATATCTCGTGGACCTGCAAACCGGAGAGCACAGACGCCCGCCCTTTGACTGCGGACCGGAAATCACAAGTATGATAACCGATTCTAAAAATAGAATCTGGATTGCCCCCTACAGCGGTGGACTGCGCTGCTACTCACGCGACGGCAAACTATCGGCTTCGTACACTACCCATAACTCCTCACTCAGCAACGACATCGTATTGAGCCTCGCCGAAAGAGAAGAACAACTGTGGATAGGAACAGACGGGGGAGGCATCAATATCCTCCATCCCGAAACCGGAGAAATCTCCCAACTGGAGTATATTCCGGGCCGTGAGAACTATTCTCTGCCTGCCAACTCCATTCTCTGCCTTCACAACGATTACAACAACAATGTATGGGCAGGAAGCACCTGCAACGGATTGATCAGCATCCGGGAAGTATCAATGAAAACCTATACGGACGTAGTGCCGGGCAACGACCGCGGATTGAGCAACGGCACTGTACGGAGCCTTTACCGGCAATCGCCGGATAGCATCTGGATTGGCACCGATGGGGGAGGCATCAACCTTTTCAGCCCGCACACCGAAAAGTTTACCCATTATTCGTCTACTTGGGGAGATAAGGTGGCATTCATCAGTGGCTTTACACCCGGAAAACTACTGATCTCGCTTTTCTCCAAAGGAGTCTTTGTCTTCAACCCCGCCACAGGAGAGAAGCAACCTTTCACCATCATCGACAAAGAAACGACTACACGGCTCTGCAACCGTGGAAAGTCCGTCAACTTATATCAAAATACGCCCAACACCGTGTTATTCCTGGGAGACCACATCTACCAGTATCACCTCAAAGAGAAGAAATTCAGCACCATCACCGAAGAGGAAGGGAAAGATATTGTGGGTACCCTTGTCCCGTTCGATCATCAAGAGAACCTGACCTATATCAATGATATCAAACATATCTATGAACTGGACGACCAGACCTCCCGGCTGAAAACCGTTTTTGAATGCTACACGGATACAGTGATCAGTTCCGTATCCCATGATGAACAGGGACATTTCTGGATCGGAAGCAATTTCGGACTTATCCACTACGACCCTGTCTTAAAAAGCCGGACTCTTGTCCCTACCAATCTGTTCACCGAAATTAATATGGTACTGTGCGACCAGAAAGGCAAAGTATGGATAGGCGTTGACAATATGCTTTTCGCCTACTTCATCAAAGAACAGAAGTTTGTACTTTTCGGAGAATCGAACGGAGCCATACAAAACGAATATCTCCCTAATGCACGGTTGGTGAACGAACAAGGGGATGCCTACATAGGCGGTGTGAAGGGTATGCTGCGCATCGACGGACAACTTCTTCTGAACACATCGGAAATGCCGGAACTTCAATTGCTGGATATTACCATCAATGGCGAATCGGCGAATCATGAATGGTACAACCATCCGGCAAAAATCTCGGTACCCTGGAACAGCAATATATCCATCCGCATCATGTCGAGGGAAGAAGACATCTTCCGGCAAAAGATTTACAGGTATCAGATAGAAGGATTGAACAACGAATATACCGAATCATACAATCCGGAACTGGTGATCCGATCACTGCTTCCGGGAAGTTATAGAATCATGGCTTCGTGCACTGCAAAAGACGGTAGCTGGATTCCCGACCAACAAGTACTGGAACTAACCGTACTTCCGCCCTGGTACCGGACATGGTGGTTTAGCCTGATCTGTGCCGTACTCGTTTCTATAGCAATCATCGAAACTTTCCGAAGAACGGTGAAGCGCAACGAAGAGAAATTGAAATGGGCAATGAAGGAACACGAGAAACAAACGTACGAAGAAAAAGTACGTTTCCTTATCAATATCAGCCATGAACTCCGCACTCCGTTGACACTTATTCATGCGCCGCTCAACCGGATACTGAAATCTTTGTCTTCCGAAGATCCCCAATATCTGCCGCTAAAAGCTATTTATCGTCAGGCCCAACGAATGAAGAACCTGATAAACATGGTGCTCGACGTACGCAAAATGGAGGTCGGTGAGAGCAAACTGCTTATTCAACCGCATCCCCTTAACCACTGGATTGAGCACGTATCACAAGATTTCATCAGTGAAGGAGAAGCAAAGAACGTACGCATCCGTTACCAGCTCGATCCGCAGATTGAAACAGTAAGTTTCGATAAGGACAAATGCGAAATCATCTTAAGCAATCTGCTGATCAATGCGCTCAAACATAGTCCTCAGGATACGGAAATAACCATTGTCTCGGAATTGCTTCCCGAAACAGGAAGAGTACGTATCTCCATCATCGATCAGGGATGCGGATTGAAACAGGTAGATACACATAAACTCTTTACCCGCTTCTATCAGGGGACAGGAGAACAAAGTGGAACCGGAATCGGATTGTCTTACTCAAAAATTCTGGTCGAACAGCATGGCGGCTCTATCGGTGCACAAGATAACCCCGAATCGGGGGCTATCTTCTTTTTCGAGCTACCGTTGAAGCAAGAATCAGAAGAGATTATCTGCCAGCCGAAAGCGTATCTGAACGAACTGATGCTTAGTGATAATCTGAAGCAGGCAACCGATAAAGAAACTTTCGATACAACTCCATACACCATCCTGGTGGTGGATGACAATCCGGATATGACAGACTTTCTAAAAAAGACACTGGAAGAATCTTTCAAACGGGTAATCATTGCCGCTGATGGGGTGGAGGCTCTCCAGCTTATCAAAAGTCACATTCCGGATATCATTGTCAGCGATGTGATGATGCCGCGGATGAACGGATACGAGCTGTGCATAAACATCAAAGAAGATATTACGATCAGCCATATTCCCATTATCTTGCTCACGGCACGAGATGATAAACAAAGTCTCATCAGCGGTTATAAGAATGGAGCAGATGCCTACCTGACAAAACCTTTTGAAGTAGAAATGCTGATGGAGATAATCAGTAACCGTCTGAAA
>OCHK01001837.1_pt1 | contig 15383 bp, 10 predicted proteins | sample 1538551 | NCBI WGS metagenome assembly OCHK01 (sample SAMN04571707, study PRJEB22368) | human gut metagenome | biome: human gut; material: stool | host: Homo sapiens | place: Luxembourg | collected 2012-08-31
TTTATAGTAATTAAATAAGGTAATTTTAGTTTCTAAATATCAAAACGTAACTCTTTCAGTTTACTGAAAAAGATAATTTTTCCCTTCATTATAAGTTCCTTTCATTGAAAATCGAACAGCTAATTTCCCAGTCATCGGATCTTCAATACCTATACTGATCTTATATTTCTTTCCGGCCAGTGAGATCAGCTTTTTTACCTGCATTCTTGTTTTTGTCTGTAAAGTTTCTTCCGGCAGAAGTGATTTTAACGAAATGTCAACCGCTTCTTTTTCAAGACTATTTCCATCCTCATCTTCTACCAGAACCCATACAGGCCAGTCTTCATAAAATGGTGCAACTCCATCATTCTTCCATTTAAGATTCAGGCTGACATACCCCGGCATCTGAATAAGGCTTGCTTGCGAAATCCACAAACGATATCCCATGCTTCCTAAAACTTTCCTATAACCGTTTTCATAAGTTTTATCCGCTACTTTCGGTCCAAGAAAAGTAGTATGTGCTTTCTTTATCAGATTTATTGTCTGATCCAGATTTGTGTCAAGCAACTCTTTCATTGTAATTGAACTTGTAAACTCACCTCCGGAAGGAAACTTTTTCCAGAAATCTTTCATTGCGGATAACCCTTTTTTCTCATGAGTCTGGTCAAACTCACCGCCTTCATTAATCCAGCGAAACCATTCCTCTGTGCTCTCTGGCTGTCCAGTCATATCGTTGTAGAGACCTGTTCCATAATGTTCTCCCTCACTAAAAGGTCTTCTCATCAGTATCATGGAATCAGGGAAGGCCTCTGTCCATGGAATCATATAACGTTCTCTTACAGATTCTTCTGGCAGACTCTGTATTCCTGCGGAAATATTTACATGCCATTCTCCCCAGTGCCCCAGACTTCCAAGTTCGATATAACTGACCAGTCCATCTCTGCCAAAATGCTCTCCAAGTGCATTAACTGCCCTTTTGTGATATTGTATCATCTGTTCATTATTATAATCAGGAGCATATCCCTTTCCATACTCCATATCATACCAGGTTCCCGCATGATCAGTTTTGTCATATAGCCATTGTGGAATGTCCATATGCTTTTCCTCCCCGGGAATATCACACACAAACCTCAGTACCAGGTGTTTCCCTTCTTCTCTCCATCTGTCAGTCTGATTTTCTCTTTCGATTTTCTCCCAGTCATATTTTCCTTCCTCCGGTTCCAGTTCAGCCCAGGTAATATCCATATACAGTAAAGATATATCCTCTCCTATTGTTTCTTCCCAGGCACAAGGTGCATATCCCATTAATGGATTTCCAAAAATTTCTTCTGTTTTTTCATATATCTGAGTTTTTCTTCCAAATACCATCCATACTCCTGCTGCTATAATAACTAAAAGTCCAAAACCCAACAGAACCAGATATCGTTTCTGACTTTTAGCCATGATATTCTCCATTATACTGAATCAATGTAACATCTTCCACTCCACCGATATCCCGGATTTTTTCCATAAACTCCATATCATTCTGTCTGCAATATATTTCAACTGCCATTTCTGTTTTTTCATTGCGCATAGTTTTTGATTTTACGAAATATTTTCTTTTTCCAAAACAGCGGATAATTTCATCTCCCGCCTGAGTTCCCTGATAATGAATCACTGCAATATAAATTCTTCCATTTTGTTGTTTGTGATAAAACAGGGTGATCATCAGAATGATAATCACAGCTGTCAACAGAGTTAATGCATACATACCTGCACCGGCTGTAATCCCCGATGTGATTGCCCAGAACAGATACAGAAGATCCATCGGATCTTTAATTGCTGTACGAAAACGTACAATAGACAATGCACCAACCATACCAAGAGAAATCACAATATTGCTGCTGATCGCAAGTGTTACCATACAGGTAAGCACTGTCATTCCCACAAGTGTAACTGCAAAACTTCTGGAGAAAATAACTCCAACATAAAATTTCTGATAAACCAGATAAATCACACTTCCCAAAATCAAAGCCACTGCCAGAGCAGCCAATATCTTAGGTATATCATACTGACTGAACATTCCTGATTCCAGTACAGATTTTTTTATCATATCCTGTACACTCATCTTATCATCCTCCCCTGTGTATCATACCAATACTCAAATCCATTCATGTACCGCGTTTTTTCATAACACAGTACATATTTGGAAACTGCTGTAAATTCTGCTGCCTGCGGCGGCAGAAGATTTCTCAGAATCTGAGGCAGCATCTCTGTAAATTTCACTTCCATGATCAGTTTTCCCGGTTCCAGTACAGATAAAGCCGGAAGCGTACTGTCGAAAATGTCATAGCTTCCAACAGCCGCTCTGACATCTGTATCAAATGTAATCCTGACTGTTCCCTCATCCATGATCCATGGTTCTCTCTCGTAATCTACGATTGTTCTCGGCCGCATCATATTACTCATACATTCTATGTAAAATTCCCTGCAAAGATTATACGGGCTTTTCAGAAGAAATTCATACTCGCCGGAAAGAATTTTTTGCACCTCATCTTTTGTCAGAGGGGCATCTTCTTTATAAATATAACTGCCGAACTTCTTTTTTCTTTCCAGCTTGATACTTTCAGCACTATAATTATAAATTCGTATCCTGTATTTCTTCCTCATAAGAACGCCGCTTTCCTTTTCTTCATATGCACTGTTCCAGTAATCATCAAAATACAGGCTCCGTATCAGATATCCTCCAGTTTCTGCATGAGGATCCAGTTTCATAAGTGGCTTCATCCGAAGATTCAGGACTTCTTTCTCACTGGTACTGATAAGATATTTCCACTCGTTACGAAAACGTTCTTTCTTCCTGTCAGCCTTCTTCATAATCGTCTTCCTCTACCGTACTATCTTCTGTTATGTAAAAGCACCTCATACCATAATATTTTCCTTCATCTGTTACATAATAATCAAATGCATCCTGCGTTTTTCCAGATGTATTTGTTGCTCTTACTCTCACAAAATACTGTCCTGCTTCCGGAAGGTCCATCTCAGCTTCCGGAACAGTCAGTGTTGTGTTCTGATAGATCACATCCCGGAATAGATAATCTCTTGCAACCTCTACAGAATACGTAATGTCCTCTGCGTCCAGATCATAAGATACATCCCAGTTAAATTTCAGCTTATCACCGTCTATTGTCGGAACACCTATATAAAATGGCATTGGTGTTTCCAGACTTTCCAGATATAACTGATAGTTCTTCTCTATCTCATCAGGAAGTGATGCTGCAATCTGATCGTATTGTTCAGATGTAAGCGGTTCATACTCTGCATCAGGCATCAAATATAAATAGGGCTTCAGTACATTCTTATAGCTCTCTATCTTTGATGTGAGCATATCTTTGTTCAGATATTCCCTCAGATCCAGAATGGCATCATTTAATTTTTCCCGGAAAGACCGTGACTTCAGACACCTTTGAAACAGAATATTTCCCCAGTAATTGCTGATTCCCTTTTCCCAGCTGTTCTGATCCGAAAAATTCCTTAATTCATATTCCGGTCTCATCAGACAGCCATCGTTATCCCAGGCAATAAAGTACCAGATATCTGAATTCAGAGGACTGTATAAATAAACATTTCTGTTCTGTGTGTCTACGTTTCCCATCAGAATCTGAAATGCCATCCAGTAAACAATATTTTCTTCATCAAAATGTTCTTTCAGTACATCTTCAATCCCTATAGAATAATCATTCAGATCTGTCAGCATATCGATCAATTTGGTATGATCTGAATCCCCTTTTATTTCCAGCATTTTTTCAAAGGCTGTCTTATCATATCCTGCATCATCTTCTTTTTTTATAATATCCTCGTAGCGATAAAATTCAAAAGAATTAATCTTATACAATTGTCCGTTTGAATCCAGTCCATGACTCTTTAATGCCGTCTTATTCAGTTGTTCAACCTGTGTATAAATTCCATAATCCTCAAATTTTCCACCTGGTTCTTCTGTATTATCCTTTACATACAAATGCACAAACTGTGTACGTAAACCAACCATCTGAGGAATTCCCCTGATCAGATCATATGCCAGCTTATTTCGAAAGCGCATTCCTTCTGTCATATGTTTATTCAGGTTAATGGTTCTCTGGCCTCTCCACGTTCCTTTATTCTTTTTTAACTCAATTTTATAATTTTTTTGTGCATTCTGGCTGGATGTCTGGCCCCTGATCTGAACAGTTGCATTAGGCACGCGTTCTCCATATCCGACTTCCCCTTCTGTCGGTCCATTCTCATCTCCCACCTGCAAAAGTCCTGCCACCTGATATCTCTCCACTCCCATATCTTCGTAGTCATAAACAGAATAGCTGTTGATTTCCTTCCATGTATGATATGTATTTTCCGATGAATTTCCCTTAGATACAGTAAGATACATGGTAACAACACTGGTATCATCATCATTTTCATACAAAGAATCCTTATCTCTTAAATGAATCTCATTGATTTCTTCTTTCTCCGCTTTTTCCGCCTTTACCTGTTCTGTTTTGTTATCTTCCTGTACTGTCTGATCCTGTGAAGAGTTTCCCGCTTTTTCCAGAGTGCAGCCTCCACAGAGAGAAAGACTGACTAATACTGCACTTATCAGATTTATTTTTTTAATTCCTGTCAACGTTCGTTCTCCTTTCCAGTTTCTCATCCATAAAACATCCGATTCTGGTAAATACCCCCGATTTGTCTTCTGCTACCACCGGCTGTATGCTGAGAATATAATATGGCAGACGTCTGGTATAACGTTCCAGACGGATCATAACTATAAAATAAAACAGTACACATCCTGCAAGAAACCCAAAGCCATAATATACCTGCGGACAAAACAGAGAAATCACAGTAAACACAGAAGTTCCCACGGCAAAAATTACAGAAGCAGCCAATGCTCCCCTGTAATCTGTAAAATATAAAAGAAGCAGAAGCATCGTATTTGCAACTGCATAAATGCCGTAACCAACACAAAGTGTCCGGAAATATCCATACATCAGATCATTAAATCCCAAAGGAAGGTGCTTCAAAAGACTCTCACCCACTGAAATCGCCAGTGCAGTAGTCAGTAACTGCTTCAAAGCGGTATATTTCAATTCTCTGTTCAGTACATCCAGCATTTCTGTACCGGCCTGCATAATATCCTTAATGGTTCCCCCATCATTGAATAAACTGTAATAATTCCTGTATTTCGGATAAAAATTAACTTCTACAGAAACCACAAAATTTACAGTGGTGATCAGAATTGTCAGAAATGCGATCAATGCCGGTACGTCATGAGACGGTGCCCCATAAAAAAGCCCTTTTACCTGTTTCCCCAGCGGTCCGGCCCACATGATCACAAGGTGGGCAAACAGCCCGATATTAATGCAGAGTCCTGTAAATGCCAGCGGCAGAAACTCATCTGCCCACCTTAAAAATAAGAATGCACTGATATCACTTTGTGGAAAATACTCATACAGTAAAACAACATCCCATAAAAGCATGATCCCATATCCAATGCATACCGCAGCCATCAATGCTTCCACATGGGAAATTCCCAGAAACAGCAATAAGGCTCCCGAAAGAAAAGTAACAGCGATCGCAGCAAGAAAGGATAACATAATTCCTCTGTAATCTTTAATTGCAGTAAGATAACTCATCGCATTCCATGTAACGATCAGTTCTCCAAACAACTCAAAACATAAAAACTTATCTATAAGCCCAACTCCGGAAAATATCAGAAAAATCCCATATAAAATTCCTCCTGCAATGAGCATTAAGCCTGTCGAACCCCAGAAAGATGACAGAACTGCCTCATTTTTTTCTTCATAAAGCATATCTGCAATAAATCTTGTTACTACCATTGACAAGAAACTGGTTACCGTCAATGATGCAAGAAGTGTATATGTGATCATGCAGACCAGTAATTCTCTGCTCTGTTTCGAAGCGCCTGTCCTGTCACACAAAAACATAACACCCAGCAGAAGGACGATCCCCAGCAGCATGGGACCGGTACAGATAATCCCTGCATATCCATAGGCGCGGAAAGAAGCAAACAGCCCTCTTCTGCTGAACAGTTTTTTGAGTTCAAATCCAATCCCTGCCATATGCTTCCTCCACCTCCCTGTAAAGTTTTCTGTATTCACTGATCATGCGCTCATGCCTGTAATATGCCTTAGTTCTTGCCTGTCCGCTTTTTCCCATTCTGATCCGTCTTCTCCTGGATTCACACATTTTTTCCATAGCGAAAGCAAGTCCATCCCTGTACATAGGCGGAACGCAATAACCGGCACATCCAAAATTATCTTCTTCTTTTCCATTCAGAAGTTCCCGACAGCACCCTACATCAGTCGTTACACATGGGCGTCTGGCTGCAAATGACTCCAGCACGGATAATGGCTGTCCTTCTGATATACTGGTAAGGATCGTAAAATCCAGTTTCCTCATATACTGTACAATATCTACCCTTCCTGTAAAAACAAGATTTTTGATATCCAGCTGTTTCACCAGTGCATAACACTCATCTGCATATTCCTCGTCATCTACCCCTCCCAGAATATGAAGTCTCACATTCTCCATTCTGGATGAAAGTTCATAAAATGCATATATCATAGTCTTTATATCTTTAATGGGTGCGAGACGGACTACCGCACCTATGTCTACCCATCCATCTTCCTCTTTCAGAGGGATCTGTGACAACCTGTCATAATCAATACCATTTTCAATTACTCTGCATTTCTCTGCATCACAGCCAATCTGTATTTGCGTAAGCATCGCATTCGTAAATAAACTGGTTACCCGAAAAGCCCTTTTATAAATTGCTTCTGATAACATATAAAAGAAAGAAATCCACTGCTTTTTAAATGATGGGATTACCCATTTTGCCCTGATGATCTCTTCCTCCCTTTCTCTTGTGTATATCCCATGCTCTGTAAGTAATACCGGTCTTCTGTAAACATATCCTCCAAGGCAGGCAAGAAGTCCCCCGTATCCTGTTGAAATCGCATGCCTGAGGAACCTCAGAACCCAAAAGATATAAAACCGGAAGCAGCATGGAACGCATTGTATGAAACGCGTCCGCAAATGCAATATACGGATATTTTTCCAGACAGCTCTCTGTTAATATATTTAAAAACTGCTCACTTTTCAGAAATGACATCGGATTCATTTTCCGGTCGTGATATAAATGGAACAATACTTCCCAGTCAGGATGACTGCATTCCATCAATTCTCTTAAACTCTTTGTTTCTTCTTCCGAAAAATGATTGATTCTGTGCAGCTGTCCTTTTTGATTTCCATGTTCCTTCAGTTTTAATGCATCATCCAGAAATACCTCATGGACTTCCACCACATTATCCGGCAGTTCATAGACAAATTTTCCACGGTCACATGCATGTGCTCCTATCACCCACAGTACAAACTCATGCTCTTTCATAACAGTGATATACTGATGCATCCATGTAGAAACTCCACCATGCACATACGGATAACAGCCTTCTAAAACCAGACAGATTCTCAATTCTCTCACCTTATTTCTATTTTCACTGATTTCTCTTTTGCCCGAAGCAGATAGAGATTTCCGGTAATATGCGTCAGTTCTCCACCTTCTATATTACCCGGAGTCCCTTCATTCATTCTTATCATAATATAAGCTTCATCATAAAAATTATCTAATTTAAGATTAAGTTCCTGATCTGATACATCCTTATCGATCACCAGTGCCCCATACCGCTGTATTGCGCCTGATAGTTCGGAAGCAGTAAGATTTCTCAGACATGGAGCTGAAGTATACAGCCAGTCCATATATTCATCCAGCCGTTTTTTCAGTTTCTTCCATCCCAGTCTGGCACCTCTGTCTTCGTCCAGCAGATCATCCGGATGCATAAAATGTGTATTGACAAAATGCATATTCAGTTCAGATACAGCCGCAAGTTCCATATAATCATCAATCACAGCACCTGAAATAATACGGGGCTGTTCCACAATTCCATCTTCTGCAGCCTCAAACTCCTGTGTATATGCCATATCTCCGACAAAATAATTACTTGCAATTGTACGTATCTCCGGAAATTCTTTTACGATCATTTCCCGCCCTTCATCTGACAGCACATTAGACGGCGGTACATAAACAGACAATTCTGTCCCCGGAAACATCTCTTTTCCAAACCGTATCAGCTCTGTCATGGCTTTTTTCATTGCATCATAGCTTTCCCATGTTTTATATGGAAGGATATTTGCATAATCCACATTTGACAGGCTCAATGGCTGATGATTATATCCATGATATCCCAGTTCTCCTCCCTGATGAAGCAGCATATTCCCAAAATACTGAAATCTCTGCACATCTTCCTGTTCCACAACATCTCCGGACACATCATCCTCATAATTATCAATAATAACACCTGTATATTTCACGCCGTGTTCCTCTGCCATATCCAGCATATCCGGCCACCAGATATTTGTATAAAACTCTTTGATGCTGAGACCATAATCACGTTTGATATATGTTCCGTCTCCACTCGGCACAGGAGATGGAAAATCATCCAGATAAAATACAGATCCATTAAGCACCGGGTAGACCATCACATCTGTCAGCAGGCTATAGGATGCCGCAAAAAATCCTCTTGTGGCTTTTTCACATAATCCAAAATTATCAACTACAAATTTACCTTTTCCATAACTGTTTTCCCAGATAAGCGGAACCTTCTTTTCATCATCTGTCCATGCATAAACCTTCGCCGTTTCTCCAACACTTACTTCCCATGCTGAATCATATGCATCCGGAATCTGGAAAGATCTTCCCCCTCCAATCATGAAATCATCATCAATATAGATTTTATCTACCAGAACATTTCCATAATCAGAGTCTGTAATTCCCAATTTCTGCTCAATGAGCGAAACATATGTATCCTTCTGAAGTGTTAACGCAAAAAGAACACGTCCTCCTTTTTCTACCCAGTTTCCAATCTTTATAACTACATCCTTCAATGGGTTCAGATCCGACATCAGCACCACTATTGTTTCATAGCCTGAGAAATCAGGAATCTCACTCTGTCTGATATCTGCCAGATCTACTCCTGTTTTCATATCCATGAAAATTCTTTCAAACTGTTCCCATGCCACCACACTGTCTGCCTGACTGCTGTCCATCAGCACCAGACAACTGCTCTCAATATTTTTGACTGCCTGTGTTTCAGTTACAACCGTATCCCTGTCCAGATATGCATTCTTCTTGATCTCTGCCTGATACTGAATTCCTGAACGCTCTGTCCAAAGCACCACACTGATTGCCAGAAAAACTCCCAGAATAACAGTCAGACCCTTAAATCGAAAAGACTGTAAATATTTTATCATTCCTGCCAAAAAGCCAATGCCTCCTTTCCTTTCGCCGACAGGTAAATATGTTCCTGCTGAATCTGCTCTAATGTTTCCTTTAATTCTTTTCCCTGTTTCAGTTCTACGTAATATCTGATCCTGAGTATCCAGTATTCTTCATTTCTGTGCCACTTCTTATCCATTCTTTCCAGACTTTTAAGCACCTGTTCATACTCCTTCGTCTGCATTTGATTCTCAGCCAGACATACATATGTATGAAGATCCTCTTTAAATTTCAGTTTTTTCTTCAGAAGTTTTATATATTGATTTCTTTGCACCAGTTCCATCTGTCCTTCTAGAAGTCCCTGAGATAAATACTCCTGAAGAAAATCACAGTACTCTGAAATAAGCTGTTGATTTTCCGGTTCTTTTGCATATCTGTATTCTATCTTCTGCAGTCTGCTTTCATATTCCTTAGACAGCTCTACCATTCCTGTGATCGCATAATGCACAACCTCTACATCGTCATTCATCCTTGCCTGTTTAAGCATATCGATGTAATTCTCCGGATCATCATTCAATACATTCATAATCAGATCACGCCTCATAGCGGCCTCATCAATAAGAAGCACTTCCTCCAGTGGCACAATATTTCTGTCACTTTCTTCTTTCGGTGCTATAATGCTCCTGTAAATTTCTTCATTGATCTTCATTTTTTCTATTCCAATTTCACGCTTTTTATCCTGGTGAAAAAATATCTGGAAATGCAGAATCAATACACAGATCATACCCCATACCGGTACAAAGATCACAGGTAATATGAGATACCTCTTCACCTTCAGTAAATGGGAGTTTATTCCTGTCCATACTAAAACACAACAGATAATATGGAATATAATAAAAACAACCCCTGTTATATTCTGTATCATTCTTCAGCTACCCTGCTTTCGTTACGGGTGTCAATCACTCTGCAATGAAGTCCGTTCTTTTCGAGCCTTTCAATTACTATCGGTAACATGGCATCATCCACCTGTGACAGGATCAGATAAAGTTGTCCATCCTCCGATATTCCCAGTATGTCATTCTCTCTGATTTTATTTTTTAATATCCTGTCTGTTTCCTCCAGTGTCATTTCCGGATTTTCAATCTGCAGCAGAGCATATGATCCTATTTTCTGTTCTTTTATGGAATGAAATAACTTCAGCCTTTCCATAAAATACTCTGTTTTTAATATATGAGTTCCTTCCAGATATTCCCTGTCTCTGACTGCTTCCTGATATTCCAGTGCACGCAGCAGAGAAACTTCTACCAGACCGCATAAAATTTTGATAAGATTCAGATAATACAATGTCATCTGACTACTGGCTGCATCCTGAATAAATACCAGCATTACAAGTTCTCCATTTCTCTTTATCCCTGCGATATATGCCGGATATCCGGCAAGCAGTTCCCTGTTTCTCCAGACCTCACCCTTTTCCAGCGTTTCTACCGCATTCTGATACTCTTCAATCCTTATAGAATTCGGCATTTTTCTGCGAATTTCAGGTGATGACATTTCCATCCTTCCAAAACGTTTCCATGAATCCAGTGAATAAAGTACAATTGCATGATTTTCCAGAACATCTTCCATTACCCTTATGGTTTCCATAAACAGTTTCTGAGGCTGTATCACATCCAGCTTTCTTGTTATATCAAAAATTTTTCCAAAGCTGTCCCTGCTTCCGAGAATCTGCTTCTTATATTGTCTTTTATCCTGAAGGGTCTCCTGATACATTTCCTGCATAAAGAAAAATTTTTCCTTGATCAGTCTGTTTTCTTTTGTTACAAATTCTATATCCTCTTTATTCTTCAGCCTTATATAACCACAGACAGCACCTGCGGCAAAATAAAAAATAAATGGAATCCAGTTAGAAGCCTCATAAAACAAAGTATATATGTTTACATTCTCCTGCCTGTATGCTGCAATCAAAGAACAGGTTTCCAACGCAGCTGCTGATATTCCATAATTAATTCCATAAAGACTTCCCATGAATACAATAAATACAAGTCTCAGGTCAATCATTTTAAACTGAGCATAAGTTCCTGTATATTTGTTTAGAAATTCAAATAAAATAAATCCTGAGATTAATTCCAGAATGTGGATCAGCAAAGTATTTTTTGATATCCAATTCCTGATATTTGCAAAATGTCCGAAATCTGAATCTGATAATTTTTTATACTCCTGATACATCCCGGGAATATCTTCAAAAACAGATATCTTTGGAAACCACCCATATTCATGTCTTATAATCTGATCATCCGGCTGTACCTTATAAATCTGACCGCTGTTCTGATATCTTATATCCAGTTTACCGGGAATTGTCTTTCTGATTTCTTTTTCCAGATCACTGAAACTCTGCCTGAAACAATCCGGAACATTCAGACAGCGTTCTTTTCCCCAATTGTCATATACTTTATAAAGCAGTTCTGCCAGATCATCCATACATACAAAATAAATATTTTGTTCCGGTGATTCCTCAAAAACAATTTTTCCGCTTTGTTCTGCCTCTGTAAACAGCTTATAAAAAAAGTCCTGTGTGTATACCGCTGAATATAAATGAGGAATTCTCAGAATCTTGGTGTTTATCTGATACATATTTCCATATTCCATAACTACATTTTCTGCTGCGGATACCAGAAGTGTTTTTCCACTTGTAATATTATAAATGCTCTCCTGCCCGGTCAGATACAACATTCTTATTTCCTTATTCTTTTTGCATAACTGAAGTATCTGTCTCAGTTGTTCCAGTTCTCCGGTCATCCTTCCATGCATGGTCAGATAATTGGAAAAATAAACAATTCTTTCAAACTCATATGTTTCGAAAATCTCTTTCAGTTCTTTCTCATCTTTTATGAACGGACGAGATAATATATTCTTTTTTCGATTTGATTTCAGCATCTCATTTCCCAGTACAACTACATCACATTCAGGAAATGATTCTTCTATAAAAGTTTCTGTTACATATCCTGTATTTCCTGCCAACAATACTTCCATATTTATTCACCTCAATAAAGTGAAGTATAACAAAATTATTTTTTCTTTTCAATATCAGTATCTTTACAGAAAATAGCTTTTTTCTCAACAACTGTTGTCTTGTTCCTGCTGCTGTTCTATGCTAAAATATTTCCAGTATAAAATCATAAACCACAGACAGATCAGTACCCTGATATTTCCGGCACTGATCATATCTGATCATATTATACAAACTGTCAGGAAAGAGGCGATTACATTGAACATTGAAGATTCCTGTATTTCCTGCATTGACACAGACTGGTCCTACCAGCTTGCCAGACGCATGGAAAAAGAGAAAACAAACCCTGTTCTGGGCTATCGTACTGCAGGTTCCGCTGCTGAAACAGCTACAGGAGATATGTTATACAGGGAAATGAAAGCTATCGGACTTACCGATGTAACCAGAGATACATTCTCACTGGACGGATGGGAATTCGAGAAGGCAGTCCTGAAATTTACAGATGATGACGGGCAGGAACACACCTTTCAGATGGGCGGATATCAGACAAATTTCGAGACAGACGGATTTGAAGATTACGAACTCGTTTATCTGGGAAAAGGAACTGCTGCAGATTATGAAGGCATAAACGTAAAAGGAAAGCTGGTTATGGTTGAGATCAACCAGCGAGACGAATGGTGGATCAGCTTCCCTGTTTATCAGGCTTATCTGCGCGGCGCTGCTGCCCTGATCGCAGTTCAGGCAAACGGCTACGGAGAAATCGCAGAGTCTGCGCTGAATGCACAGGATATCGCAGGTCCTGATTTCGCACCTGCATTCTCTCTGTCTCAGGCAGATGCACGTATCCTGAAGCGTTCTCTCCGAAATAAAATTTCCGCCTGCGAAGACAACACCACTGATTCAGAAGATACCCATAACACTCTGGAACAGGATGCTGCTTTATTACGCAGATCCTCATTAAAAGTATCACTGGATGCCCGTTCCAGAGTGATTCCGGACACAACAGCAGGCAATATCACAGGTAAAATACAGGGGACTGAGACAGACTCTATGATCCTGCTGTCCGCACACTATGATTCCTATTTCGATGGATTCCAGGACGATAATGCAGCAGTCGCCATGATGCTCGGCATTGCCCGTTCACTGGTAAAGGGCGGCTATAAGCCTGCCCACACTCTCGTTTTCTGTGCAATGGCTGCCGAGGAATGGGGAATCATTGATTCCAAATACGACTGGTCAACAGGAGCCTACAATCAGGTATTCCGCGTACATCCTGACTGGCAGGGTAAAGTGATCGCAGACCTGAACTTTGAACTTCCTGCACACGCACACAATAGACAGGATGCCATCCGCTGTACCTATGAATATGCAGATTTCATCAGACAGTTTACAGACAGCCTGACTGTCCCGAAGGAAGCATATCCTGACGGGATCACGGCTCTCTCTCCCATCGAGACATGGTCTGATGATTTCTCCATGGCGATCGCAGGTATCCCATCCACAGTCAATGACTTCAGCGCCGGGCCCTTCATGCAGAATTATTATCATTCCCAATATGATAATCAGGATGTTTACCAGGAAGCTGTCTATCAGTTTCATCATGAATGCTATCTGAAACTGATCATGGCCATTGACAGACTTGTCCTGCCACCGATGAATTTCAGCAATACCATGAACGCGGTCGCAGAAAGTATCCACGAAAATGCACTCTCATTTGCTGATCCTGAGCAGAATGTTCTGCTCAGAAACCTGCAGACAATTACCGCTTCTGCCGAAAATATTTATGACAAAATCTGCCAGATTAATGCGGAATATGCCACACTTTCAGACTCCGACGCCCGCATTGCTTTCCGCCACAAATGGGAATCTGCCGGACTGGAGCTGCTGAAAACTTTCCGCAAGGCACAAGACTATCTGGTACGTCTCAACTGGCAGGATGAAGTAATTTTTCCACAGGAAGCTGCCTCCAAAAATATCCGACAGCTGGAAAAAGCCAGCCGGGCTTTATCCGAGGGAAATATTACAGATGCATTGAAGGCCCTCTATCGAGTAGACAATAATATGTACGCATTTCTCTTCGATGAAGAAGTTTACTACCACTTCACCGAATACATTCTTCACCAGCCAAAAGACCGCCTGATGTGGGGTGCCGGACGTATCATGCATCACGAAAATCTCTACGGGATCGTGCAGAAACTGAAGCAGCGCATGGAAGAAGAAACACCGGAACTCGACAGTGAGATCCGTCGTCTGGAAGCTGCCCTGCGCAGACAGAAGGCTTATTATAAGGACGATATCCGCTACTTAAACACCTCCGTTAATAAGCTGTCTGCGATGTTGGATAACATCTATAATAATCTACTGTCTTTTTAAAAAACATTACCACTCCCGGGAACAGCAATGTTCCCGGCAATAAATAAGGAGATTACTACATACCATGGAAAGTGATAATTTGTACAGAGTACAGGAAGAAGATTTACCACGATTACAGAAACTGTTAACGGTCTGTTTCGCACAGGATCCGCTGTATCATACCCTGATTCCTGATGATGACACCAGAGAAAGACTTCTGCCGGAGCTCTTTTCCTGCGATCTGACGGAGTTCTTTCAGACATGCGAAATTTATTCTGACAGCAGCGAACTGAACAGTATCCTGGTTGTTTCTGATGAAAGCGAACCTTACAATTTTCTGCACTACTGTCTCACAGAGGCCAGAGCTGCACTTACCACTGACGGATGGCTGATCAAAGAAGATCCAAGCCTGAAAACCTTCTGGAATTTCATTCAGGGCAAAGACTACCTGAACTCAAGCTGGACTGATCAGCTTCACCAGACAGAACGTCTCCATGTGATCTACCTTGCGGTAGACCCCGGACACCAGCATCATGGGCTGGCAGAACTTCTGATGGATGAAGTGATAAATTACGCCCAGAAACACAAGATGCTGATTTCTCTGGAAACCCATAATCCCAATAACGTTCCTATTTATGAACACTTCGGATTTAAAACATACGGGATAGTGGAAAAACCTCACTTTGATCTGAAACAATATTGCATGATCCGAGAGGCTACTGTATAATCTGTCCCTGCACT
>OCHK01001865.1_pt1 | contig 15240 bp, 8 predicted proteins | sample 1538551 | NCBI WGS metagenome assembly OCHK01 (sample SAMN04571707, study PRJEB22368) | human gut metagenome | biome: human gut; material: stool | host: Homo sapiens | place: Luxembourg | collected 2012-08-31
AAGGATTTCTGCAGTTCCATTATAATCTCTTTTCTCTGCCAGTTCCTGCAGACTTCTTATAAGAAGCAGATCACTGCTCAGTGCCTCATCATACAGATACGGACCATCCGGCTCTGAGCAGATTCTTCGAGCCTCCTGCACCAGAAGCTTCGCTTCCTGCAGTTCATCCTTCACTGCATCCCAGAGCATCCTCATCCACTCAGTCTCTCTTAACTCTTCCAGGGAATCAATCCTGTAATCATCCATACAGCCGGACAGCCATTCCTGCGGAAAAGGATTGCTCATAGCCATTTCATATAATTTCTGTATCAGGTTTCCCAGATTTTCATCTGACTTTCCTGTTGCAAAGCATTCCACGAATTTCTGAAACTTTTCATCTTTTTTGGCATAATATTCTTCAAGCAGTGCTTTCACAACATCTCCTCGCAGAAGCTTCAGTTCCCCCTCATCTGCCGTCCGATATCCCGGATCCAGTCCGATCAGATGAAAGTAATTCCGGATAATATAGGCACAGAAACCATCAATAGTTGTAATCTGTGCAGTATGAAGCAGGGTTGTCTGTCTCTGCAGATGCTCATTATCGGGATCCTCACAGAGTGCTTTTTCAATAGCTGCCGAGATCCTCTCTTTCATTTCACCTGCTGCCGCTCTTGTAAATGTCATGATCAGCAGTCTGTCAATATCCACAGGGTGTTCTTTATCTGTGATCTTACTCAGGATACGTTCTACCAGTACTGCCGTTTTTCCGGACCCGGCTGCCGCACTGACCAGAATATTTCTGTCCCGCAGCCGTATAACCTCCTGCTGCTCCTTTGTCCACTGTACGCCCATCTTATTCTGCCTCCCTGTCAAATGCTTTCCATAATTCCTCATCAGAGAAGTTTTTCAGTCTGCGGAATTCATATCCTGACAGCCTGCGGTCAAATCCACATACCGTCATATACGGACAATAAGTACACGCATTCTTTTTTCCGAGCTCATAGGGAGAAACCTCTGCATCTCCCTCCAGAATAGAACTTCTTATCTTCTCAATCTTCGTCCTTACATACCGTCCAAGCACTGCAAACTGTGTTCTGTCTGCCACAGAAGAATTTTTGCGAAAGCTTCCGTCCTTATTAAATGCGACAGGAATGGAGCCAAGACTGCTGTCCATCCTGTACACAAGCTCCGGATCTGCCTGAACCAGCCCATTCATCTTCAGTTCTTTCATAAGACCTGCACTGACTGCTTCCACATCCGCATCTATCTTCTCCTGGATCATAGGATCCTTGATATTGTAATAGAAAACTCCCGCAGGAATAATCTCCTTATCCGGATATTTCTTCTGCTCTACACGCAAGGCACCATCCAGATAGATCATTAACTGTAACTGCAGGCCATGATACAGATAAACCAGGTCAAAGGATGTATTTCCGGTTTTATAATCAATCACCTTCACATACACCTTATTCTGATCTTCCATAATATCTACTCTGTCAATTCTTCCTCCCCCGAAGGTTACCTCAAAGCCTTCCGGCTGAAATTCTCCCTGTTCCAGTTGTTTCTGAAGTGCCCATACCGTCCTTCTGAGGATTCTCCTTGTTCTCTCGATCATATATTCATTTCTGGCACTGCTTTTGAGCACCGTGTTTCCATAATCTGCCACAATATTATCCAGACACCGGTCCGCAATCTCATTCCGTTCCTGTTCTGTCAGCTCTGTCCATTTCATGCCTCTTTTTCGCACTTCTTCTGCAAAGCTTTCCAGTGCTTCATGCATAACATTTCCCATATCCATAGGTTTAAACTCATATTCCACACGCTCGGTAAGCTTCATTCCATACTGAAGGAAATGTGCAAATGCACAGGCTGCAAAACGTTCCAGTCTGGTAGCACTGTAAGGTGAAACCTCTCCGTATAATGCCTTCGCCACACTCTGGCTGATAATGTCCTCTGGTTTTCCGGCAAAAGCCGACTGTACCAGCTTCTGTACTCTGCTTCTGTATTCCGGATTCCGCAGATACCAGCTGTAAAGCTCTCCAAACACTGCATCCGTCTCATCTGCCTGCTCCAGAATATCCTCATGTTCTTTCTCTGTCTCCTGTACCAGCTTCTCCAGAAACAGATCAATCCCAGCTTCCGGATTTTCCGGATAACAATAAGAATTTTCAATTTCCAGCTTCGGATACAGACTGCGTATACTCCCGATCAGATATGCCGGGCTTATGCCTTCTCCTTTTGCATTGGTATCACTATAGGAGAGGATCAGCTTTTCTCCCGGTTTCGTCATATTCAGATACAGATAAAACCTCTGCATATTCATCAGTTCTTTAGGCCCCGGTGCCAGTTCCACTCCCTGCTCCTGGAAGAAATCCCTGTCAAGCTCTGATAAGATTCCGCCTGTCTGTGTGCTCTTTGGGATATTTCCCTCATTCACGCCAACAAAGAACAACGCCTTAATCTCCTTTAAGCGGGATCGTTCCATATCACCCACCATTACCTGATCTATGCTCGGCGGAATCAGCGCTACTTTTGCCTGAGAAAGTCCTGATTCCAGAAGCTGTCGGAACTCCTGTCTGTTTACCGTTTCTTCGCCAAGAATCTCAACCATCTTATCCAGCAGGTCCATCACAATTCCATAAATCTGGTTATATTCTTTTTCCATTGCTTTATCGCCTGACTCTTTAAACTTTCGCTCCTGTCGTTTCAGTTTCTGCCAGACATTGCTTTTTTGGATAAACTCATAGAGAATCCGGCAGTACTCTTCCACTGTCTTCTTCCCGGAACCAAATCCCTGTGCAAGTTCCCTTACTTCTTCCGCAAAGATTTCTCTGATCTCATTCAGTTCCTGTATCTTCTCCGCTTCCATTCCTCTGTATACACGAACCCATTTTTCAGACCATTTCTTATATCCCCGGATTCCCAGCGCCAGCACGTAATTCTCCAGCTTATCAGCCTGTTCTCTGGTAACTTCTGACATCCCGCATCTGAGATAACGGAAAACACTCTCATAAGGAAATCCCTGTACCGCCATCTCCATGGCAGCGCGCAGATACTCCACAAAAGGATTCATCATTACCGAGTGCTTCTCGTCAATAAAATATGGAATATCCGCCTCCTCAAATACCTGTGCTGCAAGTCTTGCATATTCTTCCAGATTTCCTGTGATCACTGCAATCTCACCATAGCGGTATCCGCAGGTACGCACAAGTTCTGACATCCTTCTGGCAGCCTCCCGCATTTCTTCCAGGGGGGATGGCGCAGTAAATATTTTTATCTCCTGCTGTTCTTCGGCATACACGCCCTTTCTGTAGCGGAAGATATTTTTCTCCAGAAACTGTAAGGCAGGTGCCTGTGCAAACCGGGACTGTCCGGATGGTTTCAGATACACTGGATCCTCCAGATCTCTGGTCAGCCCTGCAAGTGTCCGTATCATCTGCTTGCTCATAAAGAAAAGCTGATAAGGTTTTCCCGGAGAAAAAGCATCCTCCCGTTCGTCCATAGTCACAGTAACACTTATGCGGTCAGCAATGACCAGAAGTTCCCTGAGCACATTGACCTGAATTGGCGTGAATCCGGTAAATCCATCAAAGAGAAATTCCGCTCCCTTAAGTTTTTCGGAAAAAGGAAGCTGTTTAAGCAGGACATCCATCACCTCTTCCCCTGTCATATAATGCCCCTTCAGGAATTCCCTGAATGACTGATAAAGGATTCCCACATCCTTAAGCTTCATTTCAAGTAATGGCTGATCTTTGGCCTTCTCTTTCATTTCTGCCAGATTCTCTTCTCTGATATCATACTGCATAAATTCTGAAACCAGAGACTTCACCTCATCCAGATATCCCGGCTTATTCATCTGACTTCCCAGATAGGCAAGTTCCTTTCTGTGCTGCTGCACCATTTTCTGCAGCACCATGCTTTTTCCCGTATCTTCCAGAACCTTTCTGTTATCTCCGCCGGTTTCTTCAAATACACGGTACGCAAGACGTTCAAAGCTCAGGATGTCAATATTCAGGATTCCTTTTCCCGGGTGCATTTCCACCAGCGTCTTCTGTGTCTGCATGGTAAACTGCTCCGGAACAATAATATAGTAATTTCTCTCCGGATGTTCCATGGACTCCCGGATTACTCTCTCATATGCAAAATAAGACTTTCCGGCACCGGAACTGCCGATAATAAACTGTAATGACATTCTTCTCTCCTTACTGTCGGTTACTCACATTCGTTGTTTCAGTATATCATAATTTAAGCACTTCTGTAATAGAATATACAAAACCATCCAGGAGGCGTGTACCATGAGTGCAAAAACAAAAATCATAGTCCTACATATGAAGGAAGTTATATACACCGGCATCTTTCTCCTTCTTGCTGTCATCCTGGCTATTGTACTTTTTTTCATGTTTGGATCCGGTCAGAAAAAAAGTGCCTCAGCCGATGCCAAAAGCCTGTACAAACCGGGAATTTATACTTCCTCCATCGACCTGAATGAAAACACCTTTGACCTGGAAGTAACCGTTGACTCTGACAGGGTAACTTCCATCCGTCTGGTAAATTTAAGCGAAAGCACCGCAGCCATGTTTCCTCTCATGGAACCGGCTCTGGAATCACTGGCCAGCCAGATCTATACCTCCCAGTCGCTGGAAAACATCCAATATTCCGAAGATCAGAAGTATACTTCCATGATTCTTTTGAATGCAATTGAAACAGCACTGAAAAAAGCGGAGAACAACTGATCGTTCTCCGCTTCGCCATGCAAAATCACGCGGATAAAATCATCCACTCCGCTATGCGATTCTAAATATCCATATTTTCAAGCTGCTCCAACCATACTCCTGCACTTGCATCACTTGGCATTCTCAGATCACCTCTCGGTGAAACCGCAACGCTTCCCACCTTCGGGCCATCCGGAAGGCAGGAACGTTTAAACTGCTGTGCAAAAAATCTCCGATAGAAGGTTTTCAGCCATTTGAAGATTGTCTCCTTATCATACATTCCTTCAAAAGTCTCACATGCCAGCCTGTAAATTTTCTCCGGTTCAAATCCTGCACGAAGCATATAGTACAGATAGAAATCGTGAAGTTCATAAGGTCCCACCAGATCTTCTGTCTTCTGTGCGATCTTGCCATCCTTAGGCGGCAGAAGCTCCGGACTTACCGGTGTATCCAGAATATCAAGAAGAACCTCTGTCAGCTTCTCATCTTTGCAGGTATCCGCATAATAACGTACAAGATGACGCACCAGAGTTTTCGGCACTGAAGCATTCACGCCGTACATGGACATATGGTCACCATTGTAGGTTGCCCATCCCAGAGCCAGCTCAGACAGATCTCCTGTTCCCACCAGAATCGAGCCATCCTGATTTGCACTGTCCATCAGGATCTGCGTTCTCTCTCTTGCCTGGCTGTTCTCATAAGTCACATCATGCACAGACGGATCATGAGCAATATCCCTGAAATGTACATTTACTGCTTCTTTGATATTGATCTCACTTAAAGTCGCACCCAGACACTGACTTAATTTGCAGGCATTCTGATAAGTTCTGTCTGTGGTTCCAAAGCATGGCATGGTAATACAGTGGATATCCTTTCTGTCCGCACCGGAAAGGTCAAAGGCTCTTGCGATCACAAGCAGTGCCAGTGTGGAATCCAGACCTCCGGAAAGTCCCACTGTTGCCTTATGGCAATGGATATGATCCATACGTTTCTTAAGTCCCATTGCCTGGATATTCAGGATTTCATCACAACGCATATCCCTTTCTTCTTTTCGTGAAGGTACAAAAGGATACTGCGAATATTTTCTGGTCAGTTTTGTCTCTTCCACATTCAGATGGAAGCTCACTTTAATATGATCACTGTCGTCAGCCGGCTGATAAGTAGTCAGTCTTCTTCTCTCATCGTTCAGCCTCTGCACATCAATCTCACTGCATACAATACCATTGTGGAAACGTTTTCCTTCTGCAAGGATCACTCCATTCTCTGCGATCATATTCTGACCGCCAAAGACCAGATCCTGTGTGGACTCACCTTCTCCTGCATTTGCATATACATATCCGCACACCAGACGTGCAGACTGTCCGGAAACAAGATCTCTGCGGTAGCTGTCCTTTCCGACCATCTCATTGCTGGCTGACAGATTCACGATCAGATTCGCTCCTGCCTGTGCATGGAGAACGCTTGGCGGCAGTGTCACCCATAAATCCTCACAGATCTCTGCTGCTGCCACAAGCTCCGGCTCCTCCTCACAGATAAAAAGAATATCTGTTCCGAAAGGAACTCTCTTTCCCTCAATATCCACATATTCCAGACAGCCAAGACCTGATGCAAAATGGCGCTGCTCATAAAATTCTCCATAGTTTGGAAGATAAGTTTTCGGAACCAGACCAATGATCTCGCCTCTGTTTAAAACTGCTGCCACATTATATAATTTTCCATGATTTCTGAAAGGCACACCTACAAAAACAAGGGCATCCACATCAGCAGTTTCCTTTGTGATCTTCAGCAAAGTTTCCCAGGCGCTGTCGAGAAGACGTCTCTGCAGGAAAAGATCCTGACAGGTATAGCCTGTGATACAAAGCTCCGGAAAAGTCATAACCTTCACATGTTCTTTCTCCATCTCATGGATCAGTCTGATAATCTCATTTCCATTGGCATTGCAGTCTGCAACTGTGATATAAGGTGTTGCGGCTGCTGTTTTGATATAACCGTTTTTCATTTTCTACCTCTTCTTCCCTGTGCTCCGGCAGATCCATCTGTCAGTACATTGGCATCTCTTATTTACATTTACGCAGGATTTCTTTCAGTTCTTCCACTGTAAATTCATAATTCTTATTACAGAAATGGCAGTTCATCTCAATGGACTTACCTTCCTGGATCATTTCATTGAGTTCTTTTCTTCCGATGCTGATCAGGGCTTTCTCCACTCTTTCTCTGCTGCAGTTACAGTAAAATTCCGTAGGAACTTTCTCATTGATCTCCATGTCAAAGCCCTCAAGGACTTTCTCAAGCAGACTCTCAGGAGTATGCCCCTCTTCCAGAAGATTTGTGACAGATGTGATTTTCTGCACATTTTCCTCAAGCTTCGCAATTGTGCTTTCTTCCGCAAACGGCATCAGCTGCACGATAAATCCGCCAGCCTGACGTACTGTATTGTCTTTATTCATAAGAACTCCAAGACCAACTGCTGACGGTACCTGTTCACTTGTAGCAAAATAATAGGTAAGATCTTCTGCGATCTCGCTGGTCTGAAGCGCAACCTGTCCAACATAAGGCTCTTTCAGTCCCATATCCTTGATCACGTTCATAAATCCTACTCCGACAGCACCTGCAACATCCAGTTTGCCCTTGCTGTTTGCCGGGATACATACATCAGGATTTCCCACATATCCCTTTACACGACCTTTGGAATCTGCTGTCACAGTAATTCCTTCCAGAGGACCTCCTGCCTTAATCTGAAGTGTAAGGATGTCCTTATCCCCCTTCATCATGGTACCCATCATGGCACCTGCTGTAAGCAGACGTCCCAGTGCCGCTGTTGCAACCGGGCTTGTATTGTGATCCTGTCTCGCTGTTTCTACTGTTTCTGTAGTAACTGCCGCAAATGCACGAATCTGATCATTCGCTGCAATTGCTCTGATAATATAATCGTTCATTCGTTTATTACTCCTGTTATTTCTTTCATATTATTTTGTAAACAGACGTTAACGTCCAAAAATAGTTACTGTTCACACACCACTATCCGCGCGATGTGTCTCAGGTTTCTCCGGGATTTTTCCATGATATCCGTTCTGTGCACTTTTTCCATGCTCTCTTGCAACAAAAGTCAGACGTTCACAATTCTCATCACCCGGATTATGAGTATATGCATCACAGACTGCCACCAGTTCCATTCCTGCTTTCACAATCATAGCCTTGATTGCTTCTATGGAATATGCTTTCTGTACATGTTCCTCCTCACACTTCTCATACAATCCGTCTTCTCTTGGAAGAAAAAGTGCCAGTTCATATACATTCAGGGCATTTTCCCTGTCATAACTGTTCTCCCAGATAAAGCTTCCGTCCTCTCTGTCCTCAGCAATAGTCGTATCGCCGATCACATCCCGGTATTTATGGATCGTATTCATATCAAAAATGAACAGTCCGCCCGGATCCAGATAATTATTTACCAGTGCAAAAAGATACTCCAGATCTTCCTCGTCCGTCAGATAATTCATACTGTCACAGACACTGATCACAGCACGAACCGTACCATATAACTCAAAATCCTGCATATCCTGCAAAAGATACAGAATATCATGACCGGATTCCGCCCGCTTCTCCATAGCCTCTGCAAGCATCTCCTCAGAATTATCGATACCGATCATATCATATCCGGCATCTGCAAGCATCTCTGTCACAGTACCTGTTCCACATCCCAGCTCCAGAACCAGACCATCCCTGATCCCGTCCTGAGCCAGTGTTTCTATAATATAGTCTGCCCATTCACGATAGTTTACATTATCCATGAAAACATCATAAACACCGGCAAATCTTCCATATGATTCCATTCATCAGCCCTCATTATCTACCTGTTTTACTGTTCACTCCGTTCACAGCAACACATATTTTCCCTGCTATTCTACCACAACATCCGTTCTTATGTAAATAACAGGTTGGTCTCTGTCAGCGCAAAAAAGGACGACTGTTTTTTACAGCAGCCGTCCTTTTCAACTTTTCTGTTACTGATTCTTAGGCATATAGCGGACATACGCCGGTTCTCCATGATAGTAATAGTCAACGCCGTTCTCATCATAAACGTCCTCACCATTAGCAAAATCATAGGTATTTCCGTCATCATCACACCATGTACCGTCACCGTTCGGATAAATTACAAGCGGATATCCGTCGGAGTTTCTGTAAATAGTTCTTGTCTGATCTGTATCATAGTCCGGATCATCTGTTCCTACAGGTGTTCCATCTGCATAATATCCATTGGAGGAACCATCGTCATAATCATAAGATCCGTCACTGCTGCCATCAGAAGTATAGTCTGATGAACTGTAATCTGATGAACCGTCCGATGAAGTACCATTGTAAGAACCGTCTGTGCCTGCTGAAGAACTTCCATCTGATGAACTGCCGGATGCTGTTGTGTCTGTACCTGCAGCCGCTGTTCCTGTAGTTCCTGAAGTGCCGTCCGCAGTTGTACCTGCTGTAGTTCCTGAAGTTTTTCCTGTTGCTGCTGCTTTCAGTACAGAATCACCGGAAATAGTGAATGAATCAACAGAAGTCTTGATTCCTGCCAGTGCTTTCTCATCCTTTACAGAACCTGCAACACTGTAAAATTCTGTTGTATTATCTGTGAAATATTTATTTACAACATATTTATAGTCACTCTTATCAGTGAGGTAATGAACTGTATAGCTGTAAACATTTACACCGCTGACTTCCTCTGATTTATAATCCTGGATCTCAAAATCTGTACCTTCTACAAGATTATCTGCCTTTACAAGTGCAGAGGCTGTATCCTGTGAACTTGGAATGATCGCCACAGACATATCCTCCTCACCGGAACCATGCAGGATCAGGAGTTTGCCCTGTTTCGGTGACTCGAAGCTTAACATATCGTCAGAATCTGATTTATTCGCCCATGTCGCATCCGGAAGTTTAATGGATACTGCTTTGTTCTTAGATGTATAGGTAGTATTCTGGGCATTGGCCGGTGCAGGGGTAGGAGTTGCTTTCGCTGCTTTGGTTGGCTCCGGTGTAGGAGTTACCTGTACCACACTTGAATCCTCGTCACTGCCGCCTCCAAAGTTACATGCAGTCATGGAAACAGATAATACAGTTGTTAAGGCCAATAACATTAGTACTCTTTTATTTTTCATAATATCCTCCTTAGAATAGATATATAGTCTTCAGGTAATATTTGATATCAGGTCAGGAGAGGAAACCTCTCTCTGATATTATTATAACTGTTCCGTACTTTATAAAATATGATGTCAGGGTCAAAAGATATTTTGCCCCTAACATTATATATTTTACAATTTCATTACATAGATGTCAATGTCGATTTCTCAGCCTTCTGCGATTTGCATGGTCTGTCATAACGTCATTTTTCTGCTTCATCATACCATTTATCTTTTTTTCTCTGTAACTGAGAGATTACTTGTTACTGTGAACGGAGTGAACAGTAACGATTACTTTTTTATTTTTCCACTTCATACATATGCAGTTCATGAAGGGCTCTTGTTGCAGCGATATATCTCGCCTGACGCACAAGCGGGTTCTGGTCTTTCTGCGGAAATACTGCAAATACCTGATCAAATTCCAGACCTTTTGCCAGATAGAATGTCGTAACTGTAAGACCTTTCTTAAAGCTTGTGCTGTTTCTGTCCAGATAAGACAGGCGTTCTTTTACATCAAATCCTTTTTCTCCCAGAATTTCCTTCAGAAGAAGCCACATATGTTCTGCTTCTTTCTCTGTACGCAGGACAACCGCTGCTGTTTCATATTCTTCTTCGCCGAGTTTCAGAGTTTCTGCAATCTCTTCCGCAGCATGGCTCATATCTGCAAATATTTTCTCCTCCACCGGAGCACCATGACGTTCAAAGAGTTCCATATCTTCAATACCCGCAAGCTGATTTGCATAAGACGCAATCTCTATGGTGTTACGGTAACTCTTATTCATAATGATCTTGTGGATATCCCTCCCGAAAATCTTCGGCAGAAATTTCAGCACATCCTGCTGTTTATCATCCATAGTCTGTGCCCGGTCACCCAGAATCGTCATTCTGCAGGAGAAAATCCTCTGCAGAATTTCATACTGAAGCCTTGAGTAATCCTGCATCTCATCTACCACCAGATGCTTGATATTGCTTCTTCCCTGCTGGCTCTGCAAACGATATTTCAGGTAAAGAACAGGATAAACATCCTCATATTTCAGCTTTCTTTTCTCATAAGAAACACGCGGAAGTCCTTTGTATCCATTTTCTTTCAGGAACTGACTGTAGATCACATAAAGATCTCCGGTCACATACAGCTTCATGAATTTCTCACGGATCAGGTCTTTCTCATCATCTGCCAGATCACGATCCCGCAGAGTTTCCACCTCGTCAATGAAATAATCTGCAACTGCATCCATCCTTGAGAGCAGTGGAAAATCCTGGAATTTGAAATAAAACAATTCAATAATCTCTGATTCTTTCTTTACAAATCCCTTATATTCCACATCTTTAAAATTCATCAGCCGGTCTTCCAGTTCCACCAGATAGCGTTCCATAAGATTTATAAATTCCATGGACTGCTTTTCCTCTGCCAAAGAAGCTTTCTGCGGAAAACGGATTCTGCGTTCAATTTCATCATAGCGGTCTTCGCAGTCAGAAACTGTATCCCTAAGCTGCTTATAGGCAAAAAGATCAAAGCTCATTTCCTTAATATTCTCTTCTCCCAGTTCAGGAAGGATATGGGATATATAATCGGAAAACACTCCATTTGGCGACAGAATCAGAATATTGGAAGACTTCAGATTCTGTCTGTCATGATAGAGAAGATAGGCAATCCTGTGAAGTGCAACGGAAGTTTTTCCGCTTCCTGCCGCACCCTGGATTACCATGATCCTGTCTTTTGTATTTCGAATGATGGCATTCTGCTCTTTCTGAATGGTACGAATGATGTTCTTAAGCTGGACTTCTCCATTACTTCCCAGTTCTGCTTTCAGGATCTCATCATCAATTTTTACATCACTTTCAAATTCATAGATCATTTTTCCGTTGCGGATCTTGTACTGCCATTTGGAAGCAACCTCGCCATGGATTTCACCCATGGGAGCCTCATAAGAAGCCGGTCCTTTGTCATAGTCATAAAACAGACCGCTTACCGGAGCACGCCAGTCGTATACTAATGGAATATGCCCTGCTTTCTCTGCAAAATTTCCAATTCCAATATAAAAGATCTCCGGTTCGTCCTCTCCTTCGTAAATGAAATCCACTCTTCCGAAGAATGGAGAATCTGCCATTCTGCGAAATCTCTGCTTCAGGATCAGCTGCTCTTCATTTGCGGAAATCTGGCGGAACAATGCCTGCTGATTATCATAATTCTCATAACCATACTGGTCCATCTCTGTATAATTTTCCCAGTAATACTCATGCATTCCCTCAATCTCTTTCTGGCCTTCCACCAGAGAAAGGCTGATTTCTGTGATACGTTCTTTTAATTTTTCCAGCACATAGCCCAGATATTCTCTGCCGTTTTTCTTATCTGTCATATTGTTGATATCCTCTGATATTTGCAACTGTTCAGTAACTTCACAGCTACAATACTCCTTATTATTGTTATCATTTTCTCTTATTATTATGATGATAAAATATATCAATTTTCGTAGATTGGTTTTTAATTATAACATATTACCCTCTTACAGAAAAGACGTAAATTTGCACGGTATATCTCGATTTATCTATTTCTATGCATCCGTGGGAAGCTGCCAGTGAACAATAATAAAAATCCCTCAGCCGGTATCTGTGCGATCCTATATCTGCCTGGCAAAAGAAATATCTGCATTAGCCTGGAGCCGGATATATTCTCTTTTACAAATACCCCTGAGGGATTTATAATATATTTCTTTCTTACAGCAATTTCATTTTTTCAGAAATTGCCATAGATTTACACCATGATTTATATCATGATTTCCATACTGTAATTTTCTATTTCAGGCAGTTGCCTTATTCTCAAACTGACTGTTATACAGGTCTGCATAGAAGCCTTTCTTAGACAGAAGCTCTTCATGATTTCCCTGCTCGATAATGTCACCGTCTTTCATAACCAGGATCAGGTCTGCATCCTTGATGGTAGAAAGTCTGTGTGCGATCACAAAGCTGGTTCTGCCCTTCATCAGATTGTCCATGGCTTTCTGGATACGCACTTCGGTTCTGGTATCTACAGAGGAGGTTGCCTCATCCAGGATCAGGATCTTATTATTGGCAAGAATTGCCCTGGCAATAGTGAGAAGCTGTTTCTGTCCCTGGGAAATATTACTGGTTTCTTCATCCAGAACCATGTCATAGCCGCCCGGCTGCTGCATGATAAAGTTGTGCACATGGGCTGCCTTTGCTGCTGCGATCACCTCTTCATCTGTAGCATCCAGACGTCCGTAACGGATATTTTCCATAATGGTTCCTGAGAACAGCCAGGTATCCTGAAGCACCATACCAAACATCTCTCTCAGACTGCTTCTGTTAAAGTCTTTGATGTCATAACCGTCTACCTTAATACTTCCGCCATTGAGATCATAGAATCTCATAAGCAGTTTCACCATAGTTGTCTTTCCTGCACCTGTGGGACCTACAATGGCAATCTTCTGGCCATCCTTCACATCTGCAGAGAAATCATTGATAATGATCTTATCCGGATTGTAACCGAATTTTACATGTTCAAACTGTACATCTCCTGTAAGTGTATTAACATCTACAGGGTTCTTCTCATTCTGACTCTCTTCCGGCTCCTCCAGGAATTCAAATACTCGTTCGGAAGCTGCTGCTGAGGACTGTAACAGGTTTGTAACCTGTGCGATCTGCTGGATTGGCTGTGTAAAGTTACGGATGTACTGGAAGAAGGACTGGATATCACCGACTTCAATACTTTTTTTGATTACAAACACGCCGCCTAAGAGAGCTACCATTACATATCCAAGGTTACCTACAAACTGCATGATCGGCATCATCATTCCTGAGAAGAACTGAGATTTCCATGCAGATTCATAAAGCTTCTGATTATCTTTCTCAAATTCTTCTACTACATCATTCTCTTTGTTGAAAACCCGGACCACATTATGACCACCGAAGTTTTCTTCGATCTGACCGTTTACTTTACCCAGATAGCTCTGCTGATCCTGAAAGTATTTCTGGGAATGCTTCATGACAGTCTGGATGATGAACATGGAAACCGGCAGGATCAGAAGTGCTGCCAGAGTCATCCACACATTGATGGAAAGCATCATAATAAATACACCGATCAGGGTTGTCACTGATGTGATCAGCTGTGTCAGACTCTGGTTCAGACTCATCTGCAGAGTATCCACATCATTGGTGATACGGGAGAGGATCTCACCGTTTGTTCTGCTCTCATAATAGTTCAGAGGCAGTCTGTTGATTTTCTTTGAAATATCTTTTCTCAGATTATAGGTAACATCATTGGAGATCCCTGACATTACGAATCCCTGTACAAAGGAAAAGCATGCACTTAACACATATAATCCAAGTGTCCATAACAGGATCATCCCGATCTTTCCGAAGTCAATTTCACCGGTTCCGTTTACCTTGGCAACCAGGCCGTTAAACAGCTCTGTGGTCGCCTTACCTAAAATCTTAGGCCCTACAATACTAAACACAGTTCCCGCTACTGCAAAAATAAACATCAGTATAAAGCGGAATTTATATCGTCCCATATAACGGAAAAGCTTAGCCATGGAGCCCTTGAAGTCTTTCGCCTTTTCGCCGGACATCATACGTCCATGTCCTCCCATAGGACCTCTTCTTCTCTGTTCGCTCATGCCAGTTCCTCCTCTGATAACTGAGATCTTGCAATCTGCTGATATACCTCACAATTTGCCATCAGTTCCTTATGAGTTCCAATGCCCGCCATATGTCCGTCGTCCAGTACAATGATCTGGTCTGCACCAAGGATGGTACTGATCCTCTGGGCAACGATTACGGTAGTTGCGTCCTTGGTGTACTCCTTCAATGCCTTTCTCAACTGGCTGTCAGTCTTAAAGTCAAGGGCAGAGAAGCTGTCATCAAAGATAAAGATTTCCGGATTCTTTGCAATGGCTCTGGCAATGGACAGACGCTGTTTCTGTCCGCCCGAAACATTGGTACCTCCCTGTGATACAGGAGATTCATATTTCTCCGGTTTGGTATCAATAAATTCTGTAGCCTGTGCAACCTCTGCTGCTTCCTTTACCTGTGCATCAGTGATCTCCGGCTTACCATAGCGGATATTGGAATCAATAGTACCCGAGAAAAGTACACCCTTCTGCGGCACATATCCCAGCTTATCACGAAGTTCTTTCTGAGTCATGTCGCGGACATCCACACCATCTACTTTAACAGAACCCTTTGTCACATCATAGTATCTTGGGATCAGGTTGATCAGGGTACTCTTACCGCTTCCAGTACTTCCGATCACTGCGATCGTCTGACCTTTCTTTGCTTTAAAGGAAATGTCTGTCAGTACATTCTCACCTGCTTCCGGGTAAGCAAAGGATACATGGTCAAATTCGATCTCACCTTTC
>OCHK01001874.1_pt1 | contig 15193 bp, 10 predicted proteins | sample 1538551 | NCBI WGS metagenome assembly OCHK01 (sample SAMN04571707, study PRJEB22368) | human gut metagenome | biome: human gut; material: stool | host: Homo sapiens | place: Luxembourg | collected 2012-08-31
GCGGACGCTTTTGAAGTGGTGGTGGGCGTCGAAGTGCTCTTGTGCGCGATCGCGGTCGTTCTTGCGGTGCGCAACTTGCGCGAGACGAGCGAGCGCGAAGCATACCGTTTCGCCTATGACGATCTGCGCGAAGGCTATCTTTCGCTCATGCAAGCTGCTAGGCAAAATACCGAAGAGGGCAATGAGACCGCGCGGCTGATCGCACATGAGGCAGAACGCTTCGCCGACTTGACCGAGCGCGAACTCAGCGTTGTTCGCCTCGTGGCGCAAGGGATGGACAATCGCGAGATCGCAAGCACGCTCTTTCTTTCCGAAGGGACCGTGCGCAATCACATCAGTTCGATCCTTTCCAAAAAGGCGCTCTCCAACCGCACGCAGATCGCGGTGCTCTACTACCGCGGCTAACAGGCGCGAACAGGGAGCGTCCTCTCGCTTCATAAGGCGCAGGCTTCGCCGATTCGTCGTTCCTACAAACCTGATTGAGCTAGTATAGCGAGCATGGAAAAAACGACTCGAACAAACCACCACGCGAACATCGTGCAAGCGCAAGGGAGCACCGAAGCGGCAGCGCCTGCGAAGAAGACCACGAAAAGGAGCATGCTCTGCTTCGTACTGTTCGTTCTTCTTGGGTTTTCGCTCGGTTGTTCGGAGTTCGTGGTCATCGGCATCGAACCTGAGCTCGCCGAGAATTACCGCTGCTCGATCGCGCGCATTGGGGAGCTGATCAGCCTCTTTGCGCTCGCTTACGCTATCGCGACCCCGCTGCTCTCGATCTTCACCGGATCGTTTCGGCGCTCGACCATTCTGGTGGTCTACCTTGCGATCTTCGTGGTGAGCAACTTCGTTTCCGCCACCGCACCCACCTATGAAGTGCTGCTCATCTCGCGTATCGTGATGGGCGCGGTCTCTGGTCCGCTGCTTGCCGTTGCCACCACCTACGTGCCTGACTTGCTGGGCGCACATCGTTCGTCGATCGGCATCTCGATCATCTATGCAGCCTTTTCGATCGCGCTCGTGCTCGCAACGAGCGCGGGACGCTTCATCGTCGAATACCTCACCTGGCAGGTGGCAATGGATGCCGCCTTTGTCTTCGCGCTCGTATCCGCCGTGCTGCTCACGATCTTCGTGCCGCACGAAGCATCTCCGCACAAAGAAGGCTCCGCGCAAAAGCACTCCGCCCTCGCCTCTTTGCGCGAACAAGTGATTCTCTTCAAGGAACCGCCCATCATCTTCGGCGTGCTCCTCTTCACCTTCGGCGTAGGAGCGGTCTACACCTTCTATGGCTACGTAGCCCCCTACCTCGAAACCTATCTTGGATTCCCGCCAGCGCAATCAGGCCTTATCCTGCTCGTCTTCGGCATCATCTGCATCGTGTCCGACCTGATCTCGGGCGTGGTGGATGTACGCGCGGGCATGAAGCCCATTCCTGCGATACTGTTCGCACTCGCGCTCGCCCTTTTTGCGCTCTGGCTCTGCAAGACGAATAGCGCACTTGCGCTCGTGCCCATCTTCCTTATTGCGCTGCTCATGTATAGCTTCTCGATCTCGTGCATCACGATGTTCATGGGCGTCGCACGCAAGCGCCATCCACGCGCGCTCGTGCTTGCTGCCTCCATCGAGCCCACCTCGTTCAACATCGGCATCGCCTTCGGCACGCTCGTGGGAGGTCTTGTCGTGACCCACGCAGGACTTGGGGAAGTCGGTCTTGTTGGCGGCATATTAGGAGTGCTCTCTTGCATCTGCGCAGCGATCGCACGACGCTTCTGGCAGCGCATGCAAGATTCTTCGCCTGATCGCTCCTAACCTTCTGTCGATTCCGTTACAGAACAGCGAACGCTTGGCATCGAATCGAGCTGTATGGCCCCACGCTCCCTCTGCGCCCTCTATGATGTGTTCACCGATCACGGTGACAGAAACAGCGTGCACGGTAAGCCCGCGATCTGCAAAGGCTCCTTTCCTGAAGCAACCTTTGCAGAAGCGAGCAAGAAACGGATGGACTTTAGAGTAAGGAGGTCATCATGGATTTCAAAGAGAAGATCAAAGAAGCAGCGGAAGACGTAAAAGAAGGTCTGGAGAAGGGTGCCGACAAGATCGGCGACGCAGCGGAAACCCTCAAGGATAAAGTGGGCGAAGGCGCGCATGCTGCGGCTGATCGCGCCAAAGAGGCTGGTCAGGCCACTGCGGATAAGGCGAAAGAGGCGGCAACGGCTGTCGGAGATCGCGCTAGCGAAGCGAAGGATGCTGTTGCCGACAAGATCAACGAAGCGAAGAAGTAGCATCCTTACGCAGACTCAGACGAGGCACAGAAACACAACTTCATACAGCATGATTTGAACAGGCGGTCCAAGGGGCTGCCTGTTCGTATGAGGAGCTTTAAGGGGAGCAGCTTGCAGTGCGCATTTTAGAGAGGAGCATGCTCTGCGGCGCGCATGGCCCCAAGCAGGCTCAAGACAGGTCTTTGCTATAATGTTCCCCAATCTTTTCTTGGACATTTTGTTCACAACCCTAAAAAAGGAGATGCCCATGCGCGTGCTCGTAGTGAATGCAGGAAGCTCTTCACTCAAAAGCCAACTGATCGAAACTGATGGCAAGGTAACGCTGATGAAATGCCTTGCTGAAAAGGTTGGCACGCCAGGCGCATTCATGAACGTTTCGTTCGCCCCCGATTTCCAAAAGACCACCTATAACGTGGCTGATATGCCCGTGCAAGAATGCCTTGCCAAGCTGCTCGATATCCTGGTGGACGACCCCGAGTCTCCCATCAGCAGCCTTTCGCAGATCGATGCGATCGGCAACCGCGTGGTGGCCGGTGGCGAATACTTCACGCGCTCGGTCATCATCGATGAGGCCGTGCGCGAAAAGCTTGCCATCTGCGAAGAGCTCGCACCGCTCCACAACCCTCCCGCCGATGCCTGCATCGACCTCATGCGCGAAGCGATGCCCAACACCCCGCAGGTCGCGGTCTTCGACACCGCTTTCCATGCGACCATGCCAGCGAAAGCCTACATGTACCCCCTGCCGCGTGAATACTACGAGAAGTACCGCATTCGCCGCTATGGCGCGCACGGAACGAGCCATCGTTATGCCGCACAGCAAGCCGCGAACTTGCTTGGACGACCCCTGCGCGACCTGGGCCTTATCACCTGCCATCTGGGCAACGGCGGCTCGATCACAGCGGTGAACCACGGCAAATCGATCGACACCTCCATGGGGTTCACCCCGCTCGAAGGATTGATGATGGGCACGCGCTCAGGTTCCATCGATCCGGCTATCGTTACGTACCTCATGCGCCGCGAGCACAAATCCTTCGACGAGATGGATGCGATCCTGAACAAGGAGAGCGGCATCTTGGGTGTATCGGGCGTATCGGCTGACATGCGCGATGTGCTTGCCGCTGCGGCAGCGGGCAACGAGCTTGCCGATCTTGCGATCGATATGTATGTCTACCGCATTCAGAAGGCCATCGGCGGCTACTACGCCGCCATGACGCGCACTGATGCGGTGGTCATGACCGCAGGCATTGGTGAGAACTCCGCTGAACTGCGCGAACGCATCTTCGCGGGCCTTGCTCACATGGGCATGATCCTCGACCACGAACGCAACGACGTTACTGGTCAGATCGGCGTGAACCGTATCATCTCGATCGACGATAGCCCGATCAAGATCTGCGTGGTCACCACCGATGAAGAGGTGCGTATCGCACGCGAGACCGACAATCTCGTCGGGCAACTGAACGAATAGAGGCACTCCCCTGCTTCGCAGGAAAAGAGCGCTCGCGAGCTCCGTGCGTCCTTTCAAATACCGAATAAGAACCTCCACCCATCTATCGCGCTAAAGTCAAAAGTGCGCGCGATAATAAAACGAGCATAAGAGCGCGAGGAAGGAACCTAATGAACGACACCGCATCCCTTTTCAATACCGAAGCACTGCTTTCCGATGGGATCAAATCGACTCCTCCTTCCTTCGTTCGTAGCATCCTCAAAGCAGCATCCGACCCGAACGTGACCTCGTTCGCAGGTGGATTGCCCAATCCCATTTCGTTTCCAGAAGACGAACTTTTGAAATCGATGGAGCGCGTGGTGGCCGAACAAGGCCCGAACGCCTTCCAGTATTCCTCGACCGCAGGCATCGATGAGCTCCGCCAATGGGTCGCCGATCGTTACAACAAGCGCTTCGGCACCGATTACGTGCTCGATGACGTGCTCATCACCACGGGCTCGCAGCAGATCCTTGACCTGCTCGGCAAGGTGCTACTCGACAAGGGTGATGGCGTGATCGTGGAGAACCCCACCTACCTTGCTGCCATCCAGGCTTTCGCGCTTCAGCAACCGGTATTCCGCGGGGTCGAGCTCACGAGCGAAGGGCTCAACATCGACGAACTGAACGCGGCGCTCGATGCGGGTGCGAAGATGATCTACCTTATCCCGAACTTCCAGAATCCCACGGGTCTTACCTATACAGCTGAGAACCGCGAGCAGGTGCGCGAGGCCCTCTCGAAGCACAACATCGTGGTAGTTGAAGATGATCCTTATGGCGAATTGCGCTTCGAAGGTGAATCGCTGCCTTATATCGGTGCGACGAACCACCCGCATGGCGTGGTCATGGGGTCCTTCTCCAAGACCGTCACGCCCGGTTTCCGCATGGGATACCTGCTCACGAAAGACCATGATCTCCTGCGCAACATCTCAACGGCAAAAGAGGCAGCTGACCTGCACACCAACGTGTTCGCGCAGTACGTCATCCATGACTACCTCATGCACAATGAGCTCGACGAGCACCTCACCAAGATCCGCGAACTCTATCGTAGCCAGGCACGTGCCATGGTCGATGCCATGAAGGAGTTCTTCCCCGATGGGGTCGAATTCACCATCCCGGAAGGCGGCATGTTCCTCTGGGTAACGCTTCCTGAAGGGGTCTTCGCGATGGATCTGTTCGACAAAGCACTCGAGCAAAACGTCGCCTTCGTTCCTGGCGATCCGTTCTACGCGGAAGGCGGCAAGCGCTCCACGCTGCGCTTGAACTTCACGAACGCCGACGAGGAGACCATCCGCTCAGGCATCAAGCGCCTTGCTGAAGTGATCGAAGCCGAGCTCGCCTAGCTGCTCCTCCATCGTGCTCGCCCCCATGAGCCTACTTGAAACTAGAACATATGTTCGTTTGTGTGTTATACTGGGCGCGTGGACGAAACACCAAGAACATACTGCTGCATCGATTTGAAGAGCTTCTACGCCAGCGTAGAATGCGTTGACTGCAAGTGGGATCCGTTCGAGAAAAACCTCGTGGTTGCCGATCCTGAACGCACCGAAAAGACCATCTGCCTGGCCGTCTCCCCCGCCATGAAAGCGCTCGGAGTACCGGGGCGTTGTCGCGTGTTCGAGATCCCTGAAGGCATCGAGTACTTCATGGCGAAGCCGCGCATGCGCCTCTACATGGAGGTTTCGGCAAAGATCGTTTCGATCTACTTGCGCTTCGTGAGCGCTGCTGATTTGCATGTCTATTCGATCGACGAATGCTTCATCGACCTCACACCCTATCTTTCCCTCTACAAGACCAACGCGAAAGCCCTCGTTGATCGCATGCGCGCTGCGGTCTATGAGGAAACGGGCATCACGGCCACTGCCGGCATCGGTCCGAACCTCTTCTTGGCAAAAGTGGCGCTCGATATTACTGCGAAGCACTGCGAAGACGGCATCGGCGTGCTGGATGAAGAGAGCTTCAAGCAGCACATCTGGCATCACCGTCCCATCACCGATATCTGGCAGATCGGACGCGGTATCGCTACGCGGCTCGCGCGCTTTGGCATTCGCGATCTTGAAGGGGTGGCCCACGCTGATATCGATCTGCTCTACCGAGAGTTCGGCGTGAATGCCGAATACTTGATCGACCACGCCTGGGGACTTGAACCCTGCACGATCGCCGAGATCAAAGCCTACGAACCTGAGAGCACCTCATTCGGCAATGGGCAGGTGCTCCCGTGCGACTACACCTTCGATGAGGCACGCATGGTGCTGCGCGAGATGGTCGACGAAACTGCACTGGAGCTCGTAGACAAGCAGGTGGTCGCAAGTTCCGTGCACCTCTACATTGGCTATAAGAAGGATGATGGAGAGAAGCGCTCCCAAGAAAGCAGCAGTCTGACTTCGAAAGAGCGCACTGAGGCGAGCGAAGGCATGCGTGGCGGATCGCATACGAGCGTAAGCCACAAGCTTGGCTTTTCGACCAATTCCTTCAAAGAGCTCCTGCACATATTCGACGAGCTGTACTGCCAGCGTGTGCGGCACGATTTGCCCATTCGGCGCATCAATATCAGCTGTGGAAACCTCGAGCCTGAAGAATACGCCACGCACACGCTCTTCAGCGACATCGAAGCCGAGGAAGAAGAACGCGCACAACAGGACGCGCTGCTTGCGATAAAGCAGAGATTCGGCAAGGGCGCGGTCATGCGCGGTACTTCGTACAAGGAAAAAGCACGCGGACTTGAGCGCACGCATCTCGTAGGAGGACATAATGCCTAACGAACTGCCCTATAGCGCGCGCAACAGCGCCCATCCAGAACGCTACATCTTAGGCAAGCCCCACCCCGATCGCGCGCGTCAATTCAAACCCTTTGCCGCCCTGCGTGGGTATGAAGAATTAATCGAACACGTTATGACAGAAGCAAACGAGCCCCACGATTTCGCGGAGCTCGAAGAATCTTGCTAAAGGCGACAAACTGCCCGGTAGTTTGTCATCAATCGTGCTTGCGCGAACGCATGAAGTAGAAGCCTAACAGCACCAGTGCAACAAGCGCGGTAGCTCCTGAGACCCAAGCGATGATCGGCACACCATCACCTGTCTCTGCGAGATTATCTGCCTCATAGAGGCTATCCCGATAGTCTGCAAGCGCTTGGTTAGCCTGCTCCTTGCTCACGGGGTTCGCAAGCATCTCGTCGGTAACATCAAGCTCACCGCGATCGACCTCGTTGCCCAAGAAATCATCCTTGGATTCATCGTCGTCGGTCACGCCATCGGGCAAGGTGGAACTGATGTCATCCTTGTCAAAGGTGCCATCGGAAGGCAGATCGGGTGCAGGCGTGCCGGCGCCAGAATCGCCGCTGCCATTATCTCCTGAATCAGTGCCGTTATCTCCACTGCCGGTATCTCCGCTACCTGTGTCGCCCTCATCTGCTGGTGGGATGATATCGTCAGGCACCTCAAGATCGTCAGGAAGCGTTGATGAAGTAGGGGTATAGAGCACGTTGATCACGTTGTTATCCGGATCGGTGCCCAGGCGAATCTCAGCCGGATAGGTATCGATCACATACATATCATCGAGCTTGTATTCGTAGGCATCGCCTTCAACGAGCTTGTCGAAACGCTGATTATCGAACGTCTCTGAACCCATCTTGATGAATTCAACATCATCGGGTGCCAATGCTTCCGACCACGTATCAGCACTAAGATCAGCGCCGGTCATCACATAGTAGTTGACCGTGTATTCGCTGTTCCACTTCTTGATATAGATCAGATCGAAGGTGTTCTTGTTCGGGTCGGTCGTAACCGTAAGGTTCAGCGGCCAACCGTCGAAGAAGAAATGCCCTGGGATATTAACGACATAATTCCAAGCATTGAGCACATCGCCCTCTTTCAGGCCCGTGAGGACGCGCGTTCCCAGCACGCGACGACCCATTTCGTCAATGACCGCATCTGGTTCGTCATCGTAGTTCATGTATTCAAGATAACGAATGGTAACCGTGCAGTCATCGCTGGGCGTGGTAGCTGCGGGGTTATCCTGCGCATTCTGCTCGTTTTCCTTTTCAAGCGTTGCAATGTTGGCATCGCTCAAATTGCCCGTAGCCGTGAGGTCTTGTTCACCTTGCTGCTCGTTCGCAGCGCGCTCTTCGATGATCGCTTCGACCTCTTCGATCGCTTGGTCACGCTGAGCAGCAACTTCTTCGATCACCTCGAGCGTTTCCGCGGATTCGGTATTTTCCGCCGAAGCCAAGAGCGGGCTTGAAAAAGCAAAGCAGACCGAAAGAGCAACGGTGCTGATCGCAAGAAGCGATGCGACGATGAACGAATGCTTGTAGGTTCTTATTGCTTTACGAATCATATCTCATACTCCTTTCGGAGCTCTTACACACCAATAATGATGTGACAAACAGTACTATCTTTGCTTTGCGTTCGTTGCATGAATCGCAAAACGTGGCGAACATGTTATAGAGCGGACATAAAGAGTACAAGTGCCGTAAGAAAACTCGCAATCTCTCCATGTTTTGCACGCAAGATGCAGACAAAACCAAAAAAGCATTGCGCGTTCACCTACAACGAACGATGAAGCACACGAGATATGACGAAGCGCTGCGTTTAGCCGAGCCCGAACCACAGCGCGAACTTCGGCGCATAGCCCATCACGAAGATGATCCCGATCAGGATCGGCACGCCGAACGTGAGCCAATAGCGAGACCAGCGCGGGAATTTGATGCCTTCACCGACATCGGCAGCTTTGAGGAAATTATCCCAGCCCCATCCACTGCGCGTGACGCAGAAGATCACATAGAGCAAACTACCCAGTGGCAACAGGTTGTTGGATACGATGAAATCTTCGATCGACTGGATATCGCCGATGCCAGGGATCCCCACACCTGACCACACATTGAAGCCAAGCGCACACGGAATGCTCAAAACCGTCACAAGCAAGGCGGTGCGGGCGATCGCTTGCGAGCGCGATACGTTCCAGCGTTCCATCGTGAACGTGATGAGGCACTCGAACACCGCAATGATGGTCGAGAGCGCAGCGAAGCTCATGAACACGAAGAACAGCGTTCCCCAAACCTGACCGAAGGGCATCTGCTCGAATACATTTGGCAAGGTAACGAACACGAGCGCTGGCCCCTGATCAGGAGCAACAGCGAACGCGAAGCACGCAGGAAAGATGATGAGGCCCGCCACGATCGCCACGAACGTATCGAGACCGCAGATGCGCAGCGCTTCGCCCGTGAGCGCGCGATCGTTGCCAATGCGCGAACCGAACACTTCCATGGCGCCAATGCCGAGCGAGAGCGTGAAGAACGCCTGGCCCATAGCCGCATACACGACTTCACCGAAGTGCCCGATGCCACCACCGAACATCTTCTCGAAATCGGGAATGAGATAGAATTCGAGGCCTGCCCCTGCCCCTGGCAGCGTAACCGAGCGAAACACGAGCGCCACCATCACGAACAACAGGCAGATCATCATGATCTTCGTGATGCGCTCGACGCCCTTCTGCAGACCGAGGCTGCACACGAGAAAGCCAATCACGATGACCGCGAGCATCCAACCGAGCATTTCGGTAGGGCTGCCGAGCATCGCAGAGAACACGCCTGCGACCCCTTCGACGCTTTGACCGACGAACTCGCCGGTGGCCATCTTCGCCATGTAAGCGAGCATCCAGCCACACACAACGGTGTAGAACATCATCAGGATCATGCAGCCGATATACGACCACCAACTGAACCAGTTCCATTTACCTGAAGGCTGCAAGCGTTCGAAGGCACGCGCGCAACTGCGCTGGCTCGCACGGCCGATCGCGAATTCCATGATCATGACAGGAAGGCCAAGGATCACAAGGAAGATCAAATAGAGCAGGATAAAAGCTGCGCCACCATATTCGCCAGCAATATAAGGAAAACGCCAAACGTTGCCGAGCCCGATCGCGCACCCTGCGCTGATGAGAATGAAGCCAAGACGCGAAGCGAAGTGCTCACGTCCGCCGTTTGAGGGAACGGTGCCTTGAGATTCTTTGATTGCCATGAACATCCTTTGACGCGAAAAACCGACGCGCAAGATTACGCAGTACGATTGTGCGCGAAAATGCGCTCACCTGCCCGAAGAATTCGCTCGTTGGCTAGCTAACCCATTTCTTCAGCATACGAACGAGCGTTTCGATCTCGAGCGGCTTCGACATATGATCGTTCATGCCAGCACTGCGCGCATGACGCACATCTTCAGCGAAGGCATCGGCTGAAAGCGCAACGATCGGGATCTGACCCATATCGGGGCGCTTATCAGCTTGAGCGCGAATGGCCGAAGCTGCTTCATGGCCGTTCATGACCGGCATCTGGATATCCATGAGCACGATGTCGTAATAGCCCGGTTCATGCTCGAGCAACATATCGAACGCGAGCTTGCCGTTCTCGGCATGCTCGACGGCCGCGCCCGTCATCTCGACCAGCTCACGGGCGATCTCGGCTGCCATGGGGTTATCTTCGGTGAGCAGAACGCGCTTGCCTTGGAACGCAAGCTCTTCGAGCATCGCCTTCTCATCGATCACGCTCTTCATCTCGCCCACGAGCAGCTCTTTCATCACTTGCACCAAACGAGAACGGAACAGCGGCTTGGAGATGAAGGCATCAACGCCTACCTGGCGTGCTTCTTGTTCGATCATCGACCAATCGTAAGCGGAAAGGATGATGATCGGCACTGCCTCATTCGTTGCCTCGCGAATATGCTTGGCAGCTTCAAGACCGCTCATGCCCGGCATGCGCCAATCAAGGATGACCACGCGATACGGATCGTTATCGAGCCTGCTCTTGACCGCTTCGATGCCTGCCGGACCCGAGAGGCGGAATTCAGACTTCATGCCAATATCGTCGAGCAGGATGCAGGCACCTTCGCAGGCAACTTCATCGTCGTCGACGACCAGGACAGGAATTCCTTCAAGATCGCTCAGGTCTTCCTGTTCGGCATCGCGCAATTTCATGTGAACCATAACGGTGAAGGTGGTGCCTTCGCCCTCTTTCGATTCGACATCGATCGTGCCGCTCATAAGGCTGACCACGCTCTTTACGATGGCCATGCCAAGGCCCGTACCTTCGACCTTCGTGGTGCGCGAATCGTTCGCGCGAGAGAAAGGCTCGAAGAGGCGCTTCATGAATTCTTCGCTCATGCCGCATCCGGTGTCGCTGAACTCGAACTCGTAGCACGCACTGGATTGGATCGAGCTCGGAAGCTCGGTGATGCGCAGCCCGATGGTACCCCCTTCTGGCGTGAACTTGACCGAGTTGCCCATGATGTTCACGAACACCTGCTGCAAACGGGTGGGATCGCCCAGAACATGCTCGTGCTTGATATCGACAAGCTCGACTTTGAGCTCCTGGTGCTTGGCTGCGATCTGGGGGTTCATCATAGTGATGAGATTCTCGATCGACTCGGAGAGGTCGAAGGGCTCTTCTGCCAGATCGATCGAGCCTGATTCGATCTTAGCCATATCGAGCACTTCGTTGATCAAGCCAAGCAGATGGCGCGAAGCCGACGTGATGTTCGTAAGGCATTCACGCACGCGCTCAGGATCATTGACGTGCATACCTGCGATAGCGGTAAGACCCATGATGGAGTTCATAGGGGTACGGATGTCATGCGACATTGAATTGAGGAAGTCGCTCTTAGCCTGCGAAGCATGCTCAGCTGCTTTGAATGCATCTTCGAGTGCGATATGCGCACGCAGTTCTTCCGCCTTCGCATCCGTAACGTCTTGGATAGCCACGAGCACGCTGGTCGGCTTGCCTTGCGCATCGCGTGCAAGACAGAGGATCGAGGCCTGATACCAGCACGGATTCTCTCGATCGTTCGTACGCCATTCCTCTTGGATGAAGCGTACACCTGGAGTGAGAATGCTGGCGATATTGTCCTTGTCGAATTTCTCGTGAGCATCAGTTGAGAGCGAATTCTTATCGATGATCTTGTCGAAGAACTGACGCAGGTCAGACGCATTACCCCGCGGCGGAATGCTCTTCTGCTGACTATCGTTCTTCAAGAATTCGTAGGTGTGCTTTTCGAGGTCGACCGTGAAAAGGCTATCGAACAGATTGGTCGAGGCGTCGATGATGCGCGTAGCTTCCTGGCGCTCGAGCAGCAGCTCTTGGTTCTCACGACGAGCTTGCATGGTAAGCACCACGATCACCACGATCGCTGCAAGGAGCACGCCTCCTACCAGGATGAAGCCTGAGGTGTTCGCACGAAGGAGCATTTCATTGGTGATACTTGCGGGGAACGAACGCACGAGCATCCAATCGAAATCGGGAAGTTTCGTGACGAACGTATTGCCCGTGCCTTCGGAGGTGTCGTACGTGAAGCTGACCGTATTGCCTTCTGCGATATCAACATCGAGCACAGCAAGCTGCTCTTCGTTAAGCCCGCGTGCGATGAATATCTCATCGATATCGCGCGCATCTGGCTTCACCGAACCTGCCATCGCTACCATCGTGCCATCGCGCTCGCAAAGATAGGTAGGGGTGGACTGTCCGTAGAACTCGGTGGTCATAACCTCCGTGAGCGATTCTTCGCGGAGCACCGAAGCCATGATGCCGATCACTTCATTATCCAAAACAACCGGTGCATAGAAGACGACGGCGTTTTGACCATCGAAGATCGTACTATCGACATAGCACATACCGCTCTTACCCTGCACACCTTCGATATAGTATTCACGGTCGGTCGCATCGGCAGTGGAGCCATCGTTGTTATATGCCGTACCCTGCGCATCGATGAAGAAAGTATGGTCGAACTGGGCATTATCGAGGATGGTTGCCGCAGTACGCGGATTGAAGCCCTCATCACTGATCGCATCCCCATACACCACGGCTGCCGTTTGCACGCTCTGCAACGAAGAAGAGAACGTATCGTTCACGCGACGCACCGTTTGATTGGTGGAAGTTTCGAGGTACTGCGTATTCTGGTCGATGATGCGCTGAGTATTCACGTTCATGAAAACAACGAGCGCAACGACCACGACCACGACAGCGGCACAGACGGTGATGATAAGATTGCGCGTCTTATTCTTTGGTTTTGTGCTTTCCATGGGAAACCCTATCTTATGAAAATATATGGCATATATGCAGCTCAACGGTTACTTTTCACCCCTGAACCGCACTGCTTTGGTGCAGGTATGAAGATGCTCGTAATTATACACTAAGCCGCTTTGAACTACCGCTTTCAACTCCACTTTCATGCCCGCATGCAAGAAAGTTCACGAACCCTTCAACTTAAAAGATGACAAACTGCCCACAGCTTCAAGCGAAGAGAGACAACAGTTCGTCATGCGCCCTACAATGAATCTGCAAACAACCAAAGTGGCCTTGGGTTCAGGCGCTTTGAAGACGGAACATAGCGTGAACAGTATGAGTGAAACGCCGAAACATATCACGATCATTACGGGCGCTTCGAGCGGACTCGGGCTCGAATTCGTGCGCCAGCTCGATGTGCGCTCGAGCGTGACCCGCGCCGATGCTGGCGTGCATCACATCGATGAATTCTGGCTGGTGGCGCGCAACACTGCGAAGCTCGAAGCGATCGCCGCTGATCTGCGCACTCCTGCGCGCGCGGTTTCAGCTGACCTTTCGAAACAGGAAGACATCGATCGCATCGAAGCGGATCTGGGTGAAGCGAACGGCGTGGTTACCTATCTGGTAAATTGTGCGGGCTTTGGCAGGTTCGGATCGTGGAAAGATATCGCCAACGACGATGCAACCGCGATGATCGATCTTGACGCCCGCGCGGTGGTGGCGCTCACGCGCGCCTGCTTGCCACACATGGAGCGCGGCTCACGCATCATCGAAGTTGCCTCAGCTGCTGCATTCTACCCGCTGCCTTATATGAATGTCTATGCAGCATCGAAGGCATTCGTGTTGCGCTACACCCGCGCACTACGCTGGGAGCTGCACGGCAGCGGCATCACCGTAACGGCACTCTGCCCCACCTGGGTGAAGACCGGCTTCGAGGCGCAAGCACGCAAGAGTAAAGATGCGCACGCCGTGAACCACTTGCTCTTCGCCCAAAACGCCTCGACCGTAGTGTCGCGGGCGCTGTTCATGAACCGCATGCATGCTGCCGTTGCCTGCTGCAGCATTCCCTCATTTTGTCTGCGCATCATCGGCAAGATCGTGCCGAATTGCATCACCATGTGGGGCTGGAACCTCATCCGCCGTCTCTAAAGATGACGAACTGCCCAGTCGTTCGTCATCTTTTTTTGGTTCGATCAGCGCCGAGCGCGAGACACGAGGTTCCCCGCTTCCCTGCTCAAGAACCTGCATTTTTGCAGGTTCTTTCGTGCGTCGCTGCTTTGCTCGGGTTTTATTACTAACGAATTTAGTCGGCAAAGAGTCACCTCGTTGCCTTGCCCTCTCCGCTGATTGAACACAAAAGTGAGCAAGATAACGATTTAACGCACGCGAAACAATCGCGCAATATTGGCGACACAGAGCTTCCGTAAGGTAGTAGCACCTTAAAACATGCGAAAAGGGGTACTACATGAGAAGCGAAGCAACATGCGCACACGCGCATCCTTGCGAACCTACCTGCGCAGAACAAAGCGCGCAGCGATCCGCCCAACAGGCTCAAACGCACTTGTCTCAAGCAGCAACGCCACAGCCCAGCATGTATCGCAGCTCGTTCGAACACGATGCATGCGGCATTGGCGCGCTCGCCAACATCAAAGGCGTGCGTTCCCATCAGATGGTGGACGATGCGCTTTCTGTACTCGTAAACTTGGAGCATCGTGGCGGCGTTGGCCTGGAGCGCAACACGGGAGATGGCGCCGGCATCCTGCTGCAGATCCCGCACCGTTTCTTCCGTAAGGAAGCACAAAAGTGCGGCAGCCTGCTGCCTGACGAAGGCGATTATGGCGTGGCCATGCTCTTCCTCCCCACCGACGAACACGGCATAGCCGAAGCTATGCGCATCTTCGAAGATGGCTGCATCGAAGAGGGCATCCCGCTGCTCTTCTGGCGCGATGTGCCAATCGACCCCCACGACCTAGGCCAAGCCGCGCTCGATTGCATGCCCACCATCAAGCAGGCATTCCTCGGTCGTCCTGCCGATTGCGAAACGAATGAAGATTTCGAACGTCGCTTATATATAGGTAGGCGCACCATCGAAAAGCGCGCGAAGGAAACGCAGAGCCTAGACGACAAGACCTTCTACGTCTGCTCGATGAGCGCTCGCACGATCGTGTACAAGGGCATGCTCGTCTCCACGCAGATGCGCGGTTTCTTCAAGGACTTGGATGATGCCTCTTGCGAAACTGCCATCGCGCTCGTGCATTCGCGCTACTCCACCAACACCACGCCTTCGTGGGAGCGCGCGCACCCCAATCGTTACATGGTGCACAACGGCGAGATCAACACGCTGCGCTGCAACGTGAACTGGACGCTCGCCCGCGAGCCGCACCTCTATT